>Ga0265297_10012630_pt1 | contig 10102 bp, 9 predicted proteins | sample Munlanlwell13791_FD_192502 | JGI IMG/M metagenome (GOLD analysis project Ga0265297, IMG submission 192502) | Leachate microbial communities from a municipal landfill in Southern Ontario, Canada - Leachate well 137-91 | ecosystem: Engineered > Solid waste > Landfill > Unclassified | place...
CAATGACACCAGCTTTGAGCAAATCTTCAAATTTGTTAGTAAGGGCATTAAATCCCCAATTATCTAAGTCTTTGGCTTTAATTTCAGCAAGAACTTGACCAGGGTCTTCTCCTGAATTGATAGCTAACATGCGAATTGGTTGCTCGAGAATGCTCTTAATCAATTCCACACCGGTTTTTTCGTCATCAGATTTAGTAATAATTTGGTCTAAAACTCTTTTGGCACGCAGTAAAGTCACGCCACCGCCAGGAATAATCCCTTCTTCGATAGCGGCTTTAGTAGCTCCTTTGGCATCTTTGACTCTTTCTTGGAGATTTTTCATCTCAATTTCAGTGGAAGCACCAACCTGAATCACTGCGACGCCACCAGTTAATTTGGCTTTGCGTTCTTGCAATTTTTCAGTGTCAAAATCTGAAGTAGAGGCTTTAATTTGTTTTTCCACTTGAGCGACGCGAGCATCAATATCAGCTTGTTTGCCCTTACCGCCAACAATTCTAGTATTATCTTTAGTCGAACGAACGCTATCCGCTTGACCAAGATCAGCGATGGTCGCATCAGTTAATTTGCGACCAACTTCAGCACTAACCAAATTGGCACCAGTTAAAATGGCAATGTCTTGCAACATTTCTTTGCGACGATCACCAAAGCCAGGAGCTTTGACAGCGAGACATTTAAAAGTGCCACGCAATCTATTAACCACCAAAGTGGTCAGAGCTTCACCTTCAATTTCATCGGCAATAATCACTAGCTCGCGACTTTCACCCACTACTGCCTCTAACAAAGGCAAAATATCTTTGATATTGGCGATTTTTTGATCAGTCACCAAAATATATGGTTTTTCACTAATGGCTTCCATATGATCAGCATCAGTCACAAAATATGGAGAGGCATAGCCCTTATCAAATTCCATACCTTCCTTGTGCTCGATGGTAATGTCCATGGTTTTGCCTTCTTCGACTTCGACCACACCATCTTTACCAACTTTTTTAAGAGCCTCGGCGATTTTTTTACCAATCACTTCATCTTGAGCAGAAATAGTGGCAACCTTTTCCCAATCTTCTTCTTTGACATCTTTGGCCAAACGACGAATTTCAGCGACCACAGCTTTGACCGCTTTATCAATGCCACGCTTCATGATCATTGGATTTGAGCCGGCTGTGACATATTTCATGCCTTGGTTAGCAATTGCTTGAGCTAAAAGAGTCGAAGTAGTGGTACCATCACCAGTCGCGTCGTTGGTCTTGCTTGCAGCTTCTTTGACTAAAGCAGCACCCATATTTTCAAATGGATTTTCGAGTTCGATTTCTTTAGCTACGGAAACACCATCATGAATCACACTTGGAGATCCCCAAGAACGATCCAAGGCTACATTACGACCTTTAGGACCGAGGGTGGTGACCACTGCGTCGGCTAATTTATTGATACCGATTAACATTTTTTGTCTGGCCTCATCGCCAAAAAGAAGTTGTTTTGCGGACATATTTTGCGTCACGATTTATTTTTCTCATCAGCGATCACCTGAAGAAATACATTTCTTCAGGTGATCGAAATTCTTCAAAAAATCAATCGCTCCTTTCTATATATTTATTTGTTTTTATTATTTATTAATAATTGCCAAAATATCTTCAAATTTTAGAAATTGATACTCGGTATCACCAATTTCAAATTCATTGCCACCCCATTTTTTATAAATCACTTTGTCACCAACTTTAGCCGGGGACTGGCAAGTTTGGGTTGCAGGTTTTGTACTTTCACATTCACAAGAGCAATCACAATCATCGCCAACTGCTAAAACCACCCCATATTGAGGTTTTTCACTTTCGTTTTCGGGTAGAATAATACCAGAAATGGTCTTTTCTTCGACTTTGGCTGGCTCAACTAAAACATAACCAGCAGTTGGTTGAATTTTTTTGATATTTAAATCTTTCACTTTAAACTCCTTTTCTTTTTAACTAGTTGTTTTGTAATCGAAAATTTAACACAAAAATTTATTATTAGCAATAAGCATTATAGACTGCTAATTCTTTAACTCACCAAGCCTTCAACTCCGTAAAAAAGCGCATTAATCAAAGAAATAGATTTACGTAAATCCATAGCCAATTGCATCGACATCTGAGCTGACTCTTGATCCATTTGCATACCCTCTAGCGTTAAATTAGAATCGTTTACAAAAGTTTTCATTAAAGAATCAATAAAAACTCTATTTTCAGAGACAAATAATTCACGTTCACTTTTCTGCTTCAACATTACTTTTTCTAAGTAGGAAACAATTTGCTTCACTTCTCTAGAGCGTAAATACAAATCAAATTTTAGATCAGCACTATCTTCAATTGACACTGGGATTGGCAAATCAAGATTATTTAAAAGTTGGTACCGATTATTATTTTTTGGCATTATAATATTGGCCTACTATCTTACAAAAGAATATGAAAATATTAAAGCTCAATTCTAATCGAGAGCAAATTATTACAGAAGCAGTGAGCTGTTTAAAAAATGGTGGCTTAGTGATTTATCCAACGGAAACCGTCTATGGTATTGGTGCCTGCGCTAGTAGCACTAAGGCTATCGATAAGTTACTCCAATATAAAGGCCGCCGCGAAGGTAAACCCTTATCGATCGCTGTCACTGATCAGAAAATGGCCGAAAAGTACGTAGAAATTAATGAGCAAGCCTTGAAGTTTTATAAAAACTTTTTGCCTGGTCCTTTTACGGTTATCTCTAAAAGCAAAAATTTGGTTGATTCTAGAGTCAATTCTGAGTTTGGCACGCTAGGCATTCGCATTCCAAATTATTCTTTGATCACTGATATTATTAAAAATTTAGGCCAAGCCATTACTAGTACCTCTGCCAACGCTTCCGGCAAAAAAAGACCATATAAAATTCAAGATATATTTGCCGGTTTATCAGACAAACAAAAATCCTTAATTGATCTGGTGATTGATGCTGGCGAATTGCCAAAAAATGAACCCTCGATCGTAGTCGACACCACTCTCTCTACTCCAATTGTTCTGCGTGGTTCCCTGCAAAATAGTGAGGAAGAAGGAGAAGTTCTCTGGAGTAACAACGAAAGTGAAACTATTGAATTAGCTGGTCGCTTATTACTCAACCATCTCAATGACATTCAAAAAAATGGACTAGTGATTGCTCTCAATGGCCAATTGGGTATGGGCAAAACTATTTTTGCCAAAGGCGTCGCTAAATTCCTTGGCATTAAAGAAACTATTAGTTCGCCCACTTATTCATATATCAATGAATATCCTTATAGACGCTTAACTACTGAAGGTATTTTTTATCACGTTGATGCTTGGAAAATTGATAGTCAAGAAGAAGTAAACTTTTTGCAAATTAAAAAACTAATCAAAAAAAATAATATTGTTGTCATCGAGTGGTTCGAGCAGGTAGCAAAGTGGTTGAAATTAGATGAAAAAACTAATTTACTAACTTTAAATTTCAGCGAAGAAAATAAGCAAAGAAAAATTATCATTAAATAAAATGCCAAAAATTTTAGCCATTGATACTAGTTGTGATGATAGTAGCGCCGCGGTTGTAGAAGGCTCAGTGGTGTTTAGTAATATCGTTGCCTCACAAAACCAAATCCATAAGCAATATGGCGGAGTTTTTCCAACCGTCGCCAAACAGGAACATCAAAAAAACCTTGATCCAGCCATTAATTTAGCTATGAAACAAGCTCAAGTTGATTGGTCGGAAATCGATGCAATCGCTGTCACCGTCGGACCAGGATTAGCTCCTGCGCTTGAAGTGGGAATCAACAAGGCCAAAGAACTAGCACAAAAATACAATAAAAAAATCATTGCGGTGAATCATATCGAAGCTCATGCCCTGTCTGCCTTAGCTATCAATAATGGTCAAAAAAATGATTTATCGTCGCCTAAATTGCCTAGTTTAGCTGTGGTGATTTCTGGCGGACACAGCGAGTTTATTTTAGTAGATGCAATTGGTCATTATCAAAAAATTGGCCAAACCATCGATGATGCGGCTGGCGAATGCTTAGATAAAGTTGGACGCTTACTAAACTTAGGCTATCCGGCTGGCTCACTCTTGGAAAAGTTCGCTAAAAAAGGTCGTCCTGACAAATTTATTTTTCCCAAAGCCATGACTTCACAAGCTAACTTTGATTTAAGTTTTTCTGGCCTTAAAACTGCCGCACGTAATTTAATTGCTAATCTGGAAAAACAAGATAAATTGAACAAGCAAACCATTTATGATTTAGCCCTTGCTATGCAAACAGCAGTTTTTGAACAAATTGCTTATAAATTAGAAAGAATTTTACTTAGCCCCAACTTAGAACAGGGGCTTTATCCTAATCGTGATTTCATGAAACATCTCAAAAAAGGCCAAGCCATCCCCACAAAAATTAATGAAATTTGGCTTGGTGGCGGCGTAGCCGCCAACATTAGCTTGCGCCAAGTTATCAGGAAAACTCTCAATAAATATAAAAACCTAAGTGGTAAAAAAATTGCGCTGAAAGTGCCTTATAGTAAAAAACTTTGTGGAGATAACGCCGCCATGATTGGTCTGGTGGCTAATTTTAAATATTCTAGAGGTGAGTCTACTGAAATAGATAGCCTTGATAGAAAACCAAATTTCGCAATTGGTGAATAAAACCTAAATGTAAATTCTGTGCTAAGATAAACGTAGTGAAAGAGGCTCAATTTGTATCAATTTTAGCTCATCCTCGTTTGGATGCTTGTTCTGAAGTTGTTACAAATCACGACAAACAATTAACTGTTGCTTATTCCCTCAAAGGTCAAAGTGCTACGAGTTTTTGCAAAGACTTAGCGAGCGAATTTGCTACGTGGCAAGTTAATAACCCAGAGCAATTACATCAAAAAATCCTTGATTTATTAACTTTCACACGTCAGAAAGAGTTAGAGCTGGAATTTGCTTTAAGCCTACTTTGTGAAGAAAATATCATCTTCGCCACATATTCTGGACAAGTGATTTTAAAAAGACATGAGCAAGCCAGGACAATTCTTTTGAGTCTCAAAGAAATTAAAATCGTGACTGGCACTTTGAAAGAAAATGATCAAATTGTACTGCTGAATCAGTCTGGATCAATACTAGGCGAGGAAATAATCAAACTGTTTGAAGCACACGCAAGTTTGGAGAAACTAATTAGTGATACTAGCTTGATGCAGGAAAAATATGAAAACCTCTCCAGTAGCATCGCCTTTCTAACTTATGAAGAAAAAGTTAGTGAACCTATTGAAAAACCAAAATTGAATTTGAAAAAAAGGTTTTTCGCTCTCTTTTACCAAATCAAAAATATTTTAAAAAAAATATATAATTTTCTAAAAAAAATCCCTCCATTCTTAAAAAAAATCTATACACAGCTCAAAAAACAAAATAAAAAAAAGTTACTAGTTTGGACAATTTCTTGTCTATTATTAATAACTATTTCTTTTGCCATTATCACTGTATCCAATAAACAAAACCAAAAAATTATCAATGATATCGAAGCAAAGATAATTTTTATTAATCAGGATACACAAAATATTGACCAATTAGTTCTACAACAACCCCTCACTGCTCGAGAAAAAGCACAAAAAAGTTTACAAGCTGTAGAGGCTTTAAAAAAAGAAAAAAACAACAAAGATAGTCTTAAGTTAATTGACACTGAAATCAATAGACTGCAACAATTGATTGAAAAAATATCAGGTGATAACTCCTTGGATCAATTATCGATTGCTTTTAATTTAGAAAATTTTTTAGGAAAAAAAATTGAAATTAATAATGAGCAAATTTTTGTCTTAGAAAATAACGGAAAAGAAATTCTTAAGATCGCTAAAGACCAAGATGAAGAAAAGATAAGCTTAGAAAATCAAGCTGTCATTAGAGATTTTACCGTAAGTGAAAACAAGTTATTTGTACTAAGCGGTGGTATCAAAATGTTAAATTTAGAAGAGAAAACCAAAAACTTCACTGAACTTAAACAAGAGGGAGAATCCGACAAAAATGCTGAGCATCTCAATAGTTTTGGTCCTTATCTCTACCTACTCAATAGAGACAAGAGAAATATTTACAGATATTACTACAACGATGACAAACTTAGCGATCCAATTGGCTGGCTCGTAGACAAACAAGGCATAAACTTTGACAACATTAGTGACATGTTAATAGATGGTGACTTATGGATTGGAGAAAAGTCTGGTAATTTATTGAAATTTAGTAAAGGCTCATCAATTGATTTCCAAGTTGCCGGACTTAGCCAGTTACCTAGCAGCACAATTATTTTAAGTAGTAACGAAACTAGTGGCTTTATAGCTATTTTAGAAAAACAAAATAAGAGGTTGATGATCCTAACTAAAGACGGGCAACTTATTAGCGAAATTAAAAGCAACGAATTGGCAGGAGTAAGCAGTATTGCCTTTAATAGCGATGGTAAAAAAGTTTACGCCCTAAGTGGTTCAGTTGTTTATGAGGTAGATCTCTGACTAAATCATTAAAACAATGCTAAAATAAGCCTTGTTTATGTCTCTTGTTTTTAATAAAAAAGCCCAACACGAATATACCATCAGCAAAAAATTTATTGCTGGGGTAATTCTTAGTGGAGCGGAAGTAAAAAGTCTGCGCTTACAACAAGCTAGTTTGAATGGTAGCTACATCAAGGAAATGAGCGGGGAACTTTTTCTCATAAATGCTCAAGTTAATGCCTATTCTTTCGCTAAACAAGAAAACTATGATCCAAAAAGATCCAGAAAATTGTTGCTTAAAAAAAGCGAATTAGACTCATTAATTAAAGCCAGCCAACAAAAAGGCTTTGCAATTGTTCCTCTGGCTTTCTTTTTATCGCATAATTTGATTAAGTTAGAAATTGCTTTAGCTAAAGGCAAAAAAGAATATGAAAAAAGAGAAGACGTTAAGAAGAGAGACTTGCAAAGAGAATTAGGATCTTTAAACAAAAAAGCTAGAATTAATATCTAACAATTCAAAAATTCCTCTTGTCCTATCATTGAAATTAAGCTTTAATTAAATCATGCCTAAAAAAGTTTTCTGGCCGGTTACTTTAGTAGTTATGGGGCTCATCTTCATGGCCTCCAACATGGGTTATTTGCCTGAAGCTTTGTGGAATTTGTGGCCACTAATTCTTGTTATTGTTGGATTAGGTGGTTTAATCACCTCTGACAGAGAAGAATGGTTGGTTGCAAACAAAAAAGCGCAAACTAAAAAAACTGCCCCTAAAAAAAGAAAAGCTAATAAGAAATAGTTTGATAATATAGTTTTATGAGCAAATCCTTTCAAATTGCTATTGATGGTCCTGTGGCAGCAGGTAAGGGCACTGTCTCTCGTTTATTAGCTCAAAAGCTTGGTTTTCTTTACGTCGATACTGGAGCGATGTACAGAGCCACTGCTCTATTAGCACTTAGAAAAGAAATAGACCTGGCTGACGAAGATAAAGTTGTGGCCTTATTAGAAAAAAGTAAACTAGAAATGAGAAATCCAATTCCTCCCAAGGAATTAGATGGTCGATTGACTACTGTTATTTTGGACAATGAAGACGTCTCTTGGGCTATTCGTACCCAAAAATGTGGTGAAGGTTCTTCTAAAGTAGCTGTCTTGCCTAAATTGAGACGTGTTTTAGTTCAAAAACAACAAGAAATCGCTGCCAATCAAAATGTAGTGATGGAAGGCAGAGATATCACGTTTAGAGTTTTACCTAATGCTGATTTAAAAATATTTTTAACTGCCAACGTCCAAGCTCGAGCCGCAAGAAGACATGCTCAATACTTAACTAAAGGCGTTAGCATTTCGATCGAAGAAGCAATTCAAGAGATTGAAGAAAGAGATGCAAGAGATACTCAAAGAAAAACCGATCCACTACAAATCATGCCTGACGCTTGGGTGGTAGACACCAGTCAACTGGAAATTGAAGCAGTAGTCGACATGATTGCAGATAAAGTTAGACAAATTCAAAAGCAAAGATGAATAAAAACTATCAGCAAGATCCCAATCTAGTTAAAGATGTTGCCAGAAAAACTGACAAAATCGAACAAAACTATTTAGCTAAGCAAGCTAAGAAACGTCAAAAAAAAGTTGAAAAAGAAGAACTCAGTCAGAGGTGGGTAGCACCGCTTTTACTAGTCATTACTCTCTTGCTTGGCTTCTTAGTTTCCTTTATTTTCAATAGATAAATCCACAAAAGATTCGTCACTGCATGCTTTTTGTGGTTCGCTACCTTTGACAAAAATCTCTTCCGTAATGCGTGGACATTTGGCACATGGCAGCGTCCCAGTGGTGGCACAAATTTTAACCTTGATCATATTTTCTGGTACAACAAAACGATGTGGGTTCTTATCATCTAAAAGCAAAAGCATAATTTTATTCCAAATCGGTGAAGCACCAGTGATACCAGAAGCCACGTAGCTCATGGGGGTGTTGTCATTATTACCGACCCAAGTAGCAACTAAGCGATTGGTGATATAGCCAACTGTCCAGTTATCTTTCATACTATTAGTAGTACCTGTTTTGACTGCTACCTGCTGATTGGGAATATTAAGCACTGAAAATAAACCAAAAGCTGACGAACGAGCCTTGTTGTCAGATAAAATATCAGTGATCAAATAGGCCGACTTGGGACTCAATTCTAAATCTTCATAACAATTATCGCTGTCCAGCGCACAATTGTTGCGATAAAGAACTTCGCCTTTGTAATTACTAATTTCTAAAAATGGATTGACTGGCACTGGGTAGCCAAGATTAGCAAAGCTGCTATAAGCTGTCACCAAATCTGTCATTAAAACTTCACCAGCCCCTAAAGTCAAAGACAGCCCAAAACGACTTCTATCTTGCCAAGTACTAATCCCCAAAGCCTCACCTTTATTAATCAAATTACTTACTCCTAATTCAGCTAAAAGTTTAACCGCGGGAACATTATAAGAACTAGCCAAAGCTTCTCTTAAGGTTACTTTACCGTGAAATCGGCCATCATAATTTTTCGGCGCATAAGGCTTACTGCCAGGAATTTGATAAACCACTGGCGAATCATCAATAATCGAAGCCGCTGTTTTGCCCTGCTCAAAAGCGGTCGCGTAAGTTAAAGGTTTGATAGAAGAACCCGGCTGACGTGGTCTAATAGTGACATTGACTTGGCCATCGTGAACAAAATCATAATAATCAGCTCCACCTATCATGGCTAAAATTTCGCCAGTTTTAGGGTTGGTAACTAAGGCAGCACCATTACTTATTTTAAATGATGTAAGTTTTTCAACTTCACTACTGACAATGTCTTGCGCCTGATTTTGTAATGACAAATCAAGAGTAGTGCGCACCTCTAGTCCGCCCTTAGCTACCATTTCTTCGCCATATTTAAGAGCTAAAAGTTTGCGCACATACATCACAAAGTGTGGAGCTTGAATATCAATTCTATCTTGATTGAAAACTAATTTTTCTTGCCTAGCCTGATCTGCTTGCAATTGACTGATATAGCCATCTTCAACCATGCGACGCAGAACCTCAGCTTGTCTTTCGTAGGCTAACTCTGGGTTGGAACCAAAGGGCGTATAAGTTGAAGGAGCTTGCGGTAAACCAGCTAAAAGTGCGGATTCACCAAGACTTAAGTCCTTGGCTGATTTGTTAAAATAGCGCCATGAAGCTTCTTCAATACCATAAGTAGAACCGCCATAAGGTACGGTATTAAGATACATTTCCAAAATTTGCTCTTTACTGTAAATGCGCTCAGCAATTAATGACAGCATCAATTCACGAATTTTGCGACGATAAGTTTTTTCATTATTAAGCAAGCGATTTTTGATTAACTGCTGGGTAATAGTTGAACCACCCTGTACTGTTTCTCCTGAAAAGTTTTTAAGGATTGCTCTAAAAATACCTTTAAATGAAAAGCCAATGTGTTTATAAAAATTTTGGTCTTCAATGGCGATAGTAGCATCTTTTAAATATTGAGAAACGACTGGTAAAGCAATCAAAGTACGATTCTCATCTTCATAAATACGGTACAAAAGGTTGCCTTTTCTATCTAAAATTCTTGTAGTTACATTCTGAGCTTTATTTGATAAATCTGTCGGAGAGGGCAAATCTTTAATTGCTACATCATAAGTAAAATAAGAAAAACCTAAAAACAAAA
>Ga0265297_10012631_pt1 | contig 10101 bp, 10 predicted proteins | sample Munlanlwell13791_FD_192502 | JGI IMG/M metagenome (GOLD analysis project Ga0265297, IMG submission 192502) | Leachate microbial communities from a municipal landfill in Southern Ontario, Canada - Leachate well 137-91 | ecosystem: Engineered > Solid waste > Landfill > Unclassified | place...
AAAGCGGAGGCGGGGCAGATCAATACGATTTCGATAATCGTCGGGGTTGTTTTTATCCCGCTTATGGCGATAGTGGCAGACAAGATAGGATCGCTTCGGGTGATGCGTCTTGCCGCAATGGTATTGGGTTTGGGCGTCTATCCCCTCTTTTACGGAATGAGTATCGGAGGATATTGGGGCGCTTTGGCCGGGACGATTGCTCTGGTTATCTTATTATGCGCATTTCAAGCCCCGATCTTCGCCTCTACGGTCAAGGCATTGTCGTATCACGGCTATCGGGCATCGTTTACGGCGGTTATTTTGGGGAGTGCCGCAGGGATCGTCGGCGGAATCACTCCGGCATTGATGACATTGTTAAGCGAGATCAGCGGAAATCCGTACGCTCCGGCGTATTTGATCGCCGCGACATCGTTGGTCGGGTGGGGTGTGCTTAACCGTATCCAAGATTAACGATCAATTGGATGATGTGCTGTTCTCATCCGCGTTTAATGTATCGGATACAGGTGTTTCGGCCTCTTCGGCGGAGGATTCTGCAGGAGCCGTATCGCCAAATAGATCCGTAATGCTTGCGTTGTTCTCTTGCGGTTCGTCTGTTTTTTCTTCTTGCTTCGGCGGCGACATCACCTCTTTGTATTCCGGAATGACGATACCGCGCCGCTTCATGATTTTGTAGATGATACGGGCACGGTTCTTGACGTATCTTTGGCTTCCGGTCGGATCGTATTTGATGGGGTTGGGAAGGACTGCGGCCAGACGCGCCGCTTCATAACCGGTCAGGTTTTTGGCGCTTTTATGGTAATAATGGCGTGCCGCCGCTTCGATTCCGAAAATCCCGTCCCCCCATTCGGCGACATTGAGGTATATCTCCAGAATTTTCCGTTTGGAGAGGGTATTTTCGATCCGCCAAGTGATGATTGCCTCTTTGATTTTACGGACCGGATTTTTGCTCGGGGAGAGGTAGAGATTTTTGGAGAGCTGCTGGCTGATCGTACTTCCTCCGGCAACAGATCCCTTTTTCAGACTCCGCTCCAGTGCCTGTTCCATCCCCTTCACATCGAAACCGTCATGATTCCAGAATTTATCGTCCTCACCGATCAGAACCGCTTTGATGACGTTAGGGGAGATTTGAGAGATACCGACCCATTTTTGCCGGATCTCTTTTTCCCGGTTTTGTGCTGCCCACTCATTTTGGCGGTACTCCATAAAAGCGGTCGGGACCGGCCGGATCTCTTTGAGATCGGAGATGTCGGGATAGAGGAAATAGCGTCCGATATCTATTCCTCCGGCGATCAGTAAAATGATGATAAGCGTTTTGAATTTTTGCATTAATTTTCCGTTTTGAGTGTAGGGAGGTGCCACCCTTTGATATAGGCCAACAGACGCAGCGTAACAGCGATTGCGGCGACTGCGGCGACTGTGAGGGTTGAGAGGCCGATTAGGGCGCTGAGGATCAGGAGCAGTATTGAGACAATCAGCGCGATCGAACCGTAAAAGTCGCTGACAAGGACGGCCGGGACCTGATTGATCAAGATGTCGCGCAAGACTCCGCCGCCGATAGCCGTCAGGAAGCTCAGGATGATGACTCCGAAGAAATTGAATCCCGCCGTGATCGCCAGCAGTGCTCCGGTGATGCTGAAAGCGACGAGTCCGATCGTATCGCTGATGACGAAGAGCCATTGGCGTTCCAGCTGTTCACGCCGGTAAAGACGAAACAAAAAGGCCAAAACGATCGTCGTGATGACGGTGATGGCGGGATAGTATTCGTTGAAGGCAAAGGGGGTACGGTCCAATATGACATCCCGCACGACTCCTCCGCCCAGCGCGGTCAGGGATGCTGAGATGATGAGCCCCAGCAGGTCGAGCCGATTGCGGACTCCGACGAGAAATCCGCTGAGGGCGAATGCGACGATACCGAGGATATCGGCGGCAACGACGAGATTGAACTCAGGCATCGGATGCGCGGTAGTTTTCTTTGAAGTCGACGTAGCGACGTGCCGAAGCGTACAGTTCCGCAACCTCTTCGTCGGTTAGTTCACGAACCACTTTCGCGGGGCTCCCCATGATCAGGGAGCGGGGGGGGAAGATTTTGTTTTTCGTCACCAGCGCCCCCGCGCCGACGATCGACTCTTTTCCGATGACCGCGCCGTCGAGGATCGTGGCGCTCATCCCGATCAGACACGCGTCTTCGATCGTGCATCCGTGCAGCATGACGCGATGCCCTACGGTGACGTCGTTGCCGATGATCGTCGGATGGCCGTCGCTCATGTCCTCTTTCTTGTGATGGGTGACGTGGACCATGCTGAGATCCTGGATGTTGCTGCGATTCCCGATTTTGATATGGTGGACGTCGCCGCGCACGACGCATCCGAACCAGATGCTGACGTCTTCACCCATCTCGACGCGCCCGATCACGTCGGCCGAGGGGGCGATCCATACCCGTTCATCCATTTTGGGAGTATAGTTTAGATAATTGCTGATCATAATAAATTTCCTGATATTAACTTTCTTTGAACAGCCGCGTCGTGAGCTGCTGTGCATAGTTCGGCGTCTGTTTTTTGACCGAACTGTAGACTTTATTGGTGTGGTTCTCCATGATTTTATGGCTATTGATGCCGTTTCCGGCATCATGTTTGATTTTGACATAGGCCGCATCGTTTTGAAGCTCATAGGCGAGGATGTTATCCGAGCATTGGAGCTGGAGAATCTGGAGCAATTTATTGCTGAGTTCTGTGCTGGAGATTGGGGTGAGCAATTCGATACGGCGCAAAAGGTTACGAGGCATCCAATCGGCACTGGAGATATACGTTTTTGCCGTAGAGTGTTTGAAATAGAAAATACGTGCATGTTCGAGGTATTTACCGATGAGCGAAATAACCCGGATATTTTCGCTCACCCCCGGAATTCCGGGACGAAGACAGCAGATGCCTCGGATGATCAGCTCGATTTTGACTCCCGCTTGGGAAGCTTTGTAGAGAGCTTTGATGATGTCTTCATCTACAAGGGAGTTCATTTTAGCGATGATGACCCCCTCGGCTCCCATACGGGTCTCGTTTTGGATCAGGGAGAGGATTTTCGGCTTGATCTGTGTCGGTGCCATGTAGAGTTCGTTCAGTTTCCCCTTTTTACTGAATCCGGTTAAAAAGTGGAAAAATCGGGTCAGGTCATGGGTAATTGCGTCGTTGGAGGTCATATAGCTGATATCGGTGTAGACCGTCGCGGTGGAGGGGTTGTAATTTCCGGTTCCGATATGGGCGTACTGTTTGAGTTTTCCCCCCACTCGTCGGGTGATGAGCGCCGCTTTTGCATGGACTTTGAATCCGGCGATTCCGTAGATAACATGGGCTCCCGCATTTTCGAGCGCTTTGGCCCAATGGAGATTGTTCTCTTCGTCAAAGCGTGCTCGAAGTTCTACCATGACGGTCACCTGTTTACCCGATTCGGCGGCGCTGATGAGGGCATGCACGATCGGTGAATTGGAACCGGAACGGTACAAGGTCATACGGATGGATACGACATCGGGATCTTTGGCGGCTACTTGGACCAAACGGACAACCGGTTCGAAACTTTCAAACGGATGGAACAGCAGAAGGTCTTGTTTGTCCAATGTCGCATAGAGACTTTCGTCGGTATCGAGCGGCGGAAGATTGCGCGGTTTGAAACTGGTGCTGGTGAGGTGGGCAAAATCTTTGTTTCCGACCACTTGCCACAGGCTTCCGAGATTGAGATAGGTCTGAAAACGGTAGATATCGTCTTTGTAGACATTGGCGTGGCGATTGAAAAAATTCAGCAGATCATCATCGGCATGGACGCTGAGCTCGAGCCGAACCAGTTCCCCTTTTTTGCGGAGCTTCAGCCCCTCTTCGAGGATCTCCATAAAATCGTCCGCTTCCTCTTCTTCGATCGCGATATCGGCATTTCGGGTGACGCGGAATGCGGCAAATTTGATCAACTCATAGCCGGGGAAAAGGTCTTGGATGTGTTCGGCTACAATACTGCCGATCGGGATATAAATAGAATTGTCGATTTCGACAAAACGGGGAAGTACCCGCGGAATACGGATAAGTCCGTAACGCTCAATTGTGGGATCGTCTTTGTCGCGGAGCTTGACGATTTGCCCGAATCCGAGATTGTTCAGATGGGGGAACGGGTGGGTCGCATCGATGGCGATCGGGATAACAACGGAGTAGATGTTTTCATGAAAATATTTATCCAGCAACTGTCGCTGCTGCTGGGTCACCTCTTTGTACGATTTGAAAAATATCCCCTCTTTCTCGAGCTCTTTCATAATCCCCTGCAAGCAGTGTTCGACTACCTCCTGTTCTTTATGGAGGTATTCGCGGATTTCACGAAGTTGATGCAGAGGCGTGAAGCGGTCCGCCCCGGAGACGTTGACTCCGGCGCTAAAGAGTTTTTTGAGCCCGGCCACACGGATCATGTAAAATTCGTCCAGATTGGTTCCGTAAATGGCTAAAAATTTGAGTCGTTCGAATAGAGGTAATGATTCGTCTTCCGCCTGCTTGAGCACACGGGTATTAAAGTGCAGCCATGAAAGTTCACGGTTGATATAGAGAGATGGGTCTTTATAATTATTGGGCATAGTGACTACTTTGTTATGTGATTACGATGTTATTATATTATACTTAGGTTTCAAAAGGGGAACATATGAGTATTTTTCAAATTTTAATGTTTGCCGCCACGCTTTTTTTTGCCTATCAAATTTTTCGCCATGTCCAAAGCCTGGAGGATGAACCCTCTTCGGTACAGCCGAATTCTGAGGAGGATGAATTTCCTGTTTCCGTGTCGGAATCATTGGTCGAACAGGCGGATGAAGCGTATCAAAACGGTCATTTCCAAACGGCGCGAAAAGCACTCCAAGAAGCGGTTGCTCTGGAGGAGAATAATCCTGAAATTTTGAATAAACTTGCTTTTGTAACTGCCAAAACAGGTGATGTTTCCGAGGCGATCGAACTCTATAAACACTCATTGAGCCTTGACGGGAATGATGACCTGACCCATAATGCCATCGCCTCTTTGTACCGGCTGCAGGGGGAGGTTGAATCGGCTCGGGAACACTACGAAAAAGCACTCTTGATAGATGATGCTTATCCGCAGACTTATTATAATTACGGAAATTTGCTCGTTGATATGGGAAATACCCTGAAAGCCGGAGAGATGTATCTCAAAGCGCTGGAACTGCAGAACGATTTTCCCGAAGCGAGCGAAGCGCTTGAATCATTGAGAGGTAGAAGATGAATAATGAAAACCAGGCCCGTTTGGCGGTACTGATCGATGCGGATAATTCGCAACCCTCTATCATCGCCGGGCTGCTTGATGAGATCGCGGCGTACGGGATCGCAAGCGTCAAGCGCATTTACGGCGATTGGACCGACGTACAGCTGAAAAGCTGGAAAAACGTGCTGCTCGAATACGGGCTTCATCCGGTACAGCAGTTTGCCTATACGACGGGAAAAAATGCAACCGACAGTGCGATGATCATCGATGCGATGGATCTGCTCTATACGAAGAATTTTGACGGATTCTGTATCGTCTCCAGTGACAGCGATTTTACCCGTCTTGCCAGCCGCATCCGAGAATCCGGGGTGAAAGTGTATGGGTTCGGGGAACAAAAAACACCCAAATCGTTTATCGGTGCCTGCGATAAATTCATCTATACCGAAAATCTCCGCCGAAGCCAGACATCCGCCGTTCCCGCCGCCAAAATCAAGGTCAAGCCGGATGAAAAACTGCTTGCGTTGGTACGCAACGCTGTCGAAGATACGACGAACGAAGCGGGATGGTCCTATCTGGGTTCCATCGGGCAAAACCTTTTGAACAAATCTCCCGAATTCGATCCGCGAAACTATGGATACAAAAAACTCGGAGACCTGATCGAAGGACTCGGGGAATTCGAGTTTAAAACTTCCGATCCGCTATCGGGTTCACAGTCGATTTACGCACGGGTAAAACGGAATAAAAGGAGTTATGAAAAATGACGGTACGTGAAATCTATACCTACCTTGACGCCCTTTCACCGTTTGCGCTTCAGGAGAGCTGGGACAATTCGGGGCTGCTGGTCGGTGATTTTTCTCAGGAGATATCCCGGGTCGTCCTCTCGATCGATATCGACGAAGCGCTGATCGATTCGATGGAAGAGAATTCGCTCCTCATTACCCATCACCCGATTATTTTCGGCGGCCTTAAACAGCTTCAGTTCAACCAATACCCTGCCAAGATACTCGCCCCGATGATTCGCAAGAACATCTCTAACATTGCCATGCATACCAATTTTGACCAAACCCATCTGAACCATTATGTCGCGGCACAGGTACTGGGATATCCGATCATTGCGAAAGAGGGGTTTGTCGCCTATTTAGGGGTGGACGAGCCGTTCGGTATCTTTGCCGAAAAAGTTAAAATGGCACTGGGGCTTGAACAGATACGCGCGGTTGAGTGCCACACCCATATCCGTACCTGCGCGCTAGTGACCGGCTCGGGTGCATCGCTCATGCGTAATATCGAAGCCGATTGTTTTTTGACGGGTGACATCAAATACCACGATGCGATGGAAGCCAAAGCGCTAGGTCTCTCGATGATTGACATCGGACACTATGAAAGCGAGCGCTATTTTGGCGAGATTTTAGCCGAACATTTGAAAAATTTAGGATTGAGTGTTATAATTTCACCATCAAAGAACCCTTTCACCTATTTATAGGGCACTCGCGACATGTCTCTCTGACAAAGGAAACCGATGAACAAACACTTAGAACAGCTGATTGACCTCTCTATGATCGATAAAGAGATTGATGCGTTTGAACCTCAGATCGAGGAAGCAAACCTCCAGTATGAAGCGCTATTGGCAACAAAAAACGGCGTTATCAATGAAATCTCTATGCTGAAGCAAGAGATCAAAGACGAACAACTTAAAAAACAGAAAAATGAACTTCACTTGGCAGAACTTTCTGCCAAATTGGAAGAAAACGGCAAAAAAAGTGCCGAAATTAAAACCGAGCGAGAGATGAAATCGCTTCAACTTGAAGAAGAAATCGCAAAAGAGCAAGTTAATTTTGCAAACGAAGAGATCGCGCGTTTGGAAAAACTGATCGATCACAAGCAAGCTAAAATCGATGAGCTTGAGACAAAAGCGGTTGAGATCGAAGAGAGCCTCTCCGGCGTAAAAGCCGATGTTGATGTCAAATTGGCACAGATCGACGAAGAGCGCAAAGAAGTGTTCGCTAAAAAAGAAGTTTTAGTGGGTGCTATGAACCAAAAAGGGCTTTCGTTCTATCAAAAAATCCGTCGCTGGGCAAAAAATACGACAGCGGTACCGGTACGAAACCAAGCATGTATGGGATGTTATATGGCCATCAGCGATAAAGTCTACAGTGACGTTATCAAAGGTGAAGAGATTACGACCTGTCCGCATTGCGGACGCATTTTATTCCTCGAACCGTCTTCTGACGCTATCGGTGCGTAACGTCTTCTTTGACCTTTTCTACACGGTGCTAGCGGCGTTTTTATACGTCGTCGCACTTCCCCTTTTGCTGATTTTTTCACTCAAAAAAAAATACCGAGATTCACTCCCCGCACGTTTTTTTAATTGGAAAAATCCGCCGTTTGCCCCTCATGATCTCTGGTTTCATGTCTGCTCTCTCGGGGAAGCAAAAGCGATTGCACCGATACTCGAACGTTTAGGGAGTTCTTCGGTCGCGATCAGTGTCATCACCCACACCGGGTTTGAAGCCGCAGCGAAATACAAGGCCCAGGTGCGGTATCTGCCGTACGAACTTTGGCTGTGGTTTTGGATCAAGCACCCCAAGACGGTGGTGGTTTTGGAAGCGGAGTTTTGGTATCTGCTGTTTCGACTCGCTCATAAGCGGGGAGGGAGGGTCATTGCTTTAAATGCCCGAATCAGTGACCGGAGTTTTCCGAAATACTATCGGATGCGGTGGTTTTACCGTCGTCTTTTTAACCAGTGTGACCGTATTTTTTGCCAAAGCGGTGAAGATATGGCCCGCTTTATCGCATTGGGCGCAGAGAATGTCGAAGTGGTCGGAAATATCAAGCTGGCGCAGAAGATTACCGCCGCACGCATTTATCCCAAGCCTTCGGGAACCGTGATCGTGGCGGCAAGTACCCATGAGGGGGAAGAAGAGGGGATACTGCAGGGATTTATCACGTATCGCCGCTCAAATCCCGATGCGAAACTGCTGATCGTCCCCCGACATCCCGAACGGTTCACAAAAGTAGCCGAACTGATTGGGCAGGTCGCGCCAAAGTTGAGCCGATCGCGCTGGAGCGACACGCAGACGATAGCGTGCGATGTCACCCTGATCGATGCGATGGGAGAGCTTAACAGCCTTTACGCCATCAGTGATGTGGCGATATTGGGCGGCGCATTCAAACCGGTCGGCGGACACAATCCGCTTGAACCGGCCCATTTCGGGTGTAAAATTATTACGGGCGAAGAGATTTTCTTGCAGCGGGAATTGTTTAAATACGTCTCGCATGTACAGTTTACACGATTGGACGGCATTGCGGATGCGCTTTCTCATGCAGAGAAGTTACCCCCTTCCCAGATCAATGCGACGATCGATTTAGAGAGAGTTATAGAGTATTTAACAACGGAGCAACAGCAATGAAAGAAAAAGCATATAAAGTACTGGCGGCACAAGAGGGGATTTCGAATTCTGAAGCCAAATCGTTGATCGACCGCGGATTGGTCTATGTCGGTAATTCAAAGGTATTGATCGCCCGCGGCGAGATCAGCCCGAAAACGACCTTTATCGTTCATAAGGTGGAGAAAGTTCGCCCGATTTTCGAGGACGATGATATGATCGTCGTTGACAAGCCGGCATTCGTAAATTCGGATGAAATCGAGCGTCAGTTTAAAGGTTCCCAGCTGCTTCACCGGCTTGACCGCGAAACGAGCGGCGTTTTGATGCTGGTCAAAAACGAAGAGTTCCGAGCCAAAGCGATCAGTGCATTTAAAAAAGACGAAGTGTACAAAGAGTATGTCGCATGGGTAGACGGTATCGTCAGCGAACCGTTCATCATCGACCAGCCTCTGATCACCGAGAAGACGGGGAACAAGGCCTATACTAAGGTCTCAAAAAAAGGGAAGCCCGCCATCACCGAAGTGACGCCGCTCGAAGTTTCGGCGAAAAAGACCAAAGTGCAGCTGATCATTCACCACGGGCGCACCCATCAGATCCGTGCTCATATGAAATATGCGCAGCATCCGATTATCGGTGATGAGAGTTACGGGGGACGGCAGTCGAAGCGGGTGATGCTCCATGCCAAAAAAGTGATCCTGATGGGAAGAACGTTCGAAGCACCGGAACCTAAGGTATTCGCCCACTTCGGAAATTGAGTATGAAATTAAAAATCTGTCTCCCGGCGTGCCTAATGGCGTTCAAAAATTAAAAGCGTATTTAAAGTAAAATTCAGTATAATGCGAAACTTTTTAGACCCTGTAACCAAAGCATTTAGGAGTTAATAGTGTTCGAAACACTGACAGAATCGTTTACATCGGCGATACGCAAAATCCGTTTTCATGACGACGAAAAGGCGTTAAGCAAGGCACTCGGAGAGCTTAAAAAAGCACTTTTGAAAGCGGATGTACACCATAAGGTTGTTAAAGACCTGATTGATTCGGTCGAGCTCCAGATGAAGCAGGGGACTATCGGAAAAGACCAGTTCTTAAATGCCCTAAGAACGTCGCTCTATTCTCTTTTGGACGTCAAAGGGAAATCAGGGTTCGTATACGCTTCCGTAGCCCCTACGGTTATTTTAATGACCGGTTTGCAGGGGTCGGGTAAAACGACGACGACCGGAAAGCTCGCGAATTACCTAAAGCTTCGTCAAAAACGTGTTTTGGTGGTTGCGGCAGACTTGCAGCGTCTTGCGGCAGTCGAGCAATTGCGTCAAGTATGTGCCGGAATCGAAGTTGAGCTTTATGCGGACGATGCGACCAAAAATCCGGTCGAGGTGGTCAAAGGGGCATTGGCGCATGCGCAAAAAGCGCTGGTCGACGTTGTCCTGATCGATACCGCGGGGCGCCTTGCGATTGACGATGAGCTGATGGGCGAACTCGCAGAGGTC
>Ga0265297_10012632_pt1 | contig 10101 bp, 13 predicted proteins | sample Munlanlwell13791_FD_192502 | JGI IMG/M metagenome (GOLD analysis project Ga0265297, IMG submission 192502) | Leachate microbial communities from a municipal landfill in Southern Ontario, Canada - Leachate well 137-91 | ecosystem: Engineered > Solid waste > Landfill > Unclassified | place...
ATGAAAAAATTTTGTAAAATTGAATTATTTATGAAACATTTTAAATAATTTTTCGTATATTTGTATATTAATTGGCAATTCATCCCATCCACACTTCGTGATGAATGGGTTTTCTTGCCTATGTTTCTATAAAAATAAAATAATTTTAAACTTAAAAAAATGCAAACACTAAAAGAAAAGTTAAAAGAAGATTTAAAAATTGCAATTAAAAAAAGCGATTCAATTAAAAAAAACCTAATTCAAGTTGTTCTTGGAGAAGTTGCCATAGAAGAAGGTAGGGGCGCATCTGGATTTCGCTTGAATGATGAAGGCGTTATGTCCATTATTCAGAAATTAAAGAAAAGCCAAGAAATTACAAAAGAGAGTTATGTCAATTCTTCAAGAGAAATTCCAGACTTTGTAAAAAAAGAAATTGAAATTCTAACCGAATATCTCCCCCAACAATTATCTTACGATCAGGTTGTTGCCTTAATTTCTGATATTATAGAAGAAGTTAAACCGTCATCAACTAAGGATATGGGCATTATTATTGGCAAGTTTAATTCTGAGTTTCGTGGCCAAGCCGATGGAAAGATTGTGGCACAAATTGTAAAAGATAAGTTATCCCAAATGGATTAATTTTGTTTTTTTTAAAAAAAATAGTATATTTGCACTATTAATCTTAAAACAAAAAAATATGTCATGGGGTGTACACGTAGAAACACAATTATTTGTCTCTAAAACAAAAAAAATTAAATTATTTAACAAGCCTTTGTGTGTAAATGCACAAGTTTTTGTAGATAGAGTTGCAAAAGAAAATGTTGAAAATCAAATAGAAGAAAACAACGAAAGCATAGTGTCCATTGAAAAAGAACTATCTATGTTGGCTATCGCACGCCCAAAAGATGTTGTGTCTGATGAGTTGATTCAAGAAGGAGATATTTTAAATGATATTAAAAACAAAGTTTCTGACTTACTTGATGACTATAGACAACTTATTGCTCAAAATTCTCTTTTGGAAATTGTTTTGGAAGACATGAATGGTGCTGAAAACTTTTAAATCATGAGAATATCACCAAATAATATAGAAAAAATTTTTGCAGATGAAATATTTGTATTTGGAAGCAACGAGTCTGGGATTCATGGTGCTGGTGCTGCAAGAACAGCGTTGAAATGGGGTGCACAAATAGGTATCCCAGAAGGAATTCAAGGAAACACATATGCTATCCCAACAAAAGATAAAACAGTGCGAAAAACATTATCTTTAAAAGAAATAAAGATATATGTTGATAGGTTCTTAGAATTTGCCAAAGAAAATACACATTTAAAGTTTTTGGTAACAGAAATTGGGTGCGGATTGGCTGGATATAATCCCAAAGACATTGCTCCTTTATTTGATTCTGCCAAGTCAATGAACAACGTTTGGCTTCCAGAAAGGTTTTGGCATTAACTTTAGATCAATTTAGCATTTTTAAACCAGTAACAATGTCTGATTTTTTTATTGAACCAAAAATAAGTTCCTTGTTAAAGACCACGAGAAAACCGTCTTTGCTTGACATTGACTTTGTTGGAACTGGGGGGGCATTTGACTTTAGAGAGAAAAATTCTAGTATGGTTTTAAAAACAAATAGTGGTTCAATTCTTGTTGATTGTGGATCTACCGTTTACTCAAGCCTTTGTGAAAAAAAAATTATTGATGATATAGACTACATATTTATAACTCATTGTCACGAAGACCATATTGGAAGTTTGTCAACATTAGTGTTTCACAAATTTTTTTCAACAAAAAAACCAGTTAAGATAGAGTGTTTACCTTCAGTTAAGGAAAAAATAGAAATATATTTAAAAGATGTTTGTGGGCATATAGGAGACTTTGAAAACAGCTTTTCTATAAATTCAAACGAAGGCACTTTGTATAAAGATTTAAATGCCATAATATACAAAATTGACACAACTGGGTTTCATTTTAAAGACATTTATTCATCTGGGTTTGTTTTTAATTTTAGAAAGGATAAAAAAGATTTTTTTGTTCTTTATAGTGGAGATATTAATGTTCCATTTACGGAAATTATAAAAAATCAATACAATAGTTTATATAATTCCATTATTCAAAACCCTGAAAATGTTTTTGTTTTTCATGATGCTACAATAAAATGCTCTTTTCCAAACTATCCACATTTTGATATTAAAAAATCTGAATTAATAACAAAAGTTTTTCGGAATTTTTTTGTTTATCATATAAGTAAGCAAGATGCCGATTTTTTTATGGATGACTATAATAAAAAGAATTTTAAATTTAATAAAATTGCAAAAAAGATAGATGATGAGTTGGCAAAAAAAACTCTTTTAACTAATGATGATAAAGTCAAAGAAGTGCTTTCAAATCAGGCAAAAAAAATAAAACTTGATATTGCTGATGATTTGGATGCATTTGGATGCGAAATTAAATTTGTTGAAACATTCAATGGTTCTTTTAAAATCCAACAAAAAAATATTTTTTAAAAAATGAAACCAAAATTAAAAAAAAACGTATATAGCACAAACAATAATAACTAAAAAGAAAAAAAAAATGAATGAATTTGAAAATTTTGCTCAAAAACACTGTGGTATTAGTAGTTTGAATATGCACAATTACAAAAACTACGCAAAAACAAATCCTTTTGCAATGACTCCTAATATTATCGAAGAAAGACAAATGAATGTTGTGGCTATGGACGTTTTCTCCAGATTAATGATGGACAGAATTATTTTTTTGGGGATGCCAATCAATGACATTGTTGCCAATGTTGTAAATGCACAGCTTTTGTTTTTAGAATCTGTTGATAACGAAAAAGATATATCAATATACATTAATTCACCAGGGGGGGCAGTATATGATGGTCTTGGCGTATATGATTTAATGCAGTATGTTTCACCTGACATAATCACTGTAAATATGGGAATGGCTGCGTCTATGGCTGCGGTTTTACTTTGTGCGGGGACAAAAGAAAAAAGAAGTGCATTAAAACACTCAAGAACAATGATTCACCAACCAATGGGTGGTGTGAGCGGTCAGGCATCTGACATGGAAATTACAGTTAAAGAAATAAACAAGTTAAAAAAAGAACTTTATGAAATAATATCCTTTCATTCTGGGAAAGACTATAAAACAATTGAAAAAGATGCAGACAGAGATTGTTGGCTCAACTCAGAAGAAACAAAAAAATACGGTCTGGTTGACAATGTGTTGTCTAGACGCTGAAAAAAACAAATTTTATTTTGTTTTGTTAAAAAAATATTGTATCTTTGAAATTCTATTAAATTTAAACTAAAAAAAAAAGAAAAAACATGGAAAAATTAATTGCTTATTGTTTAAAAACAAAAACAAAAGAAGAAATGATTAATGCTGAAATTGTAAAAACCAGTCGTGGCTATATGGCAAAAGGCGAAACAAAAGACGGAAACAAAATGTCTTTGGTTATGAACGAAGCCAATGCAGTGAAGGCTATTGAAAATGGTTTGGCTAAAAAAGCGTTTTAAATTGAATATTTTTTTTGTTATTGAAAACCCACTCATCAGGATAACTGGTGGGTGGGTTTTTTTGCATTACAACGGTTTCAGTTTTTTCGGCTTTCAACTAAAAAAAAGGTTAAAAAATTTTTTTTTGTAACTTTTTTTGTTTTTATTCGTATATTGCAAAAAAAATATAAAAAATGAAAAAGTATTTTATTGTATTCCTTGCTATTTGCATACTTGTAGTTTCTGCAATAATTGGCTCTTATGTTTTTGCCATAGGAGCTTTTTTGTTTAAAGTTATGATTGGAGTTATAGCTATAGTTATTTTTATTATCGGCTTTTTAGTTGGCAGGTTTTTGTTTCCATGTGAAAAAAATTAAAACAATAAAAAAATAATTATTAACAATTTAAAATTAAAAAAAATGAATCTTTTACAAAAATTGGGATTGGTCAAAATTGATGGTGAATCTGAAGAATTGCCAGAAAACAAAAAAGAAAATGTTCAGACAGAGAAAAATGAAAATGAAAGTTTTCCATTAAAATCATCAAATGCATTTTCATCTATTATGTCAGACACTAAGTCAGCAGAAAAAGTTGTGGGGAAAATTGATGAAAACATTTTAGAAAAGTTGTCTTCTGCAATTGAAAAAAACAACCTAAAAGGCAATGATTTCCTTGAGTTTATGCAATCTCTTAATGGATTATCTGGTCTTTCTGTTCAAGAAGACGCAAAATTTAAAATGGTGTTTACAACGCTGACAGCATCTTCAGAAGGGTTGTCAAAAAAGGTTTTAATTGATTCAATTGCTCATTATTTAGATGTTCTTGACAAAGAGAAAGCAACATTTTCAAATGAAATGGGTGATGCTGTTGAGAAAATGATAACATCCAAAGATGCAGAAATAAAGAGCATGGAAGAATCAATAAGTAAAAAACTTCAAGAAATCGAATCCCTAAATAAAGAGATTTCAGAAATGTCTGGTCTTATTGGCCAAACAAAGAAAGAGATTGAAAACTCACAGTTTGTCATTGAGCAAAAGAAGGCTGATTTTGATTTGACCTTTTTGCATCTTGAAAACAAAATAAAAGAGTATAAAACCAAAATTGAGCAATACATTTAAATTAATTATTAACTTTAAAAAAATAAAAAAATGCAAAATACTTTAGAAAAAGGAGTTAAAAGATTCTTTGATAGACCAGAAGGCAAGGTTGGAAAGTTTTTCTTGTTTTTGATGGCAATTGGTGGAGCTATCGGTCTGTATAAATTGCTTCCCTATATAATAATACTTTTAACTAACACATTGCATGCAATGCTGTTAATTGGGGCGATTATTTCAATTATATTTATAGTAACCAACAAAAAAGTGCAAACTCTTGCATCATTTGCTTTTAAAATGATTATGAGATATATCACTGGGGTGTTTGTTGAATTAAATCCTATTGAAATTATAAAAATTCATATTGAAAACCTTGAAAAAAATCATTTAAAAATGAATGATCACATTATTAAATTATCTGGGGAAATCAATTTGCTTGAAAGAAGAATAGGTTCAAATAAAAAAGATATAGAGCAAAGTTTAAAAATTGCATCATCTGCAAAAGAACAACAGATTAAAGGGCAGGCTTGGGTAGAAGCAAGAAAGGCGGGAAGAAGAAGAGATGGAACAATTAAGTTGTCAGAATTGCACTCAAAGATTATGAAAATAAACAATGTTTTAAGAAAAATGTATGAGGTTTCTGGATATGTTATTGAAGATTTGAAAGATGATGTTGAACAAAAACAGATAGAATACAGAACAATAAAAAGAGCTCATGCGGCATTGGTTTCAAGTATGTCAATTATCAACGGAGACCCAAACGAACGAGCCATGTTTGAACTGGCTCTTGAAAAAATGGAAGAAGATGTTTCATACAAACTTGGAGCAATGGACAGATTTATGGACCTCTCAGAAGGTCTTGTTCAAAACATTGATATTGAACAGGGCATATTTGCTGAAGACGGAATGATGATGCTTGAAGAATATGAAAAAGGCGGATTTGATCTTTTGTTTAATGATTTTGCTGATAAAAAATCACAAAACAAAGAGTTAAACCATGCAAATGAAATTCAAGGTGATTTTGGAAGAACAATCACAATCAAAAGAGATGAGACTACTGGAAAATATTTTTAACAAAAAAAATATATAAAACTATGCAATATTTTAAAAGAAGATTTAAAATGAAAAGATTTGTTGTATTTGTTGTCCTAATGACTGGTGTCTCCTTGTTTTTTGCGCTAAGAGCACAAACAACAGATACTCTTTCTGTGGATACTTTGTCAAAAAAAATGCAAAGTTTTTCATTTGTAAATGTAACAAACCACAATGTGTGGAGAGCAACTTTAATGGATCAAACAGGTCTCCCTCACATTCAGCCATCATTTGGTATTTTGAAAAACAATTTTGAAATTGGTATAATAGGGTCATATAATATTTTAGGTAGTTATTTTGAAACCGATATATATGCATTTTATTCTTTGGGTATGGCAAATATTACGGTTACTGATTTTTATATTATGCAAAATTTACTTGGAAATTATTTGGATTACTCTAATAACCATCATATTGTTGCTGACTTTTCTTTTTTGGTTTCAGAAAAAATCCCAATAGAATTTAAAGCATCTACAATATTAAATAGTTCATGGGATAAAGATATATCTGGAAAAAGAAAATTTACAACGTATTTTGAAACTAAATATTTTAAAAATGAGTGGGAGTTTTTTGTTGGAGTTCTTAGTGGTCATAGCGAGTTTTATCTTAATAATGACAAAGATTATGGACCTAACATTATAAATGTTGGAGTTTTAAGGCAATCATCAATTGAGTTTAATGAGTCGTCTTTCCCAGTAACAACACAATTTTGTATAAATCCGCAAAAAGAAAAAGCTTATTTAACAGTAATTGTAACTTTTTAAAAAAAAAATCGTATATACAATTTCAAAAACAAAAATTAAAAAAAAATTTATGAAAAGTACAAAAAAAATTGGAGGTCTTACAACAAGGGGCAAAATCGTAATTGCTGCTTTTGTGGGAATAATTCTTGGAGTTTTATATTTCTCTTTCCAAGACAAAATTAACAGTTTCGCTGGAAAAACAAAAAGCGGAGATGTTATTAGAATTGGTGTTGTAACTTGGCCAGGTTACGCAGCTGGACAGTATATGAACAATGGCTTTGATGCTAATATGGAATGCAGGTTCTATAAGGAATATGGAATTCAGGTAGAATTTATTGTTCTTGATGATTTTTTAGCATCAAGAAAAGCATTCGAAGCTGGAGAAGTTGACTTGTTATGGTGTACAGTTGATGCACTGCCAACAGAAATGGGAAGAAACGGAACAATGGCAATGGGGAATCCAAAAATAATTTTTCAAGCAGATTGGAGTAGAGGTGGAGATGCTATTGTTGTTGACGCATCTATCGCTAATATGTCAGACCTTAAAGGAAAATCTGTTGCAGTAGCGGAAGGAACACCAAGTCATTCGTTTTTAATTAGTTTGCTGAAGTCAAACAACATGTCTTTGGATGATATAGATATAAAAACAGTTCCCAGTGCTATAGATGCTGCAAACATGTTTAAGCAAGGAGCAGTTGATGCCGCAGTGGTTTGGTCGCCAGATGATATGGATTGTGTAAAAAAAGTACCTGGTGCTAAAATTTTGGCAAGTACAAAAGAAGCGACTCATATTATTGCAGATTGTTTTATTGCAAAAGAACAATATATTAATGAAAATAGTGAAAAACTCCAAAAACTTTATGATGGATGGATGGTTGGTGCATCTGAATTAAACGCAAACTTAAACGGATCAAGAAAAGTAGCCGCAAAAATACTTGCTGATAAATTTCAAATGTCAGAAGCAGACGCCTTGGCATCTATGGAAAACGTAAGATATGCAAACCATGGTGATAATATTAATTTCTTTGGACTTGGAGATGCAAATAGCGTTACAGGAGATATGCTTTATACTTCAATGTCTGGAGAATACATAAAAATAGGATTTGTAGAAAACCCTTTGTTTTGGAGAGATGTTTCTGACTCAAGGTTTGTTAAAAACAGCACGTTATCAGGAAATGGTCAACTTCCAGAAGTTACAAAAGAATTTAGCGAGGCAACAGATGATGATGTAAAAAAACAAGCATATTCTACTAAAAAAATTATTATCAATTTTCCAACAGGATCATCACAACTTACTGGTGAAGCAAAAGCCATTATTAATAGAGAATTTGTTGAAATTGCAAAAACCAACGCAGGTGCTCGTATTAGAATAGAAGGAAACACAGACAACACAGGTAGTGTTCAAGTAAATCAGTCTCTTTCTCTACAAAGAGCTCAGGCAGTGGCCAATTATCTTATAAGTGAATTTGGATTTGACAAAAATAGATTTATTGTTGTTGGAAATGGGTCTAAGCATGCAATTGAAAACGGTTCAGTGGGACCTGATGAAAAATATAGAAGTACAGAATTTCACCTGATTAAAGAATAAATAAAATTTGAATGCGAAAAGTGCTCAATACCAGAGCACTTTTTTTTAAAACTCACTTATGGGAACACTATTTAAAGTAGGCGGTCAAATATCAAATAAGTTATCTACAACTATAGGCATTTTGGGGTTTGTGCTTCTCATTTTTATTTGGTATATTATTACAAGCGGAACAGGATGGGTAAAACCACAGACTATACCAAGCCCAGAAAGCGTATTTCTTTCTTTTTTTGAGTTATTTCAAAAAGATAATTTGGTTGGAAACATAATTTACTCCATCAAACTTAACATCGGTGGATACGCAAAGGCAATCCTTTTTTCAATTCCAGTTGGTTTTCTGGTTGCACTAATTCCTTTTGTCAGAAGTATGTTTAGCAAATATATTGATGCATTAAGATATGTCCCAATAACAGGCCTTACTGGCGTTTTTATTGCATGGTTTGGAATTTCATCTGGGATGAAAATAAATTTTCTTGCTTTTGGTATTATAGTATACTTGTTGCCAATCGTTGTTCAGAGAGTTTATGAAACTGAAAAAATTCATATTGATACAGTTTATACACTTGGAGCAAATAGTTGGCAAATTTTTAAAAAAGTTTATTGGCCATCTGTTATATCTAAGTTGTGGGTTGATATTAGAATAATAACAGCTGTGGCATGGACATATATTATTGTGGCCGAAATGGTTAACAATGAAGGCGGTGTTGGGGCTATGATTTATTCTTCAGCAAAGCAAAGTCGCCTTGATAAAATTTTTGCAATTATTGTTGTTATTATTTTTATAGGGTTTTTTCAAGACTTATTATTTAAATGGCTTGATAAAAAAATGTTTAAATTTAAATATGTTTAATTATGTCTGGATATTTTGAAAATAAAGAAAAAAAAACAATAGAAATAGTTGAACAAAAAAAACCTATTGGCGAAATTGATTTAAAAAACACAAAATACAACCCTGTTAATAAACTTGAATTAAAAAATGTTAGTCAAGTTTATGAAGACAAAAAAGGACAAAAAAATGTTGTTTTTGAAAACTTTAATTTAGAAATAAAAGACATTAAAGATGGTGGTCAATTTGTTGTTATAGTGGGGGCTAGTGGGTGTGGCAAATCAACAATATTGAGATATTTATCTGGTCTGCAAACACCAACATCTGGGGAAATTTTTATAGATGGAAGACTTTTGCAAAAAAAAGACAGGATTGGTATGGTTTTTCAGCAATATTCATCATTGCCGTGGTCAACTGTTTTAAAAAATGTTGCATTACCCCTTGAATTAATAGGGGTATCAAAACAGGAAAGAGAAGAAAAGGCCATGGAAATGATTGAACTTGTTAATCTTAAAGGCCATGAACACAAGTTTGCTCAATATCCAATTTTGAGTGGAGGACAACTCCAAAGAGTCGCAATCGCAAGGAGTTTAATGGCAAACAATGAAATGCTTATATTAGATGAACCATTTGGTGCTCTTGATATTAACACAAGACTTAAGATGCAAGATATGTTAGTGGATATATGGCAAAAAACATCAGGAGATCCTACGTTTATTCTCGTAACACATGATTTGTCTGAGGCCGTATACCTAGCGGATGAAATAATAATTTTAGATTCTAACCCAGGAAGAATTTATGAAATCATGGATATTGAACTCCCATACAAAAGAGATTCATCAACCAAAAGAACAGCAAAGTTTATTGAATATGTTCAATATCTGGAAGATATAATGACCAAACTAAACAATGACTAAAAAAATGAATTATAGAAATGATGATTTTGTGGCAAGAATAGGAATTGATGTGGATGGTGTTTTAAGAAACCTTATGCCAAACATTAACAAAGTGTTTCAAACTTATTATCCTAGCCATGTAAGAGGTAATGTTGCATATAATTGGGATTTTCCCCAGTTTGACCTTCCTCTTAAAAAAAAGTATGAAATAATATTTAATGAGTATCCAGAATATATATTTTTAAAATCAAAACCGTATAGCGGAGTATTTGACGAGTTTGTTCAACTAAAGCAATGGGCAAAAGAAAGACGTTTTAAGCTTGTATGTGCAACAACGCAGGAAAGCCATATTGTAGATATGACATATTTGTGGCTTGGAAAGTGGGGA
>Ga0265297_10012633_pt1 | contig 10101 bp, 11 predicted proteins | sample Munlanlwell13791_FD_192502 | JGI IMG/M metagenome (GOLD analysis project Ga0265297, IMG submission 192502) | Leachate microbial communities from a municipal landfill in Southern Ontario, Canada - Leachate well 137-91 | ecosystem: Engineered > Solid waste > Landfill > Unclassified | place...
TGGAGCGCCAACTTGACAGCATCATCGGCGTACTGCTTCGCCGCCACCCCGGCGGCCTTCGTGCCACCGAAGCTGATGTAGGTCGTAGGGTCAAAGGCGATGTTCGCGAGTAGACCGAGCACCTTCCGAGGCCGCAGTATCCCCCTTGGCTGTCCCTGCTTGTTCACGCCCGGCAGTCGGATCAGGGGATCGTCTACACCACGGCTACTCCCTATGATCCCCTCGAAACGGTCCTCCATGCCCCTGTCCTGGCCTCCAAAGAGCACCGTTTCCCAATCGCCCTCTACTTGCCCCCTGATCCCCTGTAGCGCCCCGCGTAGAGCCGCCGCCGTAGACTCCCCAAGGCTCTTGCCGGTCCTCGCGCTGTCCACGGCCTCGCGGACCATGTTCGCCGTCATGTACTGGCCCCGCGAAAGCAGAGAGAACAACCACTGTAGCGGCTGGATCCTAGTGCGCTGTTGGGTGACTTCCTCCCGCGCCCGCTTCGCGTAGGGTACGAGGGTTGGGTCTACTTCCTGTTGAGGGTTGAGGAGAGAAGACCGCCCCATGGACCGTAGGCGCGTGCGGATGTTCTGGATGGAGGAGAGTACGTCACCCACTAATCGGAGGCTCCGCTATTCCGAACCGCCGAAGGGCCGCCCTAATCTGGTCGAGACCCGGCGTCTGGCCGGTGAGAACATAGCTCGTCTTTGGAGCCCGCATGTCCTGGATCAGCCTGGTTATCGCGTCGATCTGTGTCTTGTTGCTAGCGTCTGACGGCAATCCCTGAGCGCGGAGAACTTGGTCAAGCCCCCGTATCTTCTCCAAGGCCGTGTCCAAAGCGGGAAGCCACGCCCGCTCCGTTTCGGTAAACCCAAGGCCGCCTTGGGGATTCATGTTGGGGTAATACTTGGCCACGAGCGCCTGAAACTGCGCCCTGTTTTGATCCGTGGTGTCTTTACCACCAGCCGGGAAATCTGCGTTCTCTACCAACTCCCACGTCGCCGCTACCGCGTCGAATATCTTCCCCAGCCGGTCGGCCATTTCGGGCCGGGCAGCCTTCGCCGCCGACAGAAAGGCATTCCGGTACTTCGGCAAGTCCTGCACCATGGTGAAGCGGTCAAGCTGACCCATCTCGTCCTTGGCCGCGATCTGGTCTAGGATGATGGCGTAGTCTTCCCAAAGCCCTTCTTCCTTGGCCTGTGCGATGGCAGCGCGACCGTTCTCCGCTTCGATGGCAAGCTCTCGTAGCCGCTTGTCTTGCGCGAGGGATGCGTACCGGTATCGCATCTCCTCATCGAATTGTCCTTGTCCATACGCCTGCTCGTCTTCTCTCGCCTCGCCCTCCAGCCTCGCACCCTCTCGCATCTCGGGCATGGTGATCTGCTCGGAAATCTGCCGCGCCCGCTCCACGTCCGCGTCGATCTGCTCCGTGAGTCCGATGGTCGCTTCCCTGCCAAGCGCTGAGGCCGCATCCCCGCCGAACACCGCCTGAGCACCTTCCGCCTGTGCGGGCAGCGCCCCACGGATCTCCGCGAGCTTCCCCTTGGCCTGCGCCAAAGGTCCGATTGCCATTCCCTTCTCCAGCGCCGCGCTCGGGTCCATGCCGGGATAGACCTTGGCCCACCCTTCCGCCGTGGCCGATGGCGTACCCTTGACTTCCGCAAGCGCAGCCTCGGCTTCTATGCCGGGCATCTCTCTCTGTTGCCGCCTCTCGGCCCGCGACCGAAGCATGTCCAACACGCGGTCTATCCCACCCTGAACCACGTTCGCCCTGCGGTTCAGCCGCGTGTCCACCACGTTCCCGAGATTTCTTGTGGCCCCAAGTAGGGCCTCCCAATTCAGTGCCATGTCCGTCTCCTACCCCGGTATGATGTCGCCAATCCCGGCGAGCACCCCGGTGATTAGTTGAACGAGTAATTCCCAATTTCCTTGTTCAATCGCAGCGTAAATCTGTTCCAACGTTGCCTCGTTGATCTCGAATGTCTGCGCATCCACGAATGGCGCAAGCGACTGCTCATACCTCTGATTGATAAGCGCCAAGATCGTTTCCTCGGTCCCCATGGCAAGCGCCGCAGCGTCAGCTATCAGTTTCGCTTGATTGAGAACTCCCTGCCACTCCGCGTCATACTCGTCCAACATGAGTGCGGCCTGATTGTAGTAGTTCTGGAGAGCCGCCGCCGCGCCCTGCTCCTGCATTTGGATGTACTGCCCATACGTTGCCGTCCCTTGCTCGATGCTCCTCATCATGTAGTCGTTGTTCGCCTGGAGTTGGGCGATGGCGTTCGCGAAGTCCGTTGCAATGAGATCGGCTTGGAACCGCGCCCGCTCGTCATAGATGGTGGCGTTCGCTTCGTCCATCGCCTGAGACATCTTCGCGAGCATCCCGCCCGAGGCCCCGAAAGCCGCTTCCGCCCGTAGCCGTCCTTGCTCCGCGATCTGGCGTTCCGATGCCCGCTGTTCCTTCTCCAGCGCCGCACGCTGTTCGGGAGACATGCGGAAGTCTTCCGTTGTCTTTCCGCGCTGCTCCTGTAGCCACGTCTGATACGCTTCGGGGGATTCAAACCCGAGCATCCGGGCCGTGAAAGCATCGGCCTCCGCACCCCACGTTGCCGATGGGTTAGCAATCTGCCCCGCAAGGTCCGCGATTCCACCATAGATTCCCGAAAAATCCGGCATGTCGGGGCGTTCGGCCATTAGCCCGTTCAGGGCTTCGACGTAGGGCAACCAACGCTCGTTGTACCAGTCTTCATAGGACTCAAAGCCCTGTTCGCGCCACCACTCCGTAACCTCGGGTACTGTTTCGCCTTCGGGCTGCGGAGCAGAAGGTGTTCCGGGTGCTCCCGAACTAATACCGCCCTCTTGACCAACCGGTGGCACGAATCCTTCCGGTGGAGTACCGCCCCATTCCGTATTCGTAACGTTAGCGGGGCCACCGCTCGTGTCTCCGCTTGGAGTGGCGAACCAACTATCTATGACTGCCTTGAGTCGTAGCCTGTCTTCCCATGAGAGCAGAGGGTTGTAGACTCCTATCGAGCCGTACCACGCATCCCGCTGACTTTCCTCGGGGCGACTGTAGACCTGCTCCCAATACTGATACCCAGGGTCCCATACTTGCCATTCCGCATTCGATGTTTGGCCTTGCAGTCTTTCGTTAAGCGGCTGAAACCATGATTCTTGCGTAAGGTCGCGGTTGCCCCACCCGCCCTCTTCCCACCGCGTTTGTAGATTCTGTCTCTGTGTTGCCGTAGGACTCCAAGTCCATTCCCAAGGAGACGCCATATTAGAACCCCCTTCTCCGCATCTCTACGGAGAACTCGATCAGCTTGAACGTCGCCGCCGAGTTGTGCAGTAGCGAGAAGCCGATCATCGACCCGTCTATCGTGTGGGGGATCGTGAAGTCCTTCGCCTCTATGCTCGTCCCCGCCGGTAGCGTGAACGATACCGTGTGTGTCGCTAGCCCTGCGTCCCCCTGCTTGTACGCTGCAAACGTCGTCGTCCCGCACGTCGCCGTGGCGATGTAGTTCAGGAACAACTTGACCCGCCGCGCCTGCTTGTCCTCGCCCTTCGTCCCCCACTGGAGGTACGGGCTGCGGTACTCAAACGCTATCGGAACCGTGTTCGTCGTTACTGTCGTGTCGTAGTCGTCGCGGACATCCGCTTGGAAGATCCTCGGCGTACCGCCCGAATCTTCGGACAGGAAGTAGGGCACCGCCTCCGCGTCTTCTCGCGTCCAGATGTTCACCGGGAAGTTGGTCCACTTGAAGAATGACACGCGCCCGTCGCCCTCGGGGTCCGAGCGGAACGTGTCGGGGTCAAACACTAGCACTTCATCCGTTGCCGGGTTCCCGATGTACACAAGCCCCTTGTGGGCCATCATCACCGTGCTCGCCAGTGTGAAGCTGTCTATGTCCGTCTTGATATGCTTGCTCACACGGACGGACACGCGCCCTTCCAGCTTGCGGATATACCCATCCGTGCCGACGTAGTAGATTTCCCCGTCAAGCTCCGTAGCCCCGTACTTCGATGGAGTGCCGTGGGCGTTGTAGTCCTCCAGCACCCAATTCGACCACGAGTTGCCCGCAATAGCGTAGGTGTGCCCCTGGAGGAACACGATCAGCCTGTCGTCCGTCGATAGCATCTTCTTCACGGACCCGCCCTTGAAGAAGTATTGGAAGTCCTGGTAGCGCCACCCCTGTAGGCTGTTGGCCGGGGAGACCCGCGCCCAATTGTCGATCCCGAGGAACAGGTGGTTTTTGTGCTGCGCCACCACGTTCGGCGTCTGCCCGATCCAGAGTTGCGATAGGTACTGGTTGTGCTCCACCGTGGCATACGCGCACGCGATGGATGCCGTTGTGGTCGCCGTGGTGTAGGCGCGAATGGCGTACTTCCCATCCAGCGTTGCCGTGTCGGTCGGTAGCTTCTCCATCAGGACCGCACCATCTGACCCGATGGGGAATGAGAACTCCAAAGCATGGTTCCCTAGGCTTGTCCACGTAGGCACTTCCGTAGGAGTGAACGACTGCCATCCGAGAGTGGCGCTCCCGTGCCCCGTGCGCCCGTAGTATTCGTAGGTCATTGTGGTGGTAGCGCCCGCCGCCTCAACGTCTACAAAGTTCACCCGGTTGAACGTGAAGTCCGATCCCACGTAGAAGCCCGAAGAGATGGAGGTGGAGGCCAGTACAAAGTCGGTGCTACCGGCGTCTTGTGCATCTGTCGTGTCGTCGGTGTAGCCTGCACTGTTGAACTGGCCCGCCACCCAATTGTCATTGTCTCGGGTCCGCTTGTCGTAGTGCTCTATCGTGTCCATCAGCACCGTCGCGGTAAGCCCGGCGTAGATCACTCTCGGCTTGTCTACGCCGTTCACCCCGACCACTTGGTCGCCCAAGACATCGAACATCCATTCGGCGGAACCGTCGCCCGTCGTACATGCCACCGAGGCAACCCCGGTGATCGTGGACAGCGCGGCCCCGCTTGTACCGATGCGGAGCTCCGAATAGAAACTCGGCCCGCTTGTGGTGGCGACCTTGCACGCTACGATCCACTGATACTGGTCGTTGACCTTCGCACGAATCCCTCCGAGTAGCCCGCTCGCCGTAACCGTGGCGAGGTAGTTGTAGCCCTTGCGCTTCCGCAAGCCGTTCTCCCAATAGCTGTTCTTCTGAACCAGCGCATCGGCCTGCGTGAGTTGCGAGGAAGGTATGTCCGTGAAATAGCCGCCCCGGAAGTCGGCTACGTTGAAGATGGAAGCCTTAGATGCCATCGGGGGCTCGCTGGATTGGTTCCGGCGTCACCCCAGGGAACAACGTCGGGGTCGTGTTCGCCTCGTTGATCTTGTACTGCATGAGCATGTCCAGGAACAGACCGAAGTGCTTCTTGTAGATTTCGTCGTCCTCGTTCTGGAGCCCGATCATCGCCGCAGCGTAGTGGACCGGCGCAAGGTGGTACTCCGTTGGCAGGGGGCAGTTTGTGGAGTCGTCCGTGCCCGCCGTCAGGTCTGCGGGCATGTGCTTGTACCGGATGTATAGCATCTCCTGCTCCATCGGATACGGAGCCAACCGGAGTCGCCTGTTCTTGATCGAGTACCACCGGGGCGTGCCGGGAGACCCATTCGTCAGGAACAGATCGTAAGGCGCTGGCTCCAGCTTGTACTGATCCCACTGTAGGAACTCCATGCTGATAAAGTCCGTGGGTAGGGCGATCTCTGCCGTGCAGTCCATCGGCAGAATACCCTCGTAGTACACCCCGCTCTGCGTCCCGGTCTTGTTGAACAGGAAGTTCATGTAGTTCACGTAGGACGGATTCGACGGGGCCGCAAACTCGATGTAGGTGGCCGCCGAGGCGTTGTCTCGGAATGAGAACACCCACGACGCCGTGTTCCACGACATCGTGCAGCTAACTCCGAGAGTGTTACTGATCTGCGTGTTTAGGTAGGCGGCCATGCTCGCCGCCGATAGGTCCGTGTGGCTCGCCGTCGAGATCACAAAATCGGTAGCTGCTACCGCGTTTGCCCCCGACGTGATCGTGATTCTGACTGCAAAGTTGGACCGAACATCGAACAGGGGGGCGACCGTCAGATAGTCCTCTTTCGGTATGCCCCCCGTTCTCGTGCAGAACATCCGCACCCCGTCGTTGATGTAGCCCTTCGTGATGTCACTCGTAGACGAGGATGTCAGGGCGGCGGAATCCGTTCGAGCAAACCTCTCCGCATAGGTAGCCTGTTGACTCAGTGTCACTTGCCACCTCGCTTCTTGAAGTATTCCACTTGCGCAAGGCGCTTGGCCGCAGCCCTCATGGTCGGTAGCACCTTCGACAGACGCTTCCCGGTCTCACTCAGAACTACGTACCCCGCGCCGCTCTTGCGGATCATCAGCCGTTCCCGTTACTGGTTACACCCATGAGCCACGCCGTCACCGTACCGGTGCCCGACGAGTTCAGAATGAACCGCGTGTTCGTGGCCGTGGACACCCACCCACCGGGGCGGAAGTCCAGAAAGTTCAGACCGCACGTCGCTTGCGTACCGTAGTACACCCACGTCGCCGTTACCGCACCCGTCTGCTGAATGACACTGATGACGTTGGATGAACTGGAACCCGTGTACCCGATTGCCAGCGTCCATACCCTGGTGCGCCAGCCGGATACCGCCGCGAGAAGCGTTGCCGAACCACCCGCCGTCAGTTGGGCGAAGCCCTGAAGGTTCGCTTCGGGCATATCACCCTCCTAGTCTCGCCCGTAGGCGACAAACGGGATGTTCGTAAAAGACGACAGCGCCGTATCGGACGCCACCTGTTCAACCGGGACACCGCCCGCCGTGGTGGTTACCGCAACCGCCCACAACTGAACCAGGCCCGATGCGTACAGGAAAAAGACGTTCGTGCTCGTCGCAAGCCTCGGCGTGATCCCAACGTACTCGGTCGTATGGAACGGGAGGGACATCGTGACCCCGCCGCCCGCATACGTCACCCCCGAGAAGTTGAGGTACCCAACCGTGAAGCCCTGGCCGCCCGCCGCCGCCGAATTGAACGAGTAGTTGGTCCCGAACTTCGGGTCGTTCACTACTAGTACAGCCATCTTGTTCCTCCCATGGGGGGCCGAAGCCCCCCATCATCTCTCAGGTGAGACCGTAGCAGTGGCGGTTCAGGAGGTACATGTTGTGAGACGTGGTTGCGGAAGCGGACGTGTAGCCCACCCCGAACCCGTTCACAATACCCATCTGGGTCGCCGTGGCCGCCGTGCCCGCACCAACCCCGGCATCCGACCACAGGAAGAGCACTCCCTGTGTGATCGTCACCGAAGCCGTGGTCACGCTGCCACAGTACCCGCCAACCTGGAGCCAGCCGTCCGTGTCCGAAGACACGGCTGCATCCGGCACACCGACCTTGTAGCGGAAGGCGTGAGAGGCCGCCGTGGTCGTCGCAACGCCGGTATCGAAGATCGCGAGCGTTCGCGGCCCGTCGTAGCCGACGTACACAAGGTAAGGCGTCTTCGCGGTGAGAGCACCGTGCGCACGCGCCTTGATCCATACCGTTCCGTCCGCATCCACGCGCTCGTATGCAGACCGGAGACTGTTGTTCTGATCGAACAGAAACGCCATGACCCACCTCCCTTACAGGGTGAAGTCGAGAGCCGTGTACTTGAAACAGGTCTGGCGAGACTTGCAAACCAAGTTGCCAGTCCAGAACACGGACTTGTACATAGCCTGCGGATAGCCCGCCTGCCCTAGTTCCTTCCACGGGTCAACCTTGAAGTCGAAATCAGGATGCGTCCTGAACTCGAAGTAGTCCGTGTCGATCCCGCCCCAATACCCGGAGGTACAGGCGTAGTCCGACACAACCGGGATGCCGTGGAACTTCAAAGTCGTGAAACCACCGTTCGCCATCTCCGTGTCCTCGTACCGCTTCTGCGGCTCCAGAAGGGACTCGAACTTGGAGAACAGATCGCGGGTGGTGAACATGAAGTCAACGCCGTCCGACCCGAAGGCCGAAGCGTTGATCATCTCCGAAAGCGACTGATCGCCGTACAGCGTCAGCCTCGTGGTCGTTCCGTCCTCGTTCGCTGCCCAAACGGACGCATCCGCCACCGCGATACCCGCGTAGGTATCCGCGCTGTCGATGATCGTCCACAGGCTGGAGAACGACTTCGACGCCTGCGACGTGGAGTACAGGTCGGTCTGGAACTTGTTGAACATGTCTTCGCGAAGTTCCTCTGCCTTGTCCTTCAGGAGATCCACGATCTGCGGCTTGCCGCTGTTCTTCACCCTCTCATCCCACTGGATGGACGTGGTGGAGACGTAATACTTCCAGTCCAGCACGGCTGCCGTGCGGGTTTCCTTCTGGATGTACGGGATCTGCTCACGCGCACCTACCGCGTTCGCGTTCCCCAGCGTCGTGTAGCGGACCGCCCACTGAATCTGCGTTCCGCCCTTTGTGACCTTGCCCTTCTTCTTCAGCTTGTAGAAAACCGGGCTCTTCTCGTAAACCTGCTGCGTGATCCCCTCGTCGTAAAACTTCGAGGAGACGGTGTTGGCCTCGTCAATAGACAGAGCCATCTAGTTATCCTCCGGCGGCGTATTCCTGTAGTGCCGCATCTCTTGCTTCATCTAGCGAACGGTACTGAGGTTTCCCGTTCGGTGCGGGCGCGCCACCACCCTTCGGCAGACCGGCAGCCTTCTTGGCCGCCTGCTTCGCGACGATCTTCTTCTCCATGACCTCGGGGGCTGTCATGCCCCTGGCCGCGTAGTGAAGCATCTTCACGATCTTTGCCGTTTCACCGCTTGTGATCTCACCGAGTAGGTCGCGCACGCGATCCTCATCGAAGTCGTCTCCAAACTCCTGCTTGGTAGCGGACAACGCTTCCATAAGCTCGCGTTCTGCGGCCTCTGCTTCCCGAGCCTTCTTCATCTCTGCGATCTCTTGCCGCAGAGCTTCTACCTGCTCGTCTGCATAGGACTTGGCCCTGTCGAAGACTTCCGTAGGCGCGGCGGGGGATGTCGCAAGACGCTGGAGATTCTGATAAACCTCCGGGCGCGTCCTGAGCACCCTGTCCCACTCATCGTACTGCGATTTGCTCTTCTGGAACAACTCCATCTGCTTCTGGAACTCGGCCTGCTTCTTCTCAAACTCCGCTCGCTCTTTCGCGAGACCCTGAGTCTTGCGTGTGTAGTCAGCGGTGCGGTGATAGTGGCCCTTGAAAAACTCGTCTAGTTCCTTCTTGTTGCTGGCCTTGATGACTTCGCCATCAGGGAACGCATACTGGTAGTTCAGAGAATCCGTCGCCTGTGGAGTTCCCTGGGGTTCCGGCGTGGTTTGCCCCTGGGGCTGCTCAACGTCTGGCATAGGTTATCTGCCTCCCATCTTTCCGATCAAATCTGCAATCCCACCGCCGCCCCCCGAAGGGGCACCCGGAGGCGGGACCATGGGCGGCCTCCCAACGGGAGCCGCGCCACGAGGCGGCATCGGTGCCGGAGCACCCCTGCCACCAGCCATGCGAATCTTGTTCAGGGGGTTCGCCATCTGCGACTGCTTCTGGAGCGCCTGTGCCAACTGTGACACCGGCCCGTCCACATCCACCCCCATCTGTGCGAGGAAGTCTCGCACCGTCATCTGCTGGCTCACGTCGCCACGGCTCACCTTCTGCGCCATGTCGGTCGGATTCAGCATTGACTCCATGCCTCTCATCATCTGTGCCGGATCGCTCATACCGGTGCCCCCTGTGCTTGCGGCTGATTCTGCGCCGCAAAGAGTTGGTTCATCTTCGCGATGATCTTCTTGTAGTTCGGGATTCGCATGTTTTCGAGCACCGCTTCCCACATCGGCATACCCGTGACCGGGTTCCCTGCGCCGATCTGGAGCAACCGCAGGAACAAGTTTGCCTGTGATTGCTTGTCCATCGGGAGCGTGCTGTTCGTCTGGATCTCGATATCGAAACCAGCATAGACCTCATCCACCGTACCAAAGGCTTCGATGAAGTCCCGGTAGTATTCCTCCTCCTTGGCGATGTCTGCCGCCAAGTCGGGGTTGTCCATCATCTGCTCGGCACCGGGACTCTCGCGGGGGCGCATGATCGCATCCGCTTGCGCCTTGCTGTTCCCCACCGTGCCCCATACCCTCTGACCATCCAAGT
>Ga0265297_10012634_pt1 | contig 10100 bp, 5 predicted proteins | sample Munlanlwell13791_FD_192502 | JGI IMG/M metagenome (GOLD analysis project Ga0265297, IMG submission 192502) | Leachate microbial communities from a municipal landfill in Southern Ontario, Canada - Leachate well 137-91 | ecosystem: Engineered > Solid waste > Landfill > Unclassified | place...
ATGAAATAGCCTGACATTTCTGGCGCATTTTATTACAATATTTAAGCCGTGGTGCACCAAAAGGAGTACCACGGCTTTATACATTAAGGGTCCAAAAAGTTTCAAAAATTCAGTCAATCCTTATGAAGCCCATAATTTTAAAGATAAAAGAAAATGACAGATAGGAAGTTCTTTTGCGGAATAATTGCGAACGTGAGATATAAATTTAAAATACATAAAGTCAGCATTTTAGATGCTTGTTTACATGATTAATTCGGGGATATTTAAAAGAAAAAACCACAAGTAGTTGATAATAAATTACTTGTGGTTTAATTACGTGCCCAGGAAAAGACTCGCCAACAGGTATTTCTGTCTCATTGCACTGCCCTGGCATATAACCGTTTAAGTGCTGTAAAAAACAGAAAAACAATGAAATACGATTTTCTTATTGATTCGGATTATTTCTTTCCATTTCTTCCTTTTTAAATTTAGCGGAACATTTGCGGAACATTTATGTCGTGAATTTACCAGATAATTGTATGAATTCCGGTCTGCATTATTTATATTTGTGATGCTTAAAAATTATCGTCATGCCAAATGTTCTAAAAATTCTATCCAAGAAGACAAACCCTCTTTTTGGAAAATCAGAAATCATATTGAGTATTCGTTACGGTCGCGATATGGTACTCCGGGCAAAGACTCATTTATTCATTCATCCCAAGTATTTTGAATTCCAAAAGGAAGGCCATGTCGTACTTGGCGAGGTGGTAGTGAAATCTAGAATTTCTTCACCTGAAGTTATCCAGGCGAAAGAGGTGAGAAATAAAATTGAAGAGATGTGTCGCTTGTTTGAAGACAGGATCTCTGAAGAAAAGCCGGAAAATATCACACCTGACTGGCTCCAGAAACAGGTGGACTTATATGTTTATGGTGACATTAGCTCAAAAGAAACTGTAGCTGTCAAGCCAAAATCTTTCTTCGATCATTTTGATGATTACCTGGCTGTTTCCCAATTCTCGGAAAGCAGAAGAAAACACTTCCTGGTTCTGTACCGTGCATTGCAGCGTTATGGGCTATACAGGAAATATGAAATATCTTTCGATACATTTGCTCCGGCCATTGTTGCCGATTTTGAACGGTTCCTTCGCAAGGAACACACATTTTTTGTTGAGGATAAAAAGGCTGCCGGAAAAGACACAAAACCGGATGTTGCCATACTGGTGCCGGTTCCAAAGTATGAAGCCATCTTCGAGAAATTTCCAGAATGCAGGGTCCCAAAACAAAGAGGGGACAACTACATAAAAGGATTGCTCATAATCCTAAGAACATTCTTCATCTGGGCAAACAAGACAGGGAAGACACAGTGCAATCCATTCAGTGAGCGACAGATTAAGGACGGTATTTACGGTACTCCGGTATTCATAACAGATGACGAGCGCCGTCAAATTTATGAAACAGATCTTTCGTATGACACACGTTTGGAACAGCAGAGGGATATCTTCATTTTTCAATGTCTCATCGGGTGCCGGATCAGTGATCTGTATTCCATGCGACGTTCCAACATCATCACAGAGAAAACATCAAAAGGTGACCGCAAGTGCATCAGTTACATTCCTCGGAAGACAAAAGACGGGAATCCCATAACAGTCCATGTCCCTCTGAATGCCACAGCGCTTGAAATACTGAAGAAGTATGACTATATGAAGAACGAAGTGCTGGTAGATAATCGCTATTCGCGAGAAAATATATCCAAGGCGATTAAGGACAAAACACAAACTTCCATTTCCGATGCGCCCCTGTTTCCGCTTATTGCCCAGCAGCGCTACAATGAATACATCAAAGAGGTTTTCAAAGCGTGTGGAATCACCAGGGTAGTATCGGTGATTAACCCCACAACCGGCGAGATTGAACAGAAAAGTATTGCAGATTTGGCCTCTTCGCATTTAGCGAGAAGGACTTTCGTCGGGAACCTTTATAATAAAGTGCAGGATCCCAACCTGGTCGGCAGCCTCAGCGGACACAAAGAGGGGAGTAGGGCATTTGCCCGGTACAGAACCATAAACATAGACATCAAAGCGGACTTGATAGATAAGTTGTAAAAAACCGCCCTCAATATGGGGGCGTTTTTGTATCCGGTGCCCTTGTTGTCCCACTCATAAGAATGGGACACATGGGACAAGTGGGACACCCCGGGACATATTATCCTTTGATAATGCCTAACTACAATATAATACTATCGTCCGGGATTAATTTCTTTCTAATTATCAGAAAAAATACAAATCAAAAGGATAAACATGTCAAAATCAAAGTCATAGTTGGAACTAATGGAAAAATTCTTTATTTTTGAATAGAGTACCAATTCATGTTTCAATAAACGTTCCATCTGACGTTCCAACTGCTCCCTTTGCTCCTATAATGATTCCGAAATAACGTACCGTTTTTAATCGCCTGATAGTGGCAGAAGGGATACAGAACTAATTATTGATGCATTTATTCACTAAACTAATGGACATGAAAAAAACGATTATTTCCCTATTTGCTTTGGTGTTCATTTATTCCTTTACATCTTCACCACAAAACGCTCCCAATACCTTTAGAGACAACCGTGATGGTAAAGTGTATAAAATGGTAACCATTGGTGAACAAGTATGGATGGCTGAAAACCTGGCGTATCTACCCAGCGTGGTTGGTCCGGCAACAGGATCTGAAACAGTACCTTATTATTACGTTTACGGTTATAACGGTACAAACGTAGCTACAGCCAAAGCCACAACCAATTACCAAACCTATGGGGTGTTGTATAACTGGCCTGCGGCACTGGAAGCCTGCCCTGACGGCTGGCATTTACCCAGTGATGCAGAATGGAAACAATTAGAAATGTACCTTGGGATGAGACAGGCACAAGCAGATGCCGAAGTGCATCGAGGTACAGACGAAGGGGGAAAACTTAAAGAAACAGGATTCTCTCATTGGGAAGACCCCAACATCGGAGCCACCAACGAAAGTGGTTTTACAGCGCTTTCGGGTGGTGACCGCGATAACGATGGGGCCTTCAGCGACATCGGTTACGATGGCTGCTGGTGGAGTTCTACGCAGGGCTATACTGATACCGCCTGGTGCCGCCTCCTGTACTTCCTTAACAGCCACGTCAACAGGTACAACTTCTACAAGGAGTACGGGTTTTCTGTCCGTTGCTTACGGGATAATAATCTACTCTCTGTTACCACAGGTCAGGTAACCAACATTACTTCCACAACTGCCACCTTTTCAGCGAATGTGGCTTCAGATGGTGGATCATCAATAACAGCTCGCGGTATCTGCTGGAGTACTTCGCAGAATCCCACAACCTCAAATTCTAAGACAACAAACTATACTGGCTTGGGAAGTTATACCAATAAAATAACCGATCTTTCTCCCAATACCACTTACTATGTCAGGGCTTATGCAACAAACGCACAAGGGACAGCCTATGGGGAGCAGAAATCTTTTAGAACGAGCCCAAACCCAAGCCCAAGCCCAAGCCAGGGAATGGTAGGTAACACCTTCACCGACAGCCGGGATGGCAAAGTGTACAAAACAGTAGCCATAGGCTCGCAAATGTGGATGGCTGAAAATCTGGCGTATCTGCCCTATGTAGTGGGTCCGGGAACAGGTTCTGCTACAGAACCCTATTACTATGTTTACGGCTATGACGGCGCAGATGTAGTTGCAGCCAAAGCCACATTCACCTATGCAACCTTCGGTGTCCTCTATAACTGGAAGGCGGCACTGTCTGCTTGCCCTGACGGCTGGCATTTACCTAGTGATGCAGAGTGGACACAGTTGGAAAATTACCTGGCCGACAATGGGCATAATTACGATGGGACCACCGGTGGGGGCAGAGACAAAATTGCTAAATCTCTGGCGAGTGCAAGCGGCTGGAACTCTGGTTCCGGAACAGGGACTGTGGGCAATACCGATTATCCTGCATACAGGAATAAATCCGGTTTTACAGCTCTTCCGGGAGGCTACCGTTACTACGGTGGTACATTCAGCAGCATTGGCAGCAACGATAACTGGTGGAGTTCTACGGAGAGCAGTACAAATAGCGCCTGGCTCCGGTACCTGTACTACAATGACAGCGGCGTAAGCAGGACCAGAGACGCCAAGGAATCCGGGTTTTCCGTCCGTTGCTTACGGGATAATAATCTACTCTCTATTACCACAGGTCAGGTAAAAAATATCACTACGACGACCGCCACATGTTCAGGGAATGTGACTTCAGATGGAGGCTTATCAGTAACAGCCCACGGCGTCTGTTGGAGCACATCTCAGAATCCCACGACATCAAACTCTAAGACAACAAACGGCACTGGTTTGGGAACTTATACCAGCAATATCACCGGCCTCTCACCTAATACCACCTATTATTTGAGGGCATATGCCACAAATTCTCAAAGGACAACCTATGGGGAGCAGAGAACTTTTAAAACACAACAGGAACAAGACCCGGGCGATGGGAGTTTTACCGATTCCCGTGATGGTAATCAGTACAAAACAATAACCATTGGCTCGCAGGTATGGATGGCTGAAAACCTGGCGTATTTGCCGTTTGTGGTTGGGCCGGAAACAGAATCTGGCACAGATCCATATTATTACGTTTATGGTTATAACGGTACAAACGTAGCTGAAGCCAAAGCCACTGCCAACTATAAAGCCTATGGGGTTTTGTATAACTGGCCTGCGGCAATGGAAGCCTGCCCTGACGGCTGGCATTTACCCAGTGATGCAGAATGGACACAACTGGAAGAATACCTGATTGCCAACGGTTACAATTATGACGGTACTACTACAGGTAATAAAATTGCTATATCCTTGGCAAGTGCTACCGGATGGAACTCTTCAACAAATGCAGGAGCAATTGGCAATACCAATACCGCTTATGACGCATACAGAAACAAGTCTGGTTTTACGGCCCTTCCGGGTGGTTACCGCGGTACTAATGGTACGTTCCTCAACGTTGGGATCTCCGGCCACTGGTGGAGTTCTACACAGAACAATGAACTTCTCGCCTGGTACCCCTACCTGGTCTACGGCCTCGGCCTCGTTTACAGGAGCGTCGACAGTGGGGGAGTCGGGTTTTCTGTCCGTTGTGTAAAAGGGAATATTCTACCTATGGTTACCACAGGTAATGTTTTTGGCGTAGGCAAGAACACAGCGTCCTGTTCGGGTAATGTAACAGCCGCTGGAGGAGCTGCTGTGACAGCCCGCGGCATCTGTTGGAGCACATCACAGAATCCCACGACATCAAATTCTAGAACAACAAACGGTACTGGCTTGGGAAATTATACCAATAAAATCACCGGCCTTTCTCCCAATACCACTTACTATGTCAGGGCTTATGCCACAAACGTACAAGGGACAGCTTACGGGGTGCAGAAAGCTTTTAGAACTAGCACAAGTCCAAACCCAACCCCAACCCAGGGAATCGTAGGCAACACCTTCACCGACAGCCGGGATGGCAAAATGTACAAAACAGTAACCATTGGTTCGCAAGTATGGATGGCAGAAAACCTGGCGTATCTGCCCTATGTAGTGGGTCCGGGAACAGGCTCAGAAGACACAGACCATGAAACAGATCCATATTATTACGTTTACGATTACTACGGTACAAACGTAGCGGAAGCTAAAGCCACGGCCGATTACCAAACCTATGGGGTCCTCTATAGCTGGTATGCGGCAAAGACAGCCTGTCCTAAAGGTTGGCAGTTACCTAGTGATAATGAGTGGGGACAACTGGAAACATATTTAGCTAACAATAACCATAATTATGATGGTTCTCCAAGTGGAGATGATGATAGAGCTAAAATTGCCAAATCCATGGCAAGTGCTACTGATTGGAATTATGCAGACAAAGAAGGAGCACCCGGCAATACCGATTATCCCGAATACATAAACAAGTCCGGGTTCTCTGCCCTTCCGGGTGGTAGCCGCTCTCTCAGTGGTTCCTTTTACGGAGGTGGTGGCTTCAGCTACTGGTGGAGTTCTTTGGTGAGCGGTTCGAATAGCACCTTGTACCGGAGCCTATCCTACAATCAAAGCAAAGTCAACAGGAGCTTCAATAGCCTAAGAGATAACGGATTTTCTGTTCGTTGTGTGAAAAGTGTTACTCTACCTAAAGTTACCATAGGTCAGCTAACTAACATTTCAACCACTACTGCCACCTTTTCAGCGAATGTGGCTTCAGATGATGAATCATCAATAACAGCCCGCGGTGTCTGCTGGAGCACTTCGCCGTATCCCACGACATCAGATTTCAAGACAATAAACGGTACTGGATCTGGAACTTATACAAGCAATATCGCCGGTCTTTCTCCCAATACCACTTACTATGTCAGGGCTTATGCAAGAAACGCACAAGGAACAGTCTACGGGGAGCTGATGAAATCTTTTAGAACGAGTCCAAGCCCAAACCCAAGCCCGGGAATGGTAGGCAACACCTTTACCGATCCCAGGGATGGCAAAGTGTACAAAACAGTGAAAATTGGCAACCAGACCTGGATGGCCGAGAACCTGGCGTATCTTCCCAGCGTAGCAGGTCCTGTAGCAGAATCCGAGACCACTCCTTATTACTATGTGTACGATTACAACGGCACGAATGTAAGTGCTGCAAAGGCAACGAATAATTATAATACTTACGGTGTGTTGTATAACTGGCCGGCGGCACTGACAGTCTGTCCTGACGGCTGGCATTTACCCAGCGATGCAGAGTGGACACAATTGGAAAACTACCTGATTGCCAACGGGTACAATTATGACGGTAGCACAACAGGTAATAAAATTGGCAAATCACTGGCGAGTGCAAGCGGCTGGAACTCTTATTCCGAAACAGGAAGTGTGGGCAATACCGATTATCCTGCATACAGGAACAAATCAGGTTTTACGGCTCTTCCGGGAGGCAACCGTGGCTACGATGAGGCATTCTACTTTGGTTACGACGTCGGCATTGGCTACGAAGGTTACTGGTGGAGTTCTACGCAGTACGATGGAAGTAACGCCTGGCTCCGCCTCCTGTACTACAGTAACAGCTTCGTAAACAGGTACTACGACTATAAGGACTACGGGTTTTCTGTGCGTTGCGTCAGGGATTATTAATTTATTTGATTATTTGACTATTTGATTTATTTTATCATTACCGCCGCAGGCGGCCGATTTTTTGATTTCGGCACATTATAACTAACTTCCGGTATATATAGCAACGTATGATTTGCTTCTGGCAATCTTCCAGTTTACAAAGGATTTTAGCAAAGAATACAAATATACTGTGGGGAAGAGCCTGAAAAAGGAGACAATAGAATTACTCACACTAATATACAGGGCCAATGCAAGACATACAAAAGCGGATATACTGCAAACGGCACGTGAGCAAATAGAGGTAATCAAATTGCTTATCCGTTTTATGAATGATATAAGTTTGCCTGCCGTAACAGCAATGGAACAACAACAAGGCAAGCAGGTTTTTTCCTCCACTGCCTGATAGACTAGCCCTCCCTCATCCCCACCACCTCCAAATCCAGCTCATTAATGAGCATGGCAAGTCCGTCCATATTCCCCACGTCAGCTAGTTTCTTCAATTTCAAAAAAGTGGGATGCATCCTGGGATCCTCATACCTCTCAACGGGAGTAATGGCAATATGCTCCTTCCTGTGCTGCCGTATCAGCAGGTCCGCAATGTCCACATGATTTCTCCGGTCCTCAACAGTCGCATTCTTTTCCAGAACATCTGACACAACAATCTCGACACCCCGCACCTGGAACAATTTCTCCTTCCATTCAGAAAACCCGTCCACATCGGGAAAAGCCACGACCTTACGGCCCTTGAGCACCTGCAGCCGGTCATTCAGCTGTGATTTTCCACCCGTGGCCAGCCAAATGTATTCCGGCCAGAAGGAACTGCAGATCACCGCCGTCTTCTCACTTTCCACAAGGGCCACCGGCCTGAACGGGTATCGTTTCAAAAGATGCTCCCCAAACAGGCACTGGGTCAATTCCCACCTGTCGGGAAGACGCAACAATGGATCTGCGGACTGTTTCAAAATGGAATGCACCCAGGTGATTTTCCCACCGATTTTTTCATCCTTGACCCGATGCCCGGTCTGTCGGTCATACTTCATGATCTTCCCAGTCCTGCAGCGACCCTCCGTATCCAACTGGTAGAAAATCACGTCTTTGCTTTTTGTCACGCCTATATGGTACTCTTTTACGATTTTGGCTGTGTTCTTCCTCCCGATCAAACCGGTCAGGAACGCTGTGAAATCGCTGTCTATTGCCGGATTTACCGAGCTTTTTACTATGTCTGCCCCGATGGTCCATAATTGTTTTTTTACTGTTGTTTTTATCGTTGGCCGAGGTATGCGGAAAAAGTTATCTTTCCAGTCGGGCCGTGCCGTCGGATGATCCGCGAAAAATTGTTTGGGCGTATAATGATATCCGCAGCTGCTTTCGTGGTTGCACCTTCCCACCACCTCATCCAAATAATCGCCGTTTTCATCCACATAAAGAGAAAAACAGTGTTTGTCCCCGCAAGCGGGACAAGTGAACCGGCTCCAGGGCCCTTTATAGGGCTGCAGGCAATAAGCGTGTGCATCGCTCATAGGGCATCAAAATCTTCACCACACTGTCCCGCCTGTCCCAACTGTCCCGCCTGTCCCACTTGTCCCAACTGTCCCACGTCCCCGCATGGGACAGCCTCCGCAGGGGAAAGCCCTTCCTTCATCTTCTCCCGGGCAATGATCCGGTGCACCGAGGTTTTACTCCGATCCACCAGGTCTGCAATTTCCCGTACCGATTTTCCCTCCCGGTGGAGCGCCAGAATATTGGAATGGGTGCTGTATTCATCATCTTCCGTCTTATCCTTCAAATGCTCCGATTCCTTCCCATAACCCCTGTGAAGAAAATGCACATACCCGTCCTCACTGGTGATCTCATAAACAATCACATTATCGGAATCATACACATATTCACTGGCCCTGACCTTGACCTGCTTGACAAACTTGATGCGTTTATCCTTTGCCGACTGCCCGATGGCAAACACATTGTCAAAGAAATTGTAGAGTTTCTTGGATCCGGCCAGATCGTTTTGGGTAATGGGGTTGCTCAGGTTCCGCTTGGGTGTGTGCGAGATGATCAATAGGGTAAGGGAGTGTTTCTTCTTCAGGGCTATCAGCTTCATCATGAACAACCCGGCCACGGATTTTACCACCTGACCCAACACAAAAATCTTTTAAAAAAGATGGAAGAACAAATTTTTCGTGTTTACGTAAACACACTTTTTCCCCGGGAAACCCGCAATGAAACTTCCTGCCCCAATAACTCGGTAAATGCTCGTTCTAATTTTCTTCGGTGAATTTCATTTAATTCGCTTTATTAATTCTTCAAATGATTTAGCCACTTCATTTTCAGCAGGAATTGGTCTATATGCCAAAGCAGATAATTCAGTTTGATATATTTCTTTTAATTGTTTCCATATGGCTGGAAAATCAGCCACTAAAGGAGATTCTGAAATTAACTTAATTTGCCATCCTGTCGGTTCTTCAAACATTTCCCTGTCGTGTTGCAAGATTGTTTCAAATTGTTTCTTAAACGAATCAGATGCGACAAATTCAGCGCATTCAGGATTTTTCATTAAGAAGTATAAATCGTAAAAATGCCGTATCTTTTTCGAAATACTTTCAACGGCATTTTGTTCGAATGAAAACCGGATTAGTGAAATTGTTTTCTCCAACAACGTTTGTCCTTTGCTCAACACATTTATCTCAAATGGTTGAAGGTCGTATTGCTCTATGTATTTTTCATTTCCTGTCTGCTGTAAGAAGTCAAATACAAAACTTTTTAAGGTAAGCCGTTGAAAAGGAAAAGGATTGGCAAATGAATTTATCTCGACAATCAATTTGTTGTTCTTATTACTTTTATTTGTGGTCACATATTCAAAAACAGATTTTCTGAATCGTGAACCCTTGCTGGTAACACCATCCATTTGCACTTCGGTTAAATCGGATGTGATTTCTTTTTCAATAGTGCGGATGATGGTTTTAATTTCATTACCTGTTTTACCCTTGTCGTTTATAATGGCAATATCAACA
>Ga0265297_10012635_pt1 | contig 10100 bp, 18 predicted proteins | sample Munlanlwell13791_FD_192502 | JGI IMG/M metagenome (GOLD analysis project Ga0265297, IMG submission 192502) | Leachate microbial communities from a municipal landfill in Southern Ontario, Canada - Leachate well 137-91 | ecosystem: Engineered > Solid waste > Landfill > Unclassified | place...
AACGTACGATCCATCAGAGCATTGTCGCGCCTCTTGAGTGCACGCGACAGGGACAGAAGATGTCGCGGAAGGTTGATTTTCCAAATAATACACTCCCCCACTCACCACCAAAAGCGCGGCGACAATAAACATAAGTATCGTCGGAGCAAAACCTTTGCGCGATCGATATGAAAAAAGATGCATAAAAAATGAGTTAAAAATAATTAAAAAGCATCACGGAAAGAGCTTCAAAGGCGTAGTAAACCAAAAACGCCGGCCACACAAGCGCCTTCAAAAAACCAAGCACCCCGATCCAAAATGTTGCCGCGTGACTGATAAAATAAACAGCCGCGCCGATGAATCCAAGCCCATATACCGCCGAACTGCTGTGATGATTAAAATTTTCTTTCATGCCTACATGTTAACAAAAAATTAGGAAAATGACTATCACAAAATAAAAAGGGGCCACAGAGAACCCCTTTCATAACCATCATTTTCTGGCGATAAAGCCAGTACAACTTTTTGGAAAATAAGAAAGGCAAACTTTGACTCGACCACATCCGATGAAATCATCGACCGTGCCTTCAATGGTCCATGCTTCTCCTTGTTCGTCTCCTCGCGCTACGGAATGAATATGAACGTTGACGGTTCGCACCTCTTTACCAACGCGAACGCCAAACGAAAGCGCGCCGAGCACGTGTCCGACAAAAAGAGCAACCATGATGTCAAAAAGTGGCGGGCCGCCCGCGATATCAAACTGTTTTTCTGACATGCTCTCCTCCCTTTATCATCCGCCGAAATGTTCTTTGTATTTTCTTTCGCGTTTTTTTGTTACCCTTTTGATAAAGGATCTGATTTTCCCGTTGGGAGAAAGATCTTCAAGCAATTGAAGAGTGTTTATGATTTCTCCGCAACGTTCAAGGGCGATTGTGGGATCATTGAGCTCTCTACGGCAAACGATAAGAACTCGATCAATTTGCCGTTGAAACTCCCAGGACTTGAACACTTCTCGCAACGCATCTTTCTTTTTAATCATTGTCCCTCCTTTCGTTTTTTGAGTTTCAATTTGATAAGAATGCAAATTATTTTTTTATCAAATTCAGTCAAGATTCGGTCCCACTTCAACAGTAGCTCCTCAAACCTCTCCCTATCCATACACCACCTCCCTGTTTTTGCCATCAACACAAAAGAAGTTTTTTGACGGTTTTTTTAATTTCCTTTGAAAGATAGATGGAGATATTCGGATCTCCAGTAAAACCAGTGCCGGCACACGGAATGTTAAGATAATTTTCCTTTCTGACCCACGCACCTTGAATACCGGAATCCGCGCCGAATTGTTGTGTAAAAACAGTGTTGTGATACGGTTCAATTTGACGCTTAGTGACAAGACCAAACGCCGATCTTAACCTTCCTAACCACAAAACAACGCAACCTTTTACACATTCAACGGGACCATGAAAAATTTTCCATTCAAGACGCCAAGCTTCTCCTTCTTCTCCGCAATGAAGGTCAAATGGAGAAATTTTCAAAAAAGCCCCTTCGCCTTTCAAAACGAGAATGCGATTCTTCTGGTCAAAGGCTTCGACTTTCATATCAAAACCACATCGATGGTACCACTGTGGTACATTCATAGGACCCTCCCTTCTGCCAAAAAGTCATTTTCAGTTATCAACGTACGAGGGATATAATATGACATATTTAGTACAGTGATGTCAATATTTATTCCAATAAAAAGAAAAGGTGATGAGAGCTAATAAACGCTATGATTTATTACAGAGAAAACAATGTGTCAACTGAAGTCTTTAATTCTTTAGCTATGCCCAACGCCAATTTAAGAGATGGGTTGTATTTGCCTTGTTCAAGAAAAACAATAGTTTCCCTGCGCACACCGACGCGTTTCGCTAATTCTTCCTGCGTCATATTGAATTTTTGACGAAATTCTTTGATGCGATTTTTCATAGCCAAAAATTACTTTTTGCATTCTGTGCTGGGCGCGGGAAAATTCGGATGACCATGTTTTATCCACTCCCTATTTTTACAAAGCCACCCATCTTCGCCACTAAGGAGTCTAAGACCCGCAAAAAACAAAAGCGTCATTATAATAATCAGACCAACAATTAAATAGATTTTCTTTCCCTCAAAAAAAGAAGATTTGAAATAATAATAAAAGATAAGAGCATACAGCAACATCAAAAGCATAACCGAATAAGCCAATGTGGTGGCAACAGCTTCAAAGGAAGGATTAATAGTTCTTTGCGCATAAAGCAACAGCATAATGACAACAGCAAACCAACTAAAAATCTGCATCGCCAACCTTGCCGCTTTGCCGCTGATTTCATAATCTCTTTCATCAGCAACGATTTCTTTTACTTTTCTTCGTACGATCAACAAAACAGCAATGGCAATACCAAGCGCCATAACAGGGATTAAATAATTTTCTCTCGCCACCGACATACTGACAGTCATAGCTAAAATCATAACCACTACCAATTTGACCGCCCTGTATTGTTTGAATGTCATATACTTTTGGATTAAAAAATAAATAAACCAACCTTTTTGTAATGTTATATAATTCTAACACTCTTATCAAGAGGCAGTTGTGGATAAGTAATAAGCAAATAGATGGGCGACACAAGATCTCAAAAAACAAAAGAGGGATGTATGATCCCTCTTTTTATTATCGCGTCAAACAAACTCTTGCTTGCGCAATATTTATTTTTTTCCTTTTTTGACGACTTTCTTTGTTTTTGCGGATGAAGTCGCTGGTGTCGCCTTCTTGCCGGTATCTGATATTGTCGGCACGGCAATGTGTGTCATTTTTTCAATTAAGGAAACGATTCTATCAACTTTTGCGTTAAGCGACTCCAATTGTTTCTTTATCGCTTCATTTTCTCCTTGAAAATTGCCACCCTCAACACTTGTTCGCGGTTGAGCGGGATACCTGTCAAAGCTTTGCCGTGAAAATCCATCTCCCCTTCTTCCTCTGTCATTATCCATTTCTTTCTTGCCTCCAAAACAAGTATTGCAATACACCGGCTTTCCTTCGGTTGGACGAAAAGGAACTTCACACGGTTTTTTGCACTGGTCGCAAATCGCCTGATGCAAGGTTATTGACCCACGATCTCTTCCGCCAAATCCCTTAAAATTTCCCCTAGAAAAACTAGAACGTCCTCCTTCTCGCCTATCAAATCCGTTTTTCCGCCCACCACCGTCACCAAAACGTTTTCCTTGCTTAAAATTTCCCATAGGATTATTTATTAATTACTACATGAATGAACCAGAGTATGCGCCTTTTTATTTCAAAAAGCAACGTTTCTCTATAAAAAATTCTTTGTAAATTATTTATATGAAAACGGGTTGAATTGGTTGGCTATATTGACTACTTCATAAAAATCAATTATAATTAAAACGTAGCACTTTGAGAAAGGTAAGGAGTTGGTCTTGAGAAAAATTCTGGGGTCAGAAAGGAGGTGAGAAAGATGGGCGAAGTTAATGAATGGGCAAAAGCAATCGGTAAGGTTATCAGCAGTGGCGGCACGAGCACCGGCTCCAGCCACAGTCATAGCCACGACAGCAACGATGACGACGATGATTCTCCGGAAGATTCCTCAAGCCAACCAGAAGATGATTATCGTGGGTCAGCAAACGATGACGACGATTGAACCAACGGGAGGTGTTGCAAAACACCTCCCTATTTTTTATCAAAAATAAAAGGCTCGGTTTTTACAACCGAGTTATTATTCAACAATACAAATCATTGCTCGCGTCTTTGAGCTAGAACCCATAACGGTCAAGCTCTGTAAGGACATTTTAGGCGCTTTTATCTTACCACTTCAACGGTCTCTGAGCACCTATAATATTATCTCATTCCCATCCTTATCTAAGACCGTCATATTCCGCTTATCTCTTGTTGTTTTATATAAGTTAGGGTTTTGCCTCTTATCTATTTGAAGTAATAAATTAAAGAATCCGACTACCCTATCTCGCTCTTCTTTCGTCCAATTTTTAAGATCTCTTTTATCTTCTTTGTTCATAGAAAGTGACAAAAATGACACAGGTTAAGATATAAAGTTACATATCTATGTAACTTTATAAACTAGGACTAATATATGCCATAAATTAGTTGTGCAACGACTTTAGAAAGTCCTGAATTTCTAATAAATTTACCTTTTCTTTATCTTCCTCTCTCATTATTAGAATTAGCTCCTTCGAAATAGGTTCTATCCTGGAGTTGATAATAAATGATAAGAGAATGAGGTTTATTGATAATTGAAAAGAGATACCTATGACCCTTGCTAAATTAGTACCAATCACAGGCATCACTATGGTTTTTTGCTCACCCTCAACTCTTATCTTATCCCAAAGATTTTGAAGAGACGCCCATAAATTATTTATATCCGAAGTCGCCTTAAGGTTGGACCCCATGTGGCTATATGCACAGCAAAAGAATTTCCTTTCTTGTCCTGATAGGGCTACAACTGTTCCAACCTTATATCTTTTGTTCTTACCACGAGTTTTAGTTGTGTCTTCTTCTGATTCTTCGCTTTGTAAAAGCGCATCTAGGTCGGCATCAAGTTTACTTTGGTTGTTCCCATACATTGATACCAAAAACTGCCCCTGCATACTGTCTTTACTTACAATATCGCCGATCTCTGTATCAAAGGTGTCGCTAAATCCAATTACAAGATGACCAGACTGATCAAATATATTTCCAACTTTTATGCCAATTTTTACATCAGGATTTGCAAATGATTCAGAAAAATTGTTTTTTGGCCAGGATCTTAGAAGGGCAATTATTGCTGATACTAAAACTACAGAAAACAATCCCTTCCATTCATAATTAGGAAAGTCTTTGAAACTAAAAGTAACCACTTGAATTATCCCGCTAAATATACCAATTAGCACAAGAAAGTTTGTACTAAATTTAAGAAGCGTTCTCTTTGAGAAGAAGTTTTTTATCATAGGCCTAACTCCTCGTAAACTGAGTCTTTATAGGAATATGTGTGATTTTTGTTATTTTTATTTTTTTCATAATCATCGGGGAAATTATCAAGAGCATACTTTATAATCTTCATCGCAAACGAAACGCTGATAGTATAGGTTCCGTCTTTTATGGCGCTAGGGCATAGATTATCATCATATGATCTTTTTTTATTGAGATTAACAACAATAATAGGAATGTCTTTCTTCCTTGCTAATTCAATTTCCCACGGCACAAATTGTCTTAGATTTTTGGTCTTTTCGCCAACCAATAGAATCATCTGTTTTGAGTTGGCCATTCGTTCTCTTAATTGCGCTTTGATTGATTCCTCCTGGCTGGTATCCCGAGCGCTGTTTATATCATGGGCATCTACGAAATCGAATTCAATGTGATCGTTTTCTTTCCACCCCTTCATGTAGGCATAAGCCCACATATCACTATCCCCGTCGAATGCTATATAAGTTTTATTTCTATAAGACATGTTATTTTATTTCTTTCTACGATTATAAGGAGATTGGTTCGTTGGCTTTAGACCAATGCCAAGCTCCGATGCTTTGTTTCTAACTCCACCCTCTGAGCGTCCAAGTTCAAGTCCGATAACACGAGTTGGGGTGTTACCTTTGGCTAATTCTTTTAATTTTTTCTCCTCGGCAGGACCCCACTGTTTCCCTGCATTACGAATGTATTTTTTTGTCATGTATTTAATATAAATTCCCTGGGAGTGCTGCGACTACTACTCCCTGAATCATAAAGTTATCTGTCAGCACAATTGGTTTGTGCTTCTTGTTGCTCGACCTCGGTCTAAGAATGACCGCATCTTTTGTTTTTTCTAAAATCTTCACTGTTGCTTCATCGTTTATCAATGCAACAACTTTTTCGCCGTTGTCCGCATCATTCTGTTGGCGGACCAATAGTAGATCTCCGCTGTTAATCCCCGCTTTATTCATTGAGTCACCGACGGAACGCAGAAAGAAATATTTAAATCCTTTCTTTGCCAGATCGGTTGATACTGGGATATGGGCCTGTATGTTCTCCTCAGCAAAAACGGGAGTGCCACAAGCGACTAGTCCTACAAGAGGAATATCAACGGTGCTTGTTGAAGCTGTGGATAACGATCCTAAAAGAATAAGCTGTCTCCCAACCCTCTTTACTAGGCCCGCCTCAGTTAGACGGTCAACTACGAGACTGGCGGATCGTGGCGATTTACCCCCTGTTATCTCATTTATCTCACGAAGTGAAGGGCTTTCGCCGTAATGGACAATCTTATTCCGGATAAAAGCGAAAGCTTTTTTGTCCTTATCGCTAAGGTTATTTAACATATATAAGAAGTATACAAAGCCCTATACAAAAACGCAAGTCTTTGTGTTACTATGAGGGCATGGAATACAAATGTGAATTTAAGCCCTTCGTGAAAAAGGAGGGAATGAAATATAAGACTATCCGTATAACGGATATTGCTCTCCACACCAAAAAAGGAATCCCTACCCCGCTAGTCGGGAAGAAAATACAAAAATCCTTTGAAGAGAATAGACCGGGGAGGATTTATTCCCATCTTGATAATAATGCGACATTTAATGGTGGGTCGTTCGTCCTCAATCTATTGAAAAGCGATCCTGACCTCGTAAGAATGGTCCAAGAAGAGGAGGCGAAAGGGTACAAAATTCGAATTGCCATACCAAATGAAGGTATCCCAGTTGTCTTTGGCAAGGACACGGTCGAATTTATAAACAGCAAAAACGGTAAGCGCGTCCTGAGGGGTCTTGCAAAAGAAAAAGAAGAGAAATAAAATATAGGAGTTAGTTTCTGCGTAGTAAAAAGTAGAATAGCGTATCGCCTATAAGCCATGCCTATTCCGCGCAAGAAATAATCGAAGTTGTCGAACTTCTTTTGTTTCGTGTGTGGATGGGTATTTTTTATTCCATACATCCTTATTAATAAAAATAATAAGAAAGTATGAAAAAACTTTCATGGGCGACAGGAGTTCGAGAAGTCAAAGACCTACTCCCTTGGAAAGAAAATCCAAGAAAAATCTCAAAGCAGGCATTAGATAGGCTAAAAGAAAAAATAACGCAGAACGGTTTTCATAGCGTGATCGTGATTGATACCGACAATACGATTTTGTCGGGCAATCAGCGAAAGACGGCACTCTCCGAACTTGGCGTAAGCACTGTTAATGTATTGATCCCCAGTCGCAAACTTACCAACGAGGAAAGACGGAGAATAGGAATCGAAAGCAATATCAACGACGGAGAATGGGATTTTGAGAAACTAAAATCCTTTGATTTCGAGTTGCTCCAATTCGCTGGTTTTGACGAGAAAGAGTTAGTGAGTTTTTGGGATAAGGAGAGCGACACCAAAGACGACGGATTTGACGTAGATAAAGAGGTTAAGAAAATCAAAGCACCGCAGACGCAATCAGGCGACCTGATTGTTATGGGCAACCATAAGTTGCTTTGTGGAAGTTCAACCGACATAAACGCCGTCAAAAGACTATTCGGCGATGACCGGGCGACAGCTATATATAGCGATCCCCCGTTCAATATAGGACTCTCCTACGACAAAGGCGTGGGCAACGCTCGCAATTACGGCGGGAGCTTTGATGACAACCAATCTCCGGACGAGTATGTGAATTTTATCCGCAAGGTCATGCGGTCGTCGCTTGCCGTATCAATTAAAGATGTTCATGTCGCGTTTTGGTCAGACGAGGCTTGGGTCTGGGTTTTCCAGACGCTTTATATGGAACTCGGTATTAAAAACCGAAGGCTGAATATCTGGATCAAGAACAACTCATCCCCTATACCGACCGTCGCATTCAATAAATGCACGGAGTTTTGCGTATATGGAACGAAAGGATCTCCATATCTGTCCGATCTGGTTAAGAATCTTAACGAGATACAAAACAAGAATTGCGGCACAGGTAACCAGCTTCTTGAAGACATCGCGAACATCTGGGCAACCAAACGATTACCATCAAACCAAATGGAACATCCGACAAGCAAAAATCCTGAACTGCACCATAAATTCATAATGCGATGCACTAAGCCTGGGGATATTATCTTTGATGCTTTCTCCGGATCAGCAAGCACTATGATTTGCGCTGAACAGTTGAGTCGCAAGGTTTATTCCCTGGAAATCGAGCCAATCTTCTGTGACTTGGCTATCCGCCGATATGAAAGGCTCACCAGTCGAAAAGCGAGAATAATCAAAAGCTACTATGAAGAAAAATAAATTTCAGGATCAATTCCTTGAGGAGCTGAAAAAAGTTCCTATTGTCCAAGTCGCTTGCGAGAAGACGGGGCTATCCCGCAACAGTATTTATCGATGGCGCAAAGACGACCCGAATTTCGCAAAGAAAATGGATGAAGCTCTTATAGAAGGAGTAGCTTTCGTAAACGATATGAGTGAAAGCCAATTGCTGACTCTTATCAAAGAGAAGAACTACCCGGCGATTAGTTTCTGGCTTCGCCACCGAAACTCAAACTACAAAGACAAGCTCGAAATAACCAATAAGGATGATCCAGAAGAGTTAACACCCTCACAGGCAAAAATCGTAAAGAAAGCGCTTCAGCTCGCCAACATCACTAAGAACAGATCAATCAAAAACATTAAACAACAAACTCATGAATAAAATAATTCCTAGGGCGCTGGTCAACACTATGATCAAAGACAGGCTAGTACGCACCTCTATCACAAAAGACAGTTTCCTCTATTTCTTTCACTTTTACTACGCCCACTACATAAAATATGAAACGGCAGACTTTCAGAAAGAAATAATTAATAACCTCGAAAAGAGCGCTACTGAGAATCTGTATATAGTCGCATTTCGAGGATCTGGTAAATCAACCATGGTTACAACCGCATATCCGATTTGGGCGATTCTCGGAAAACAGCAAAAGAAGTTCTGTATCATATTTTGCCAAACCAAGGCGCAGGCAAAACAGCATATGATGAATATTCGAGCCGAACTTGAGAATAACGATGTCCTTAAAAGAGACCTCGGCCCCTTTCAGGAAGAAAGCGATGAATGGGGTTCTAACTCCCTCGTATTCAAGAAACACGGCGCGAGAATCACGGTCGCTTCAAGCGATCAGAGCATTCGAGGACTACGCCATAACGAACATCGTCCCGATCTTATAATCTGCGACGATGTGGAGGATGTGCAATCAACAAAAACCCGTGAGGGGCGGGATAAGACCTACCATTGGCTTCGTGGCGAAGTCATTCCCTCTGGAGACAAAAATACAAGACTTATCATCGTTGGTAATTTGCTTCACGAAGATTCTCTCTTGATGCGTATTAAAGACGAAATAGCTCAAGGTAGAGCAAGGGGTATTTTCAAAGAATATCCCCTACTTGATAAAAACGATGTTTGTTTATGGCCTGGAAAGTATAAGGATTTAAAGGATGTCGAGGAGGAAAAACTGAAAGTCGCCAGTGAAATATCATGGCAGAGAGAATATCTGCTCCGTATTATTCCAAGCGATGATCAGGTAATTTATCCTGAATGGCTTAACTACTATGACGAATTGCCAGGAATACAGCATAAGGCATATCGGGGCACCTATGCGGGAGTAGACCTTGCGATATCTTCTGGTAATTCGGCAGACTTTACCGCGATAGTTTCCGCTCATGTATATGGCCGAGCAGAAAGATTACGAATCTACATACTCCCTAATCCCATAAAAAAGAAGCTTAACTTTCCAGCGCAGGTTGATCTAATGAAAGACTTCAAGGCAACGCAAATGCCTAAAAGTACGGATAAGTTTTTTGTTGAAAGCGTCGCCTACCAAGAAGCTCTTCCACAGATGTTGGAACTGCACGGAATAGAGGCGGAATCTATTAAGCCAAGAGGAGACAAAAGAACGAGATTATCGCTAACTTCGACATCAATTAAGTCCGGGATCATTAAATTCCCCAGACAGGGTTGCGAAGAGCTTATTCAGGAACTCATCGGTTTTGGAGTTGAAAAGCACGATGACCTTGCTGATGCTTTTTCGCTACTGATAAACGCAACGATGGATTGTCACTCACAGGAACCAACATGGCTAATGTCGTTTCTTGGATATGAAGAAGATAGAACCATATACTACAGCGACTATATTGATGTAGGTTAGGTATACACCGATATGCAACGATTCCA
>Ga0265297_10012636_pt1 | contig 10100 bp, 6 predicted proteins | sample Munlanlwell13791_FD_192502 | JGI IMG/M metagenome (GOLD analysis project Ga0265297, IMG submission 192502) | Leachate microbial communities from a municipal landfill in Southern Ontario, Canada - Leachate well 137-91 | ecosystem: Engineered > Solid waste > Landfill > Unclassified | place...
CCATTGCCGACGGTAATGCTCCAGGCCATGCGGCCGTTGAATCCCAGCGCATGAACGCCGGGCAGGCCCGGTATGGAGCCTCCGATCACATCGTAGTCGCCGCCCTTGAGGTGCACCAGGTAGAAGAGCGACGGTATGGATGCCTCCAGGTCGGGGCTGCCCGTGAAGACGGGCTTGCCGGTGGTGGTGCGAGAGCCGGAGAAGATCATCCAGTTTGAGGCGCGCATCCTTAACGGCACCGGGCATTCGATCTCACTGTACATACCGGAAGGCGATGCCGCATCGATATCGGGGAGGGCGGTCTGCGCGTAGCCCGGCACATCGCTGTCTGTTGAAGAAATATACGGCGCCCCCTCGGGGATATAGGGCAGCAGCTTTTTCAGCACATCGGGGCCGGCCTTCTGGTAAATCTGGTAGAGAACCGGCTTGATGCCGCGCGGTGAGTTGAGGCGGTAGGACATGAGCAGTCCGCCCACCATGCTGTCGGCCGGCTTCCAGGCCTGCGGCTTGCCGCCCAGTATGGTGTATTCGGCGGGAAGATATTTCACGGTGTTGATATAGGCGTTAACGCCCCCGGTATAAGAATCGACGGCTGCTTTGGTATCCGGGCTGATGTTGGCGTATTCTGCTTCGGCAGCGCGGTAAAAGCCCAGCGTCTTGAAGTATTTATCGGTCTCTATCATGCGGTCGCCGAAAAGGGTGGACAGCTCTCCCCTGCCCGCCAGGCGAGTCAGGTCCATCTCGAACATCCTTTCGCGCGCGGTGATATACCCCTGAGCGAAGAAAAGGTCTTCGTTGCTTTGAGCGAAGATGTGCGGGATGCCGTGATCGTCCGTCCTCACCTCAACAGGCGCTTTCAGACCGTCCACCTGGAGGGTTCCGGTATAGGCGGGCAGCGGCAGCCTGAAAAAGACCTGGAAAGCTATAATACCGATGAGTACTACGGCCAGTATGACGCTCAGTGTAATGACCAGGGCACGAATTTTCTTGGATTTCATCAGCATCTCCTCTCAAAGATAGTGGCGTGTTGCAGCCACTGGAATGAAAATAGACTATTACAAATTCTGTCTGATCTGTCAATACCGCAATCTAAATCAGGTACATGTCCTCTGCGGCCTTGAGCAGACGCTCCCTGAAGTCCGGGTGGGCCAGGCTGATGATGCCCAGTGCACGTTCCCGGGTTGACTTACCCTTGAGGTTGACCGAGCCGAACTCGGTCACCAGATACTGGACATCCATGCGCGGTATGGACACCGCCGTGCCGGACCTGAGCAGCGGCACGATGCGCGAGGCGGTGCCCTTGCGAGCGGTGGAGGTGAAGGCCTGTATCGATTTCCCCCCGCGGGAGTTAAAAGCCCCGCGGACGAAATCAAGCTGCCCGCCGGTGCCGCTGAATTGCGATCCGGACATGTACTCTGCATTGCACTGCCCGGTCAGGTCCAGTTCAAGTATGGTGTTGACGGCTATCATGTTATCGTTGCCGGCGATGACGTCCGGGTTCTCAACGTACGAGGCGGGACGTATCTCCATGCTGGGGTTGTCGTGGATGAAATCGTACATCCGCCTGTCGCCCTGTGCCACGATGAAAACGTGCTTGCGCGTATGGATGTTTTTCTTTTTGCCGTTGATCACGCCCTGCTGAATGAGATCGACCATGGTAGAGGTGAAGACGCCGCTGTGTATGCCCAGGTCCCTGTGTGCTTTGAGGAAATTACCGGTGGCATTGGTTATGCCTCCTATTCCCAGCGCGATGGTGGCGCCGTCCGGAATCATTGCGGCGATACTGCGGCCGATCGTCTCCTCTGTGGGTCCGGGTTGGGGTGACTGGAACTCCTGGAGGGGGACATGGTTTTCAACCACAAGGTCCACCTCTGAGATGTGCAGCAGGTTGTCCCCCAGCACGCGCGGCATATTCTCATTCACCTCGATTATGAGTGTCCTGCAGGCCCGCGCGGCTGTCCCGCTGTAATTGTTGGACGCGCCGAAGGTGAAGTAGCCGTATCTGTCCATGGGTGAAACGGTGGTCAGCATGACATCGATAGACATATTTTCCTGCATCAGCCTGGGTATCTGGTGGACATGGGTCGGCACATAATAGGTCAGGCCGACCTTATGCCGCGACCGGTCGGCCTCGGTCACGAACCAGGAGTTCGATTCTATGCAGTCGGAAAGGTCGGGCGAAAAGACTGTGCGCGCGGAATGCTGCGTGGGCAGGCAGCAAAATACTTTGAGTCCGCTAAGGTCCCCCGCCCTGGCCCGGTTGGCCAGCGCGGTCAGAAGGGCGGGAGGCTCCGCAATGCTGGTTCCAAGGACGACTGTATCGCCGCTCCTGATACGGGCAACCGCATCCTGTGCCGAAGATAGTCTGCGCAGGTACTGGCTGTGAACACGCATAAGGTCCTACTGGTTCCAGGTTGCGCCGTTATTCAGGCTGTGTGAGAAGGCGCTCTCCGTGCCGCTCGTTCCCGCATAGGCGGCTTTGCCGTCGGTAGACCATTCCACCATGGCATTGAGCGATCCTGTGGGCGCCTTCTGGCTGGGCTGCCAGACCGGATACATGGACGTCGCGCTGCCCGTGAAATACGTCTGCACCTGGTAGCAACCGCCGCCCTGGCATTTGGCGGCGCCTGCCAGCAGCTTGCCGCCCGAGATGCGTCCGTAATAGGCGATGGAAGCGATCGCCTCGGGAGCATTCATGCGGTAGACCTGATAATCGGACACCTGGTAGACGTCCCTGCCCGGGTTGTTCTTGTTCCATGAGGCAAAAGCCCTGCGCGAATAGGGATTGCTGCCGTTGTAGTCGAAGGGCAGGGCTATGTCCGCATGGTTAAGCGGCTCACCGGCCTGCCCGATTTCAACGGGATATCCTGTCCAGGCGTTCCAGGTAATGGAGTTAGAACCGCTGTCGCGCTGGCCGGCATAGAGGTAGGTTTTTGCTGCGCCGGAGACTACTAATAATAGTGTTCCATCGGAGCCGTAGGATGGCGAATAGCTGATGGCGGCCACATCCACGCCTCCACCACCGGGAGGAGCCCAGCCGGCCGCGCTGCTGCCTGCATCAAACCAGCCGCCTGAGAAAGCGGTCAGGATGTTGATCAACACGCTCCCGCCGGCGGCCCCGTTCCAGATACCGGCGGCCAGCTCGTGCCTGGGCGAGCCGTAACCGGGCGATATAGCTATGCATCTTACCGCCTGTCCGGGGGCGAGATGGGAAGTTATTTCCGTGCTCTGGAAAGTGGCGCCGCTGTCCGTCGAGATATGTATCTGGCTGCCTCCGGCCGTGACCACGGCCAGAAATGCGGGATCGTCGGGCGCAACGGCCAGATCGATCCAGGGAGCGGCGGCGCTCAGGGCCGATGATATATCTCTCCATTCGACTCCCTCCGAAGCGGAACGATAGAGGCGGGAGCTGGTGGAATCGAGCGCGTAAATAGTTGATCCATCGCCGGCCACAGCAATGCGGCTGACGTTAGCCCCGATCAGCATAAATCCGCCTTCACCGCCCGGCACTTCAGGCAGCGTCTGCACCTGCGGCGGCATAACTCCCGAGATGGCAAAGGACTGGCTGGGGGTGAGGGGATCGATATTGCCGGAGAGGTCCTGCGTTTTCACATAGAATTTATAGCTTCCGTTGGGCAGGTTGCTGAAGGAGCGCGAAGTATCTGAAAGAAAGGGGGTATAGTCTTTATCCCAGCCCTCCAGGAAAGTGGCATACATAAAGCTGGAAGCATCCGCGGAGGAAAGGCCGCTTCCCCATTTGAACGTCACAGTGTTGTAGTTGATGGTGCCGACGGGCCCTTCAAGGATGACGGTATAAAAATGCGTGCTCCCGCCGGAAGGCAGTATGGGCGGAGCCGACGGCGCGGGCAGTTCCGGGGCCTGCGCCGATTGCGGACTGCAGCCGGCCTGCGGCCAGACAAGCAAAGCCGAGCAAACAATGATGAGAGCCGCCGCTTTCAAACACCTGCTGAACATCTATGTTCACTGCCTCACAGGTCTAATTATACAGCCTGCCGACGGAGGCAGCATAGCATTAGCTGTTTTGACTGTATTTATATTTGCCCCTATAATCAAGTGCGTATGCCGCTTGAAGCTAATCTCAATTGCCGCCCTGATTAATCTGCCCGCCCAGTCCGGCAATGGTATAATTTAGCAGTCTTTAGCATCTCATCAGGAGGATAATGTGCCGGAAGATAATATGAAAGTAACGATGGAGAAAATCGTCTCGCTCAGCAAAAGGCGAGGCTTTGTTTTCCAGAGCAGTGAAATATACGGTGGCCTGGGAAGCTGCTGGGACTACGGACCACTGGGCGTCGAGCTGAAAAGGAATATCAAGGACTTCTGGTGGAAGAAGGTTGTGCAGGAACGCGACGATATGGTGGGACTGGACGCCAGCATCATGATGCACCCGCAGGTCTGGGTGGCCAGCGGCCATGTAGCCGGATTCTCCGATCCTCTGGTTGAATGCAAGAACTGCAAACACAGGTTCCGCTCCACCGACATCGACACGTCGGCCTGCCCGGACTGCGGCGGACCCCTGACCGAGCCCCGCATGTTCAACCTCATGTTCAAGACCTTCATGGGTCCCGTGGAGGATGCCGCCAATGTAGTTTACCTGCGGCCTGAAACCGCACAGGCCCAGTTCGTTAATTTCGATAACGTCCAGTCCACGACACGCAGGAAGCTGCCATTCGGCATCGCCCAGATCGGAAAATCCTTCCGCAACGAGATCACAACGGGCAATTTCATCTTTCGCACGCGTGAGTTCGAGCAGATGGAGATCGAGTACTTCGTCAAGCCCGGCACTGACGCCGAATGGTTCGATTATTGGGTCAACGAGAGGCTCAACTACTACGTGGGACTGGGCATAAAGAGGGAGAACCTGAGGCTGAGGCAGCATGATAAAGAGGAGCTGGCCCACTATGCCAGAGGCTGCTTCGATGTCGATTACAACTTCCCCATCGGCTGGTCGGAGATCGAAGGAATCGCCAACCGGGGCGATTTCGATCTAACACAGCATTCCAAGCACAGCGGCAAGGCGCTGGACTACTTTGACGAGGAGAAGAACGAGCGCTATATTCCCTACGTAATCGAGCCCTCGTCAGGCGTGGACCGCACGCTGCTGGCCGTGCTCTGCGACGCATACGACGAGGAGATGGCCGACAAGGAGCTGCGCGTGGTGCTGCGCATTAATCCACAGATAGCCCCCATCAAGGTGGCGATTCTGCCGCTCAGCCGCAATGCCAAGCTGCTGCCGATGTCGAAGGAGGTTTCGTCCCTGCTGCGGCCGCATTTCATGACGCAGTACGACGATGCGCAGAGCATCGGCAGGCGCTACCGAAGGCAGGACGAGATTGGCACGCCTTATTGCGTAACCATCGACTTCCAGTCGCTGGAGGACAACCAGGTAACCATCCGCGAGCGCGACAGCATGCAGCAGTCCAGGGTCCCCGTGCCGGAACTGGTAGCTACTTTGAAGGAAAAGTTCGGATTATAATGACCAAGAAAAATCCCGCGGAAAAAGTGCAGGCCAGGGTCGCCAGCCATATCGAGAAGATAAGGATACGTTTCGGTATCCGAGACAAGATTCTCATCTCGTTCCTGGCCCTTTCCCTGATATCCGTGGGGATCATCAGCTCCCTGGCCTTGAGATATATCAGCTCGGTCGGTACGCTGACCAAAGAATACAGCGCCTCCATGGGTGAAACGGTCATGTCCGTGTCGATCGCGGCGCTGGAAGACCAGGGCAGGCGGACCATTTACCAGAAAGCCTCCGATGTTGCCAGGGAGATATACTTCTATCTGCAGCTCCATCCTGAGCTGGACCAGTCTAATCTTTCTCAGAACCAGGAGCTGGCCACCATCGCGGTTGAGAAGGTGGGTAGAACGGGCAACACCCGGGTCTATGACAACACGGGCAAGGTAATATTTGCCATGAATCCCAGCATCATTGGCGCCAATCTGCGTCAACTCGCCGGGGAACCTTCCTACTATTCGTCCATCTTGGAGCGCAGCCTGCTGGGCGAGGATGCCTCGGGCTACTACAAATACAAGGGGCCTACCGACACGGAGGATAGAATCAAATACATGTACACGGTACCTGTGCCATCCTCCAACCTGATTGTGGCCGCCAACACGTACCTGGACGAGTTCTCCTCGGCGGCTGAGGAGACCAAGCAGCGGATTGCTTCTGCTGTGGATGAGATGAGCAAGCAGGTGGACAAACAGGCGCGGGAAGCCGAGTTGATCTTTATCGCGGTGATCGTCACCATGGTGGTGGTAGTGTCGGGTGTCTCGTTCCTGCTGTCTGAGACTATCACAAGGCCTATTATGGCGCTGACCAAGGGCTCGGAGCATATCGCCAACGGCGAGCTCAACTACAGGTTTAATGTGAATACGGGTGACGAGATGCAGGTGCTGGCGGAGCAGTTCAATGTGATGACAAGGGCCTTGAACGAGTCGTACTCAAACCTGGAGCAAAAGGTGATCGAGCGTACCGAAAAGGAGAGGCAACGGGCCGAGCAACTCCGTACGATTAACGAGGTCAGCCGCAAGATCAGCTCGATTGTGAATCTGGACGAGCTGCTGGCCTACGTGGGCAACCTGCTGCGCCAGACCTTTCATTTCCATAATGTCAATATCTTCCTGTTCGAGCCGAGCTCGGGCAAACTGATGCTGAAGACGCTGCATTTCAGCGGGCAGAAAACTGTGATACCGGTGGGCGTGCCGCTGGAGATGGACGAGGAGGGCATAATAGGAAAGGCTGCCCGCACCGGCGAATATGTGCTGGTCAGTGACCTCAAGCTCGAGCCGGGATACAGGAAATCGGACAGTGCGGGCGAGACCATGTCCGAGCTGGCGGTGCCCGTGCGCATGGGCGGCAGGGTGCTGGGTGTGCTGGATATAGAGAGCACGGAGGTGGACGGCTTCGACGAGGCCGATGTGTTTACCGCGCAGACGCTGGCCGACCAGCTGGCGGTGGCTATCGATAATGCCAGGCTCTACCAGGAAATGCGCTCCCTGGCCGTAACTGAGGAACGTAACCGCATGGCGCGCGAGATACATGATACGCTAGCGCAGGGCTTCACCGGCATCATACTGCAGCTTGAGGCCACCGAGCAGGCCATGGGGGATACCGCCACTGAAGATGTTCAGAAGCATTTGAACCAGGCGCGCAGTCTGGCGCGCAAGAGCCTGGCCGAGGCGCGCCGGTCGGTGTGGAACCTGAGCCCACAGGCGCTGGAACAGCTCAAGCTGGACGAGGCTATACAGCACGAGGTAGACAGGTTTCACCATGACAACAGCATAGAGGCCACCTTCGCACTCTACGGGCAAAAGCGGGAGATACCCCCCGAGACCGGGACCGCCATCTTTCGTATCTGCCAGGAGGCGCTGGCCAATGTGGCCAAGCATGCACAGGCGACGCAGGTGGACGTTTCACTCAATTTTGAGAATAATGTAGTCGAGCTGACGGTCAAGGACAACGGCACAGGCTTTGAGCCCGGGCCGGAAGGCAGGATCGGTAAGGCGGGGGGCTTCGGCTTGATCAGCATGCGGGAGAGGGCGACGGGCCAGAAAGGAAAATTCGAGGTGCAGAGCGGTAAGGGTGAGGGCACCGTTATCAAAGTGTCGATCCCTCTGTCGTAGGAGGTTAAAGCGTGGAGCAGATTAAGATACTTGTCGTTGACGATCACGAAGTAGTGCGGGACGGGATTGTGGGCAACCTGGTGCGGCAGCCCGATTTCGCCATCGTGGGCCAGGCCGGCAACGGCCTGGAGGCGGTGCAAAGGGCAGCCGAGCTCTCACCGGATGTCATCCTGATGGATTTGCGCATGCCCGAGATGGACGGCGTCGAGGCCATGATCAAGATCAAACAGGCTAATCCGGAGATCAAGTTCATCGTCTTTACCACATACTCCGACGACGATTACCTTTTCGCCGCCATCAAGGCGGGGGCCAAAGGTTACCTGTTGAAGGACGCGCCGCGCGAGGAGCTTTTCAGGGCCATCAGGGCTGTGTCGCGGGGCGAATCGCTGATACAGCCGGTCTTCACTACCAAGGTGCTGGATAAGCTGGCCTCGGAGCTCTCCCGCAAAAGCACGGGCATGGATGCCCTCTCGGACCGGGAGATAGAGGTGCTGGACCTGATGGCCAAAGGCGTTTCCAACAAGGACATTGCCGACCAGCTATCGATTACCCAGAGCACCGTGAAAACACATGTTACCAGCATTTTCCAGAAGCTGAACGTGACGACGCGCACCGAGGCCGTAACCACCGCTCTGAAGCGGGGCATAATCCAGCTCTAATCATACTTTAGTATGATTCCGACCGGCCTTTCGGGCGGGTTTTTCCCTCTCCCCTGGAAGGCCTGCAAAACCAACCTATATCCCGATTATACGGACGCTGCAAATACGTTAGACTACCTGTATACAGATATGCAATGAAGCGAGTGCATATTATTATTAAATAAAGGGGAAAAATGGAAGAGCCGATTAAAGTTCTCATCACAGACGACAACGAAGTAGTGCGCGAGGGGCTGAAGAGCATCTTCGACGGACATAAGGATATCGAGGTGGTCGGCCAGGCTGTCGACGGACTGGACGCGCTGGAGAAAGCTGAGAAGCTGAAGCCCGATGTGATACTTATGGACGGACAGATGCCGCGCATGGACGGGCCGACCGCCATCAGGGCCATTAAGAAGATCATGCCCGAAGTCAAGATACTATTTCTCACGGTATACGGCGACTATGCGGGCGATGCGCTGGCGGCCGGCGCCAGCTGGTACCTGACCAAGGACTGCCGCAGACAGGACCTGCTGGAGGCCATACGGGCCCTGGCACAGAGCGCCAGGCTGAAGGCCAAGCAGGCCGGCTGAAATCAGACAGCAATTAAGGGACGGGATCCCGCCTTGCAAGGCGGGATCCGGTTTTTTTTATGATGTTTTTTGCTGGCGGGAGGCCTTTTCCTCTTCCACCAGGGCGCGCCGGTCTACCTTGCCGCTGGCCAGCAGCGGAAGCAGCGGACGGACCTCGAACTGCTTGGGCACCTTGTAATTGGCCAGGTGTTTTTTGCACAGCTCGCGTATCTCGTCCACGTCGACGCTCTTGCCGGGGACCGGCATGATATATGCCTTGCCCACCTCCTGCCAGGTCTCGTCCGGTATGGGTATTACGGTGACGAAGGCAATGCCGGGGTATTGCTCAATGACCGCCTCGATCTCCCGCGGATACACATTGTATCCTCCCGACTTGAACATCTCTTTGGTGCGCCCCACGATTTTGATGTAGCCCCGGTCATCCATTGTGGCCAGGTCTCCCGATTTGAGCCATCCGTCCTTCGTGATGGTCTCGGCGGTGGCCTCGGGACGCTGCCAGTATCCTTTCATGATAAGGTCGCCCTTCATCCATATCTCGCCCACTTCACCCCGTTTGACCTCCTTACCCTTGCCGTCCATCAGCTTTATCTTGAAGGGGGGATAGCATTTGCCGGCGGTCTGAATCAGGTCATCCATGGAGTCGCCCGGCTTTGTATATGTGATAAAGCCGGCGTTCTCGGTCTGCCCGTATCCGGTCATCAGCGTAGCCCCGGTCTTAGATAGTCGTTTGACCATCGATTCCGGTGCAGCCGAGCCCGCCCAGATGATGGTCTTGAGGCTGGACAGGTCGTAGCTGTCGAAGTCTGGCAGCGTGAACTGCAGCATGAACATGGCCGGCACCTGTCCCATAAATGAGATCTTCTCGTCCTGAACCATTTTGAGAGTGGCCGCCGGATCGAAGCGGTCCATCAACACCATGGTGGCTCCCCAGTGCAGGCAGCCCATGACGAGCTCAACCGCGCAGGCCACGTGGTTGATGGGGAAATGGATGAGGGCCTTGCCCTCTCCCCGCCTGCTGTTGGGCGCCATGAAGCGCGCATTCTGCGCGGCGGCGCTGGATATCATGTTTTTATGCGTCAGCAACGCACCCTTGGGCTTGCCGGTCGTCCCCGAGGTGTAGATGATCAGGGCAGGGTCGTCCTCTTTCACCTCGCTGATACGCTTTTTCAACGCGGCGTCCAGGCCGCTGCGGTCTTTATTTATTTCCTGCTCCCAGGCGAGCGTG
>Ga0265297_10012637_pt1 | contig 10099 bp, 9 predicted proteins | sample Munlanlwell13791_FD_192502 | JGI IMG/M metagenome (GOLD analysis project Ga0265297, IMG submission 192502) | Leachate microbial communities from a municipal landfill in Southern Ontario, Canada - Leachate well 137-91 | ecosystem: Engineered > Solid waste > Landfill > Unclassified | place...
TTGTCTGCCGGCCTCCGGGGAAGAAATTGCAGAATGTGCTCTTGTTAAGCGGAGGGGAAAAGAGTATGTCGGCGATAGCGCTGATCTTCGCTATTTTCAAAGTCAAGCCTTCGCCGTTTTGTATCCTGGATGAGATTGACGCCGCCCTTGATGAGGCTAATGTAGACAGGTTTTCCAGGGTCTTGCAGGAGTTTTCCAAGACTTCGCAGTTTATCGTAATCACTCATAATAAGAAAACAATTGTGAATGCCAGTGTTATGTACGGCATCACCATGCAGCAGTCGGGGGTTTCAAAAATAGTTTCGGTAAAGTTATCGCAGGATAAACAAAAGCAGGAACAGCCGGTTACGGCTTAAAGCTTAACCGCAGCAGGTAGTATTCTTACCGTGGTTTTTGGCTTTGTAGAGGGATTTATCTGAAACGGTAATTAACTCCGCGGAGCTCAAGCCATTCTCGGGGAAGGTGGCAATCCCCAAACTTACCGTCAGCATTTTATTGGGAAAGATTTCTTCGTTCAAGAATGGGTATTTTTGAATATCCACTCTCAGGCGTTCGGCGATCATATAGGCTTCTTTCTGTTCGGTCTGCGGCAGGATAATGGTGAATTCTTCGCCCCCGTAACGGCAGACGTGGTCCATTTTGCGCGATTGATTGCGCAGAAGCTGCGCTAAATCCTTTAATATTTTGTCTCCCGCCTGATGGCCCATGGTGTCGTTATAAACTTTGAAATTATCTATGTCTATGGTAATTAAGCTAAGTTTAGTTTTAGTCGCTTTGGCCTTTTCCATTTCTATTTGCAGAAGGAACTGGAAATATCCATGGTTCCAGAGGTTGGTCAGGTAATCCGAGTGCGCCCGTTCGGCGGTCAATTCAAAAAGCTGGGAGTTTTCAATCGCCAGCCCCGCCTGGTTCGCCAGCATGGTGAGCATGCGGATATCGTCTTTGGTAATTGGGTCGTTAGTGATGAAATTGTCCGCGACGATTATCCCGTTTACCCGGTCTTTTGCCTTTAGCGGGATAAGCAAGAGTTCGCTGCTTTCCAGCATTTTAATTACAGGGGAGTTGCGGTATTTTTGGATAGTCTGGCCGGTCAAATGCAGGGGCATGCCTTCCAAGACCGCTAAGGACAGGGGGTTTTCATCTTTGTCATACATGGATACTTTTAAATTCCTGACCTGGCGGTTAAAACCGGATTCCAGTACTGAGCTGGAGTTTTTAAAGGCGTTGATTAAATCTTCCAGGTCCATTTTTTCTTCTTCAATTTTGGTCCAGGCGGCGTTAGCTTCTTCGCCGCTTTCCGGGCCGATGCCCATTTTACCCTCGATGATCTTTTCTTTCTCGTTGACCAGAAAAAGCATTGCCCGGTTAAAGCCTAAGCCTGTATGCGCGGTTACGCCGGTAAGGATGATGTAGAGGATCTCATCCAGCTTTAAGGTGGTGCGCATGGCATTGGAGATCTCATAGAGTATCCCCAGTTCGATTTTGGTGCGCTCAAGTTCGATCTTTAATCTGTTTAATTCTTCCATATTGTTTTAAGTTTAACATATTTCTTGCCGATGTCAAGGAGAGGCCGGATGCAAAATTCAATTATTTGTTGACAAGCGCGTTTTTACGGTTAAAATTATAATTTTTGTAAACTAATATTACAGGATTGATAATCGAAATGAAAGAAAATATTTTACTGAAAGCCGCGGGGCTGCAGGTTTTTATAATTTTATTCTTTTTTATGCCTTATGGTTACGCGGAGGATATGGTAGCTTATCCTGTTTCGCATACCGCCGGCATCCAGGCGATCTTAAAGGACTCCGGGCTCTATAAGGGTTCGATTGACGGGATCAACGGCCCTCAAACAAAACAGGCGGTAAAAGAGTTCCAGAGGAGGAAAGGTTTAAGGCCGGATGGGATCGTGGGGAGAAAAACCCGGGAAAGGTTAAGCAGGTATTTATCGGATAAGAACGAAAAGATCAATAAGCTTAGCGAGCAGGTTAGTAAATTGCAGAAGGAAAACTATTTTTATGAAAATCAGCTGAATGCCGTGTATGAGGAATCCAGAAAGAAAGACGCGCAGTTGGAGGAGTTAGCCCAACAGCTTAAGAATGAACAGGAAGAATATGAAACCGAATTATCGCGGAGCAAAGAAGATATCGAAGAGCTGCGGTCGGATTATGATAACAGGTTAAGGGTTGAGAACAGCAGGATAGCCGGATTAGCCAGGGAGCGGGAGTATCTTATCGCGGAGGCTGACAGGTTAAGAAACCTGCAATTTGTCAAGTTTGAGAAATTAAAGACGATTAAAAGGGAGCTGGACGCGGTCGTCGGTTCAAGTTTGTAAACTTAGCAGGAATTAGTTGACATTTTGCAGGTACTCTTATATAATTAAACAAATATTACCATACCCCGCGCTTATAATGATTTGCGCGGGTATGCCTTTGTAGGCTAACACCCGGCCTAAAGTGATTGGCTGGTGTACCCTTGTGGGTAAGGAGGAAGAAATGGCCCGATTATTGAAAAACGTTTTAATAATTTTTTATTTTTTAGTCCTTTGCGCTCCGCTTGTGTTTGCTCAGGAGTCCATAACCATTACCACCTATTATCCTTCGCCCTACGGAAGTTATAATGCTTTGCAGACAAGCAGGTTTGGGGTGGGTGATAATAATGTCGATGGCAATCTTACTTCCGCTGATGTGCCTACTACTAATGGAGACGCATGGTTTAGGGGGAATGTTGGCATAGGTACGATAACTCCGTCGGCTAAGCTGCAAATTAACAGCAGCGGGAATGTGGATACATTAAATATTAGCGCCAGTACAAATACTCACTATACCCAAATTATCCAGAACAATGGAGGAGGCGGGCTGGGGCTTCTTGTCAGAACCGGAACGGCTGCCGGGGCGGGGGCGTCGTTTAAGGTCGCTACATCGGATGAAGCTACAACCAGACTTTGGGTTGGTAACAATGGTTTCGTGGGTATTGGTACGGCGGTTCCTCATTCAAAATTTTCTGTTATGCAAACTGTAAACGGCTTGTCAACGGGCTTGCAGTTTAGTGGCCATCATACTCCTGGCGTTATGGCTGGAGGGATTATTAACGCATTTGATAGCAATGGAACAACAGCCCGGCATTTGACATTGCAATTAAATGCCGGCAATGTTGGCATTGGTAATTTACTCCCGGCGTTTAAATTAACCGTTAATGGCTCGGCTTGGTGTCTTGCAGGGGCATGGACTGGTTCGGATCTTAGATGGAAGAAGGACATTACTACCCTTGATAATCCTCTTGCCCGGTTATTAAGGTTAAGGGGCGTGAAGTACGACTGGAGAAGGGAAGAGTTTAAAGAGAATAATTTTCCTGAAGGCAGGCAGATCGGTATGATTGCCCAGGAGGTAGAGAAAGAGTTCCCTGAATTGATTATAGCAGATAAAGAGGGATATAAGGCAATCGCTTATGACAGATTTACGGCTGTGCTTTTGGAAGCTTTGAAGGCTCAACAAGAGGAAATCGAAGGGTTAAAAGAAGAATTGTCAAGTATAAGAAGTATGCTGAATAAATAAAGAATAACGTTAATTTGTGGGTTAGATTTCCCTCCTTTTTGCGTCAATTGGGGTAGAAAGGAGGGTTTTTATTGTTTGACAGTCATGGAGGGGTGGGTTATAATAATTTTTTAAATTTAAACAATGGAGGAAAGAATGGCAGTCGAAAAAAAGAAGGAAGAAGCAAGAGAGATATCTGACCGGCAGAAAGCGCTGGAGTTAGCGTTGGCGCAGATAGAAAAGCAGTTTGGCAAGGGATCGATTATGAAGCTGGGCGCTCATACCAAGGCCAATGTTGAGACTATATCAACAGGCGCGCTTACATTGGACCTTGCTTTGGGTGTTGGCGGCCTGCCCCGGGGAAGAGTAGTCGAGATATTCGGCCCGGAAGCTTCCGGAAAAACCACTCTGACTCTGACAGCGATAAGAGAAATTCAGAAGAAAAACGGTGTGGCGGCGTTTATTGACGCCGAGCACGCATTTGACCCGACTTATGCCAAAATAATCGGCTTGAATTTAGATGACCTTTTGATTTCTCAGCCGGATACCGGGGAGCAGGCTTTAGAGATCGCAGAAACCTTGGTACGTTCAAACGCGGTGGATTTAGTGGTAATCGATTCGGTGGCGGCATTGACTCCGCGCGCTGAGATTGAGGGCGAGATGGGTGATTCGCATATGGGATTGCAGGCGCGTTTAATGTCTCAGGCCTTGCGTAAGTTAACCGGTTCAATCAGTAAGTCGCGAACTACGGTAATTTTTATTAACCAGTTAAGAGAAAAGATCGGGGTTATGTTTGGTTCGCCTGAGACGACTCCGGGAGGACGCGCGCTTAAATTTTATTCGTCGGTAAGGCTGGACGTGCGCAGGATCGCTTATTTAAAAGAAGGGGACAGGGTCATTGGTAATCATGTTAGAGTCAAGGTGGTTAAGAATAAAGTAGCTCCGCCGTTTCGCGAGGCAGAGTTTGATATTATGCATAATGAGGGGATTGCTAAGACAGGCGCGGTGATTGATGCGTCGGTAAGCTTAGGAGTGATTGCTAAATCCGGGACATGGCTTTCTTTTGAAGATAAAAAATTAGGCCAGGGGCGGGAGGCGGCAATAAAATTCTTAAAAGAAAACCCGAAATTACAGGAAGATATTGAAAAGGAATCGCGCAAGAAGTTTGACCTCGCCAAGTAGGCCAGAAGGCCATGGTTTGGCCTCCGATAGCCAAAGCCATAGGCCGCAAGGCCATGGTTTGGCCTCCAAAGCTAAAGAGTATGCTTTTCTGCTGCTTAAGTTCCGTCTTCGCAGTGAGAAGGAGCTGGCGCAGAGGTTAAGGCAGAAAGGTTTTTCCGAAAAGCTATCCCAGGAAACGGTAAACTTCTTAAAGGACAAACATTTTATTGATGACCGCGTTTTTGCCAGGGGCTGGGTTTCCAGTCGGCTTAAGCGGCCATTTGGTTTAAGAAGAATAAAGCAGGAATTGATGCAGAAGGGGTTGGATAAACAGGTTATTGAAGAAGTCTTTGTTCAGGCAAAAGAGGATTACGACGAAGCCGGTATAGTCAAACAATTAGCCGAACAAAGGTTGGCTAAACTAAAAAATATAGAGCCGCTTAAGGCAAAGGCACGGGTATACGCTTATTTGATGCGCAGGGGGTTTTCTCCGGATTTAATTAGCAATGTATTGAGGAAGTAATTGTTTTGTAACCTTTAGAAATAAAAAGAGATACATAAAGCGTCTTGTATATGACTGGGGATAGGTTAAGAGAGAAATTTTTGGAATTTTTTAAGGCCAGGCAACATAAGATTGTTGAAAGCGATTCTTTGGTCCCCAAGGATGACCTTACGGTATTGTTTACTCCCGCCGGGATGAACCAGTTTAAAAAAGAGTTTATGGGGTTTGACTCTGGATTCAGGCGCGCGGCAACAGCGCAGCGCTGCCTGCGTACGGATGACCTGGATAAAGTCGGCAAGACAAACGCTCACCATACTTTTTTTGAGATGCTGGGAAATTTTTCTTTCGGAGATTATTTTAAAGAGGAGGCGATTGCCTGGGCATGGGAGTTTTTGACTAAAGAGTTAAAGATTGATCAGGAGAAGCTCTGGGTTTCGGTTTATCAGGATGATGACGAGGCTTATAATATCTGGAAAGATAAAATAGGCGTGCCTGTAAAGAAGATTGTCAAGCTTGGAGATAAAGATAATTTCTGGCCTGCCGAGGCCAAGACAAAAGGGCCTAATGGCCCATGTGGCCCCTGCTCGGAGATCTTTTATGATTTTGGGTCTAGCGTGGGCTGCGGGGAAAAGGTTTGCGATCCATCCTGCAGCTGCGGAAGGTTTGTGGAGATATGGAACCTGGTATTTACCCAGTTTAACCGCAAGGATGATGGTTTGTTAGAGCCGCTGCCGAATAAGAATATCGATACGGGCATGGGTTTAGAGAGGCTGGCCGCGGTTATGCAGGGCAAGCAGAATAATTTTGAGACAGAGTTATTCCAGCCGATAATAAAAGAGATCCAGCGCGGCGTAGAAATTGAGATAAGCCTTCAAGACAGCAAGAAGCTTTTTTATGCCATTGCCGATCACCTGAGGGCGGTGGTTTTTTCGATATATGACGGGATCACTCCTTCTAATGAGGGCCGGGGTTATATCGTTAGAAAAATTATTCGTAAGAGTGTTATGCATTTGAAGAGCTTGGGCATAAATAAGCCGTTTTTAAACACATTAGTAGGCCAGCTTGCGCAAATAATGCAGGCACCTTATCCGGATTTGAAAGACAGACAGGAGGATATTGCCCAGGTTATTTTGAATGAAGAAAAAAACTTCATTAATATTTTGAATTCAAGCGAAGCACTGTTTGCCAAGATTCCTTTGAATGCCGGAGCAGAAGAAATAGGGGAAGCCGTTTTTAAACTGCATGATACATACGGATTCCCTTCGGAAGAGATAGAAAAATACCTGAAAAAACAAAATGTTGATAATTTGGCCGCGATAGCCGATGTTGTCAGCAGGAAATTCGAAGAACAGCGGGAACGCTCCAGATCGCAGAGCACAATGAAAGGCGATGTTTTTGACTCTAAGGGTTTGGGCTTAAAGCTGAATGCTACAAAGTTTACCGGTTATAAAGAGAATTCCGCGGAAGCCAAAATCCTGGCTATTTTAAAAGACGGCAAAGAAGTAAATGGGGCTTTAGCAGGAGGCCTTTTCCAGGTTGTTTTAGATCGGACTCCTTTTTACGCCGAATCCGGAGGGCAGGTTGGCGATACCGGTGGATTAGTAAGCGGAACGAGTATTTTTAAAGTTTTAAACACGCAGAAAACTGATAATGTTTTTTTGCATATTGGAGAAGTTAACTCCGGCAGTTTTAAAAAAGGCGATAAAGTGACGGCCCAGATTGATGTCAAGCGTAGATTGAACATTGCCAGGAACCATACTGCTACGCATATATTACAGGCGGCTTTGCGGGCAGTTTTAGGCAGCCATGTCCAGCAGCAGGGGTCTCTGGTTTCGGAAGAGAAATTCCGTTTTGATTTTACGCACTTTAAAGGTTTGTCAAAAGAGGAGATCTCCAGGGTCGAAGAGGTGGCAAATAACTGTATCGCCAAGAGCCAGCGGGTAAACTGCGAAGAGATGAATTTTAAAGAGGCGAAAAAGGCAGGGGCGTTAGCGTTCTTTGAGGAAAAATACGGTGAGATGGTGCGCGTGGTTACCATGGGGGACATTTCAAAAGAACTCTGCGCAGGTACGCATCTTGATAATATCAGCCAGATTGGCTTTATAAAAATAATTAGCGAGGGTTCAGTCGCCAGCGGTATCAGGAGGATTGAGGGGGCTACTGCCAGTTTCGCGGAGAGATTTATCCAGGATGAAGAGCTTAAAGCCATTGAAGAATCCAAGAAAAAGAGCAAGTTAAGGGATTTAAAGGAGCAGGAGAAAAAACGCAGTTCGGAAATAAGTAATAGTTTACGGGATGCGGCGCCCAGGCTTATAGAGAAGGCAATAAAGTTAAACGGCGTAAATTTAGTTTTATCGCTTGAGGCGGGTTTAGATATGAGCGCTTTGCGGCTTCTGGCGGATAAAGTAAAAGAGGAGCTAAAACACGGGGTGATTGTTTTAGGCTCGCAGGACAGCCAGCAAAAAAAGGCATATCTGGTTATCGCGATTACACAGGATTTATTGCCAAAAGGCCTGGACGCGGGGGCGTTAATCCGTCAGGCTGCTCCAGATATCGGAGGTTCAGGCGGAGGCAGGCAGGATTTTGCCCAGGCTGGAGGAACAAAACCGGAAAACTTTACATTGGCATTTGAGAAAATAAGAGCTATAATTAAAGCTTTATGAAATGGTAGGCAGCTTGCTGCGGGCAGGTAGATAGTAGATAGCAGACAGGGTAAATTAAGAAATATAATGAAGATAATTAAGGCAGCCAGTAAAAAATTAGATAGAATTTATAACCGCAATTTGTGCCGGCAGGCGCGCGTTGAGGAAAAGGTCAGAAAGATCATTGATGATGTGCGCCTTTTCGGGGATGAAGCGCTGATTAAGTATACCCGCGCGTTCGACGGGGTAAAGATGCTGCCGAGGCAGTTGAAGGTCTCGGAGATTGAAATCAGCGGCGCATACGCCAATATCAGCCCGAATTTTGTCAGTTCCCTTAAAGTAGTTATAGAAAATGTAAACCGTTTTTACCGTAAGCAGCTGCGTAAGTCCTGGAGGATCAAGGGCTCAGACGGGATAGTGCTGGGTGAAAATTACACTCCCCTGGAAAGAGTGGGTATTTATATCCCCGCCGGAACCGCTCCGCTGGTCTCGACTGTTTATATGACTGTTTTGCCGGCAAAGATGGCTGGGGTAAAAAAAATTGTTTTGGCCAGCCCCCCGGATAAAAACGGCTATATTAACCCGCACATATTAGTAGTTGCCGACCTTCTTAAGGTAGACGAGATTTACCGCGTTGGAGGAGCGCAGGGGATAGCGGCTTTGGCTTACGGGACCAAGACCATTCCCAGGGTGGATAAAGTTGTCGGGCCGGGGAATATTTATGTAAGCGAGGCAAAGCGGCAGGTTTTTGGCATGATCGATATCGATATGATCGCCGGGCCCACGGAGCTGGTGGTTATCGCCAACCGTTTCAGCGACCCGAAATTCATTATCGCCGATTTGCGCGCCCAGGCTGAACACGCAAAAGGCCTGGCCATATTGATTACTAATTCCAAGGCTTTGGCTAAAGAGGTAAAATCCCAGCTGGACGGGGATAACGGTTATATTATCCTGACCAAGAATTTAAAACAGGCTTGTGAAATTGCCAATAAAATCGCCCCTGAGCATTTGGAGATACTGGTGCAGAATCCCAAAGGGCTGTTAAAGAATATAAAAAATGCCGGAGCAGTATTTTTAGGGCCTTACAGTCCTACCGCGGTGGGAGATTATGTCGCCGGGCCCAGCCATGTCTTGCCGACAGGCGGGACAGCCAGGTTTTTTTCCGGTTTAAGCGTCTCTGATTTTGTGAAGAGCTCTCATATTATCAGCTATTCCAAGAAGGCGCTGGAAAAAATGCGCGAGCCGCTGGAAAAGATTGCCGGGATTGAAGGATTACAGAAACATGTGGATTCGGTGAAGGCTCGTTTTATTTAATTGTGAATAGGGCAGGTAGTAGACAGAAGGTAGAATGCAGGTAAGGAGAAAAATGAGAGAAGCAAGCAAAACCCGTGAAAGCAAAGAGACCAATATAACGATTAAGCTGAATATTGACGGATCAGGAAAATCAAAGGTTAATTCAGGGATAGGTTTCCTGGATCATATGCTGGAACTCTTTGCCTTCTGGGGGCATTTTGACTTAGAGATTATTACTAAGGAAGCAGATTTTAAGGTTGATATCCATCATGCCAATGAAGACCTGGGAATTGTTTTGGGGCAGGTTTTTAAATTGGCCCTAGGCGACAAAAAGGGGATCAATAGAATTGGAGATGCTTCAGTCCCGATGGAGGAGGTAACTGCCACCGTAAGCCTTGATATCAGCGGCAGGGGTTCTTTTAAGATGAGCGGCGCTATTAAGGGAATTCCGAAAGAACAATCCGAGGCTGTTAAACCTATACAAGAGAACTATAAGCTTGAATATGCTGAACATTTTTTTGACGCTTTTGCCAAGCAGCTTGGGATGAATTTGAATATTAAAATCGAAAATCCGAGTAATGATTTGCATACCTCTTTGGAGCCGGTTTTTAAGGCTTTAGGAAAGGCTCTATCTGAAGCCGCAGGAATTGACCCGCGAAGGAAAGGCATTCCTTCTACCAAAGGTGTTATTGACTGATGAAAATAGCGATCATTGACTATGGGATGGGCAATATTCATAGCGTGTCCAAGGCCATCCAGCTTTACGGAGCCAACCCTGTAATAACCAATAAAAAAAGCCAGTTAAACTCTTGCGCAAAAATAGTCTTACCGGGGGTAGGCGCTTTTGATGATGCTATCGCGGAGCTGGAAAAGCTGGGGTTAGTTTCCGCTATTAAAGAACAGATTGAAAAAAGAAAACCGTTTTTGGGGATTTGTTTAGGTATGCAGCTTTTATTTGAGGGGAGCCAGGA
>Ga0265297_10012638_pt1 | contig 10099 bp, 11 predicted proteins | sample Munlanlwell13791_FD_192502 | JGI IMG/M metagenome (GOLD analysis project Ga0265297, IMG submission 192502) | Leachate microbial communities from a municipal landfill in Southern Ontario, Canada - Leachate well 137-91 | ecosystem: Engineered > Solid waste > Landfill > Unclassified | place...
GGACGGCCTACCCATCGTCGCCTACCCCAAGGGAGTTTCGAACTTCCTCCTGGCCGTGGGCATGTGCGGCCAGGGCTTCATGCTGGGTCCGGGCCTCGGGAAGCTCCTGGCCGAGACCCTGTCCGGCGGCCCAGCCCACCAGGAACTGTTCGACGAGCTGTCCCTGCACCGCAAGTTCGAGGGCATGGAGATGCTAAAATAGTTGGGTTATTGAAGGCTGGTTTCGAAGATAATTAGGGGGGCGTCACGATGGCGCTTCCCGGTTGGCGATGTCAGACACGCCCCCCAGCCCAAGACTCCTCGGCCGGCCGCGCGCGGCCGGCCTGCGGGGTCTCGGGCTTCCCCGGAGAGCTATTCGGCTTACACGAGCATTTCCGCGATCCCATCCATGTTCACGACCCGCACCACCAGCCCCTCGGCCGCTATCGGGTACGGCACAGCCGTCCTGCACGCCACGTAGCCTTTTATACCGGCCAGTTCGGGGCTGGCGCTGGCCGCGGCGATGGCATGTAGCTTCTGCATGCCGCCCGTGGCGTCCTTACCGGGGTGTTCCGACCACTTGCATTCCACCAGGCGACACCCATCGCCGAGCACCATGAAGTCCACTTCGACACCCGTGTTATCGCGGTAGTAGTAAAATCGCCGGTTCAGTCCCCGTACCGCGGCCGCCCTCCGCAGTTCGGCATAGACGGCGGTCTCCCAGAGGGCTCCCAGGAACGGCGACTCGCGTATCGACTCTTCCCCTACGCCGACGAGCCAGGCGGCCAGGCCGGTATCGCGGAAGTAAACCTTCGGTCGCTTGACGATGCGCTTGCCCACGTTGCCGTGCCAGGGCTCCAGCAGGGAAACCTGGTTGGATGCCTCGAGGACCGACAGCCACGAAGCCGCCGTCCTGCCGGTCACCCCGACGGCCGATGCCAGCGCGGTCAGGTCCAGTTCGCAGGCGTTCCTGACCGCCAACGCACGGACGAAGCGCTCGAAATCCCGCAGGCTCCCGATGTTCAGTATCTGGCGGACGTCCCGTTCCAGGTAGGTAGCCAGGTAGGCCGCCATGAAGTCGTCCCGCGGCATATCGGGAATCCGCCACAACTCGGGAAAGCCGCCGCGGGCCAGGCGTGCGCCCGCTTCCATGCGCTCGAACGGCTCGCAGCCACTCAACTCGGCCCACGACAGGCCTTCGAGTTCCATCATGGCCACGCGGCCGGCCAGGCTGTCGGATATATCCTTCATGAGCGTGAACTTCTGGCTGCCGGTCAGGACGTACGCTCCCATGGCGTGCCTGTCCATATCGATCCTTGCCTTGACGTGCCGGAAGAGGCCCGGCGCGTACTGTACCTCGTCGATGATGAGGGGTTTCGGATACCGCGCGAAGAACTCGTCCGGCGCATCCTCGGCCAATGCCGCGACCGACGGCAGGTCCAGGCTGGCATAGGTATAGTTGGGCAGGATGGCCTTCAGGAGCGTCGTCTTTCCCGTCTGCCGCGCGCCCGTCAGTACCAAGGCGGGGAAGTACGCCAGCAGGTTCCTGATATTCGCTTCAGCGTTTCTATCAATCATGGTACTGCAAATCTATACTCCAAGTATTGAATTGTCAACTCAATACAGTATTTAGATTTACAAGCACCCTATGCCGGAACGGCAACCTCGACTACGGTGTTTGTTCGACCACATACGTACGCAAGGCCTGCCGGGTATATCCAACTGCCAATCATGGAAGGAATTGCCGGAGTAAGGTACACTCGGTTCCTCTATGACTCACCATCGCTTGGAACCAGAAAGGCACGAGGAAACTACATGTACCCGGTCAGGAACTCCGTTAAGGCTCTCATCATCAGGAACGACAGGCTCCTGTGCATCCGCAAGACGGACAAGGAGGGCTATTACTACATCCTGCCCGGCGGCGGGCAGGAGAAGAACGAAACCTTCGTCGAGACGCTGCGGCGCGAGTGCAGGGAAGAGCTGGGCGCGGCCGTGACGGTGGGCAGGCTGCGCTTCATCAGGGAATACATTGGCAGGAACCATGAGTTCAAGGAGACCGACGACGCGCACCAGGTCGAGTTCATGTTCGAGTGCAGCCTGCTGGAAGAACCGGATATAGAAAAAGCCCATCATCTGGACGAAGGCCAGGACGGGATAACCTGGGTGGACATTTCCGGAAACGGGAAGCCCCGCGTCTATCCCAAGGTCCTGGTCGACCGGCTCCGCGACGGGTATCAGGAAGTTTATTGGGGGGACGTCAACTGACGCGCGCGGGACGTCACGGGAACGCGGGGAGGAAACCATGCTCGAAACCGTCAAGTCAGCCATCGCCGCGCAGTACGGCGCCGCGCTCGAGACCCTGAGGCTGGCGGTCCAGCTCTGTCCCCCGGAACTGTGGGACCAGCCCGCCCGCGGCGAGGGGCCGTTCTCGCAGGTGGCCTTCCACGCGGTCTTCTACGGCGATTGCTACCTGGGCCTGTCGTCAGAGGGCTTCAAGGAGCAGGAATTCCATCGGAAAAACGCGGGCCGCTTCGGGGACTACGAGGAGATGGAGGACCGTGTCCCGGTCAACACCTACTCACGGGATTGGATAGCCGAGTATCTCGCCTTCGTGGCCGGCAAGGCACGGGAAATGATAGCCGCGGAGACGGAGCAGAGCCTTTCGGTCCCCTGCGGCTTCGACTGGCTCAGGATGACAAGGCTCGAGCTGTACCTGTACGGCGCACGCCACCTCCAGCATCACGCCGCCCAGCTGAGCCTGCGGGTGCAGTTCGCCGCCGGGGCGGGAGCCAAGTGGGTCAGGGCTGCGCCATGATGGACGCGCGTCGACTTTATGGCAGAGTTGCGCCTCAGCACCCCACGCACTTGTATACGGTGACGGGTTTCCTGACGCCTTTCAGCACGGCGGAGCGCCGCTCGAAGGCGAAGCCCTCGTCCTCGAGGGCCTTGCGGAAGCTGGGCGTCCGGATTACCTGGCCGGTGGTCCACAGCTCGCCGCCGTCGGCCAAGCCCTGGACCCGCGCGGCTATGTTCACCGTCTGCCCGAAGTAGTCCATTGTCTCGTTGGCCGTGACCACGAGGGCCGTCCCCGCGTGAAAGCCTATCTTGAGCGCCATCTGCCGCCGACCCGGCTGGGCGTTCATCGCGCGTATGCCCTGGAGCATGTCGCGGGCGGCCCGCAGGGCCTCGAGCGGCGAGGGGAAGACCGCCATCACGGCGTCGCCTATGGTCTTGACCACCGCGCCGCCGCGGGCCCGCGTAGCCTCGCGCAGGACGCCGAAGTGCTCGTGCACCAGGTTGTAGGCCGCCACGTCGCCCGTGCGGTCGTACAGCTCGGTGGAGCCCTTGAGGTCGGTGAACAGCACCGTGACGTGGCTGACTTTGAGCTTCAGGTCCAGCGGCAGGTCCTGGATGCGGAAGAGGTCGCGGAAGCTCTGGTTACCCAGGAGCATCTTGCCCGTCAGGAAGGGTTCGTCCCGCGGCGGCTCCCGCCCGATGATGGCCATGATGGCCGGCAGGTCGATGAAGTTCATCATGACGCCGGCCATACGGCTGCGCCGGTTGCGAATCCGAACCGTGGTCTGTCCCCAGGGCACGCGCAGGTCGGCCGGCTCGAACCCGGCGTCCGCCAGGTCCACGTCGACGATGAGGGGGTCGGCGGACTTGGCCGCGCCCGTCGTCAGGCGCAAGAGGGCGTTGCCGTCCGGATTGACCACGCGGTACAGCCCGTTCGGCTCCGTGGTCGTGGCCATGGTTCCGGCCTCGCCGCCCTCGATGAAGGCGAAGCCCCGGAAACCCCTGGTCCGGCGGTACTCCTCGAACTCCGGCGGCATCGTATGGTGCCCCGAGTAGAAGTAGCGGAAGTAGCTGTCCTGGCTGGAGAACGGCGCGATCCGGAGCTTCTTGACCGTCGGGGCCACGGAGAAGGCCACCTCGACGAAGTCGTCCAGGTCGGTCACCGTGTCCACGTCGCAGGTGGCGCAATGGTAGCGCTCGCGGTTGATGGCCCCGATGGACTCCTCGCCTCGGATGACGGCCCCGCATACCGGGCACAGGAGCATCCACTCGAAGTCGAACAGGCCCGCCTTGGCGCCGTGCACGAAGGCCTCCACGGTCAGGGCCGGGTCCAGCCCGTGCGCCTTGGCGAAGCCCAGTGGATTGATGCGGTGCAGGTCCCAGTCGTCGGAGCCCTCCAGGATCTTCCCGATCTCCCGCATGGTGTCGGCGTCGACGCCCTTCGAGCCCGCCAGGGCCCTGACCTTCTGCCTGACCAACGTCACGTTCACCGGAGGACCTCCCCGCGGCAGCTGCCTGCTGCCCGTCCGCCGTTCCACGATAGGACCGTCACCGGATCGCGTCAAGCGCAGCCAGTGCGGACGCGCCGCCGGGTGCGTTGGCATGACGGTTGAACGCGGCGCTCGCCAGGACGATACTCGTATCCGTGATCCGAGGGCCAACGCCGTGCGCTGCGCGTGCCTCGACGGGGCGGCCGGGAAGGTTAGATGGATGGATCGTTTCGCGCTCGCGGCCCGGGCGACGCTTTTGGCCGCGTCGCTGACGCTGTCGGCCGCCTGCGGTGCGGAGAGTCAGGCCGCCCGCACTCCGGCTCCCGCCGGATCGGATGGCTTGCTCGTCACGTACGTCTGCAATGACGGCTTCATGCTCTCGATAGCCGGGAAGAAGATCCTGGTGGACGCGCTGTTCGACGATGAGCGCGACATATGCCGGACGCTACCGGACGCGGCCGCCCCGGACTCCGGCGTCGACCTCGGCGGCGCGGACCTGGTCCTGGTCAGCCACTCCCACTGGGACCATTTCGACCCGCTCGTCGTGGGCGACTACCTCCTGGCGAATACCCGGACACTGCTCGTCGCGGAACGGTCGGCAGCCGAGGAGTTGGCCGCTCGGTTCGACGCCTACGAGCGGGTGCGCGACCGGGTCCGCGTCGTGGACCCGGCTGACGGGGAGGCGACGCGGATAACGCTGGACGGCATCGAGCTGACGGCGGTAAGCGCCCCCGCCGACGTGCCCAACGCGGCGTTCCTGATTCGCGTCGGCGGCGCGACGCTGTTCCACACGGGCGACGTGAACCTGGAAGCGGCCCCGCGCATCGGTGACTACCGCCTGGGCCAGGAGGGCATCGATGTCGCCTTCGTCCCGTACTGGTACCTGCTCGACGACAAGGGACGGTCCCTGCTCGACGGCCTGATCGGCGCGGCCGACTACGTCCCGATGCACTATGCCGGCGAGAATCTGAACGGGGTCTTCGCGGCGGTACGGCGCCGGTATCCCGGCGCGGTCCTGTTCACCGCCGCCGCGCGGACCTGGACCCGCTCCATCGATACGGCGTCGGTCGCGCCCCGGACGTCTCCGTAAGCTCCGGCGTACCCCGTAGGATCCCCCGGATCGCAAGCCCGGTTTGACGGATGGGCTAGCGAGAACAACAATTATCCCATCGAACAAGGAGGTCCGACATGGGTACGTACAGCATCATCGAGCACAAGGGCAAGCATATCGTGCTCAACGACCTGTCGACGAGCAAGGACACGGAGGAGGCCATCGATACCCTCAACAATACCGAGGCGTACATCCAGGCCCAGCCGCTGTCGTCGGTCCTCCTGGTCACCGACATCAGCGACATGAACTACGACCTCCACGGGGTGGAGGCGATGAAGAACTTCTCGGCCGCCATCACGCCCCGCATCAAGGCCAGCTGCGTGGTGGGCGTCACGGGCATCAAGGGCGTGATATACCGCTCGGTGGTCCGCATCACCGGACGGAACATCATGACGATCGATACCCGCGAGAACGCGCTGGACTGGCTGGCCGCGCAGTAGCGTCCGGATCCCGGTCGGTCGCCATCGGACTCCGGGATGGATGAGGGGGCCCGGGCGGGGAAGGAAGGCTCCCCTTCCTTTCCCCCCGGACGATATCGGTTAGAAATCCTTCCGCCGCACGACCAGCCGCGAGACGGCGTACGAGGCCGCGGCGACGACCAGGCCGACGGCCAGCAACCCCAGGTTGCGGACCGTGACGGGCAGGGCCTTGAATCGGTCCAGGACGCCGAACACGGCCGACGCCGCGCCTTCGATGCCGAAAGCCGAGGCGGCCAGCAGGACGACCTGCAGCACGACGAACACGGCCATGAGCACCACGAGGCCCACCCGCAGGGCGGCCTGCCCGAAGCGCAGGTAGAGCGGGATGATGGGCGACAGGATGAGGAGGCCGTTGAGTATCTTGAGGAGGTCCAGCGGCTGGAACCATGGCCCGGGAACGGGCACGCCGAAGAGCCTGAGGGCGCCGTACACGAGGCCCGAGCCCAGGAAGCCGATCAGGGCGCCTATGCCCAACAGGACGAACTTCCCGTCGACCATGCGCCCGCGTGAAACGGGCAGGGCCATGAAGAACTTCTGCGTCTCGCCGCGATCGGACATGGCACTGCCCAGCACCACCATCCAGGCCACCGCAACGGAGGAGAAAACCACGGTGACCGAGGAGTACGACGTCTCGCCGGTGAGCATGAACAGCAGGTAGAAGAACAGGCTGTACAGGGTGCCCAGGGCCAGGTTGGGCTTCTGGGTGACCAGGTCCTTGATCAGAAGGAATTTCATCGTGAACCTCCATCCAACAGGTGCACCACGAGATCCTCGATGCCGGGACGTTCGAGGACCAGCGCGGGTCCGAAACGCGCGGCCGCATCCGTCTTGCGGCCGGTTACCGCGGTGAAGCCGTACGGGCCGCGCCTCACGCCCATGAGCAGCCCGTCCGCGCCGGACAGGTCCAGGTCGGGGCCGCCCTTGCAGAGGGCCCACGAGGTCTCGATATCGGTGCGGGACAGCCGGTACCGCACCTTCCCGCCCTCCATCAGCGCCACGTAGTCGGCTATGCGGTCCAGGTCGCTGGTCACGTGGGTGGAGAAGACCACGCCGCGGCCTTCCGCCTCCATGTACTCGCCGACGGCGTCCAGGAGGTCGCGGCGCACGATGGGGTCCAGCCCCGAGGTGGGCTCGTCCATCACCACGAGTTCCGCGCGGTGGGACAGGGCCATGGCCACGGACGCCCTGGTCTTCATGCCCTTGGACAGGGTCTTGACCTTGGCCTTCGGCGACAGCTTGAAGCGGTCCAGGAGCCGCGCGAACGCCCGCCGGTCCCAGCGCGGATAGGCCGAGCGCAGGATGGTCTCCGTTTCGCCGATGGTCAGGCTCGCGACCAGGCGGCACTCGTCCAGCACGAAACCCAGCTTCTCCTTGGCCGCGGCCGGCCGCGATTTCAGGTCGAGCCCGGCGATGCGGACGCCGCCCGAGTCCTGGGCCACGAGGCCCAGCACCGCGCCCGCCAGCGTCGTCTTGCCGGCGCCGTTCGGGCCGACCAGTCCCATGACGTAGCCCTCCTCCAGCGCCAGGTCCACGCCGTCCAGGGCCACCACGCGGCCGTAATTTTTGCGCAGGCCCTCAACCTCGAGCACGTTCATCGAGCGCCTCCTTGTAGGCTTCCGTGAGCATCGTTGACAGTTCCTCCGGGGCGACGCCGAGGCGGACCGCGGCCTCCGCGGGGGGACGGAGCAGTTCCATGAGTCCCTTCTGGCGCAGCGAATCCCGCCGTCCGGCCAGCCTGGCCACGAAGCTGCCCTTGCCGGCCACCGTGTCCACGAGGCCGGCCCGTTCCAGGTCCTCGTAGGCGCGCTTGGTGGTGATGATGCTGACGCCCAACTCGCGGGCCAGGCTGCGTATGGACGGCAGGGGGCTGCCCTCCGGCAGGCTGCCGTCGAGCACCTGGGCCTCCACCTGCGCGATTATCTGCGCGTAGATGGGCTCCGGCAACGAGTTCCTGACGATCAGCTTCATCGTCCGCCCCTCGGTGCCGATCCCCGGTTCGGTACTGTGCATATCATATATATACAGTATACCCAGAGTGCGGGATAATCAAGCGGTTTTATGCGGAAAACGTAAATTTTCCCGGTATTGTATCGAATCCGCTACGACGGAGGGCCGGTTCAGTTCCCTGAGGGCGGCGGGAAGCCGGCGTACGCTTCCATGATGCGGTCCCTCCACCGGGTAACCACCTCGACGTCCGCCTCCGAGACTATCTTACCCGTGACCGACTTGACCCCGTCGATGACGAGCTTCGCCCACCCTGAATTCCGGTCCCATTCCGAGGCGATGGAGGACTTGGCTTCCTCCATCTCGGCTATGGACTGCAGGTATCCCGCTCGGGCTTCCTCGGTGGTGGCCGGGTCGTCGACGAGAGCGGTCAACTGCGCGATGGCCGCGTCCAGGTCCGAGCCCCCGTCCTCCGCCCGGCTCCCGAATTCCGTCACCGCGGATTCGGCAGAAAGAACCGCGATGATGCCGCCTATCCTGGCGTTGAGCGTCACGAAGTCGGCGAAGTCCTTGAGCCCGGCGGCCTTGATTGCGCCCTCGGCCCCCGCGAACCCGGCCTGGCCCGCCTCGACGCCGCCGGAGGAGTTGGCTGCCGCCAGCATATCGGGTGCCGCGACCTTGAGCGCAGCGTACGCCTTCAGGTAGGCCTCGACGCGGGCATCGGTCAGGGGCGAAGTATCGTAATCAGGCAGGTTGCATGACAGGACGCCCAGGAGCGCAGTCGCGGCCACCCCGGCCACGATCAGACGGTTGGTACGCATGAACCCTCCTTCGCGCGCCGGCGTTTCGCCCTGGCGCGCACGGTTAGCAGCCTGCTAGTCCTCGCCCTCCGGCATGGCCCAGGTACCGTACTTCCGGTACCCCAGCGCCAGGGCTATGCCGATGGATCCCCGCTTGTCGTCCGTGGCCCGGATCTGGGCGAATCGTCCCCGGCCCAGGATTTCCCGCGACAAGAGGGCCGCGCAGGCCTTTCCGTAGCCCTTGCCGCGGGCGTCGGTCCTGGTCACGAAGCCGACGTCCCATACCGGCGCGTCGTCCTCGTCGGCCTCGAACAGCGGATAGGCGCTGGCCTTGCAGACGAGCCTGCCGCCCGCGAAGGTTCCCGTCACGATGGCGTGGTCCAGCTCCACGTACCCGTCGTCCAGGTCTTCGGGCGAACATGCCGCGTCCAGCTCCGCGAACGCCCCGGCGTCGGCCTCCGTCAGCGCCCGCGTCACGGCGCCGTCCACCGCCGCCGGCTCGCGCAGCCAGCCGGGGGCCAGGTAGTACAGGTTGTCCGTCGAGAGGACTGCCCCCGTCATCGCGTCGGTCCAGCCGAGGAGGCCGGCGCGGGTCGGCGGCACACCGCCCAGGCCGGCCGCGTACGCGTCGAACAGGGTTCCGTTCATCACCGCCCAGGAGCCGTCCAGGCAGTCCATGATGTCGAGCATACGCTCCATGGGCCGCGTCCGCCGGTATACGGAAAAACCGTCGCCCAACACCGCGCCTGAAGCGCCGGCGCCGAGCGCTTCCATCCAGTATCCCTTCAGGTCGAACCCCTCGATGAACCCGGCCATACACTCTCCCCGGCGCTCCCGTATGCCTCTCGGCGCCGCAGTGAAAGTATCGGGCACGCAGGGGGCGGGGGCAAATCGGGATCACTCGGGCGAGGGTAGGAATTATGTGAGCCCCGGACAATCCTCAAGTTTCGCCAGGCAGCCTGGACAAAGCGTATAAGGGCAAGTTGGTAAGCCACGTTTCCTTCCGGTACGCGGATAGCGAGGCGCGGAAACATCGCGGAGGCCGGTACTTCTCATTATAGACACGCAGGCTTTTAGCCTGCAGGTTCTCCGCGGCCTTCACCTCCAAGGGGTATACCCCGGTACCGTATTGAAATACGAAATCGAGTTCAGCCTGGGACGACTCGCTGGACCAGTAGCAGACATCCATATCCTCCAGAAGGCGGAGCTCCTGCGAAACGTACTGCTCGGTGAGAGCGCCCTTGAACTCTTCAAAAAGCGCGTTACCCCGGAGCAATGCCTGAACCGGAATGTTCGCATGAGCGGCCAGGAGGCCGGTGTCATGCATGAACAGCTTGAAGGCATTGGCGTCCTTGTATGCCTTCAACGGCAGGCCTGGCTTGGAAACGCGATGTACCTTGTGCAATAAGCCGGCATCGCACAGCCAGGCGATGGCCAGCTCGTACTCGCGCGCACGGGCGCCTTCCCGGACCAGGCCGTAGACGAATTTTCGCTGCTCCC
>Ga0265297_10012639_pt1 | contig 10098 bp, 5 predicted proteins | sample Munlanlwell13791_FD_192502 | JGI IMG/M metagenome (GOLD analysis project Ga0265297, IMG submission 192502) | Leachate microbial communities from a municipal landfill in Southern Ontario, Canada - Leachate well 137-91 | ecosystem: Engineered > Solid waste > Landfill > Unclassified | place...
TCGTTGCTACAGCGCGACCGCAACGCTGCGTCACTGCTTGAGTCCAATGCCAGCTTCAGATAACGCAATGCGGCATCGGGCTTCGAACCCTCCATCAGCTTTTCACCCACCCATGCATAAATCTCCGCTGGAATAAGTTTCGCATGGCCGCCATCCACCAGCGTCTGCACATGCATGATGGTTTTGTCCAGATTCTCCAGTTGGTAGTAGACGGCCACCAGCTTTGTGCCGGCGCGCACACGATTGTCCGCCGGCCGCATCGCGAGCGCCGCTTCGAGGTGGTCGGCAGCCTTCGCCCATTCCTTCTTCGTCAGATAATCCGCGCCCAGCCAGTAGCGCCCCTCGGCGGCGTTGGGACTCTTGGGGTAAAGCGCCTGCAACTTGTCGAACGCCGCCAACATCTGGTCGGTGCGCTTGAGTTGGCCGCAGTAAACTCCAAGTTGATACCATGCCGCTTCGTTGCGCGAATCCTTCGGGAACGCCTTTGCCACGTATTCAAGGTCTTTCACCGCTTCATCAATCTTGTTCGCCTGCTGCCAGCACGTGACGGAATGCCACAGCACGTCAGCGCCCCACGCCGTCTTCGGGAACCGCTCCATCAACAACCGATACGTCGTGGACGCGCGCACCCATTCCTTCTGCGCTTCGAGCGCTTCCGCCACCAGCAGCAGCACGCTCTCCGTAAACGGGCCTTTCGGGTCCGCCTGGATCAACACCTCACCACGCTGGACGACGCGGGCGTAGTCCTGCGCCATGAACGCGCAACGCACCGCTTCCGTGCGTGCGGCGGGCGTTTCCGCTTTTTCGAACCAGTCGGCCGCTTCGCGCAGCGCCTTGTCTTCACGGAACGCCACGGCCACCATCATCGCCAGTTCGGACCGCACCTCCTTCGGAGCCGTGCCGTGCCACTCGCGGGCGACAGTGGCGGCCTCACGGTGTTTCCCGGTCTCATATAACGCGCGCGCCAGTCCGACAGCCGCGTCGGTCACGCTCCGGCTGCGGGGAAATTCCTTGATGAAATCCCGAAACGCCGTGATCGCGCTTGGATAAAGCTTCTGCGCATAGCGCAGCGCGCCGATCTGATAGAGCGCCTCCTCGCGCACATCGGGCGAGAGCGGCAAATCCATCAGGCTTTCGTAATGCGCCAGCGCCCTTTTTGAGTCGCCTGACTTCAGATACATCCCGGCCAGCGCCGATTCCGCAAATGGTCTGAATTCGCCACCGGTCTTCGACTTGAGCACGCGCCGCAGGTTCTCCATCGCGGCATCCTGCTGGCCGCTTTCGAGCTGGGCCTTCGCCAGGTAAAACGTCGCCGCAGTCCGCACCGTATCGTCCGTGGTCTGGTGCGTCGCCGCAATGAACAGCGGAATCGCCTGCGGGTATTGCTTCGCCTGATATGCCAGCTCGCCGAGCCGGAAATGCGCCCGCCCCGAATACTCGCTGCCCGGCCACTGCCGGGTCACGCTGCGGAACGTCTCTTTCGCCTGATCGTTGAACTTCAACTCGCGCTGGCACTCGCCCATCCGATAGTAAGCTTCGTCCACAAGCGGGTGAGTGGGATATTTGTCCTTGAAGCGGATGTATTCCATCAGCGCCATGTCATAGAACTGGCGCTTGAATAGTCCGTTGGCAAAATCGAGCTGCGCAACAGCCGCATCCAGCGGCACCGCATTGCTCAATGAGCCGACTGGTGAGTTCGTGGAGATGGGCGCCGTTGCCATCGTTGGCATCGGCGGTTTCGCCGGGGCCGGTGTTGAAGACGCTGAGGGCGACGAAGGCGGCGCCACAGCGGCGGGTGGAACCACCACGGGCGGCGGCGCGGGAATCGTGGTGCCTGCCGGCTGCTGCGCTGCCTGCGCGAGAGCCACAGTCGTGATGAACAATACTGTCCACACGCCGTGAAAAGAGGACTGCCGGCACACTCTCGCGCTCAGTCTCATGATGGTTTACCGCTTCGGAGCAGCAGCGGGTGGCTGTGCTTCCGGCGGTTTGGTGGCGAATGCCACATTCCAAATGTCCGCCTGCCGGCAGACATCCAGCACGCGAACGATGAACTTGTATGGCGTCACCTCATCTCCGCGAACGATCACGGGCTGGTCGGGGAATTGTTTTGCGATCCGCGACAGCACCGACCGCAGTTCGTCGTCCGTCAACGTCTTGCGGTTCAGGACAACCTCGCCAACGCGGCCGACATTGATGATGATCTCGCCCGGCGTGCGCGGCGTGGTCGTCGCCTCTTTTGCCGTCGGCACGGTGATGTCCATTTCCTTCTCCCAATGCGCGTAGGTCCACGTCGAGACGAAGAAAATCAACAGCAGCAGGATGACGTCCACGATGGGGATGATCTGAAACCCCATCGGCTCATTTCGAATGCGGCGGCGGAAGTTCATGACGGGGTGCCCGGGGTTTGCTTGATCGCTGCGTCAGCGGCCACAAGACGATTCACCAGGTCCGTGCTCGCCGCCTCCATCTCCAGCGTCAGCTTGTTCACATGGCCACGAAAGTAAGCGTAGAAAATCGCCGCCGGGATCGCCACGCACAATCCCATCGCGGTGCAGGTCAGCGCCTGCGACACGCCCTGCGCCAGCAGGATCGGCTTGGCCGCGCTGATGTCCAGCGCCAGACCGGAGAAACTCCGGATCATGCCGATCACCGTGCCGAGGAGCCCGATCATCGGTGCCACCACCACAATGTCCATCAGGTAATGAATCTGGTCCCACAACGCTGCCGTCTGCCGCTCGCCCTCGGCTTCGGCCGCCTCGCGCATGGCCAGCGTATCCGCCGGCCCTCGCGTCACTCGCGCTTCCAGCGCCGCCCGCAGGACGCTCGCGATGGGCCGGCCGGACGAATTGCAGAGTGTCTCAATCCGATCCAGCCGTTTGTCGCGCAGCAATCGCCGGCAGCCTTCGATGAAATCCGGGTCCACGATTTTCTCGCGGCGCAACGTGAGGAAGTAATACACGACCATCGCAAGTCCGATGACCGAGAGCAACACCAGCGGTGCCAGCACCCAGCCACCGGCTTTCACAATCTCCCACAGGCTCATGCCTTCGGGCGTGTAAGGTTTCAACGGTGCTGCTGCCTCCTGCGCCCACACAGTCATCGGAAGGACCAGCGTCGTCAATGCGCCAACGGCCTTTGTTATTTTCATAGCAGGTGCGAGTCTAGTCGCCGGGCTTGACCGGCGCAAGACGAGATTAGCTGTGGCGCTCACCTGCGGCGGCAAATCCACCGTTGACCCGACGCAATACCGCCCATCGAAACCCCGTGGACTGCAAACCGGCGCAGCCGCAAAAAAGGAAAATGGTGCCAGGGGAGGGAATTGAACCCCCGACCAAGGGCTTATGAGTCCCCTGCTCTACCTCTGAGCTACCCTGGCACCGTGAGCGCGACAGAGTAGAAAGCTCTCGCCTCGCTGTCAAATTTGAAAATACAAATGATGCAAACTTATTCAAATGTGTGCCAACCTACCCGTATGAACATCGGCGATTTGATTGAAGTCACCATCCATGATGTCGCAGCCAGTGGCGGCGTGGCGCGACACGAAGGCGAAGTCGTCTTCGTCCCCTATTCCATCGCCGGCGAACGCATCCGCGTCCGCGTCACCTCACTTCGCAAGAACTTTGTCGTCGTCGAGCCGGTCGAAGTCCTCGAGGCTTCGCCGCACCGCGTCCAACCGCCCTGCCCTTATTACGGGCCGCGGCCGACTGCAACCGGTGCCACCATGCCCTGCGGCGGCTGCCAATATCAGCACATCGCCTATGCGGAACAACTCGCCATCAAGAAACGCCAGATCATCGCCACGCTCCAGCGCATCGGCGGTCTCGCTGAGCCGCCCGTGAGCGACCCGATTCCGTCGCCCGAACCGTATGGTTATCGCAACAAAACCACCATGCAAGTGGACCCGCGCCGGAAGTTCATTGGTTTCCATGCCGTGGACCATCGCACCCCTCTGGACATCGAACGTTGCGCCATCCTTGCCGAGCCGATCAACCAAGCCCTCACCACCCACCGCGCCGCGCCGCCGCCCGCCGAACGGCCCTACACCTTGCTGCTGCGGGTTGATACCCGTGGCATCGTTGGCACCGCCAGCCAGGTGCTCGAAGAAACCATCGGGGGCGTCATGTTACAGGTGCCTGCCAATGGTTTTTTCCAAGTCAACAGCGCCCTCACCGGTGAACTCGTTGCCCAAGTCCGCCAACGCGTCACCGCCGCCGGCCACCGCCACCTGCTCGACGCCTACTGTGGAGTCGGCCTCTTCAGCATTGCCCTCGCCGGCCAGCTCGACGCTGCCGTCGGCATCGAGTTCGACAAGCACGCCACTGTCTGGGCACGCAAAAACGCCCGCCGCCTTGGCCACCGCCACCTACGATTCTTCGAAGGCCCCGTCGAGGCCCAGATGCGTGTCGCACTGGAAATTCTCCCTCACGACAAAACCACCCTCCTCGTGGACCCGCCCCGCGCCGGCCTCAGCGACGCCGTGCTGGCAAGCGTAGCCAGCGCCAGCCTGCCGCACATCGTCTATGTCTCCTGCGACTTTGGCACCTTCGCCCGCGACGCCAAGTTCCTTCTGAACCACGGCTACAATCTCATCGGCGTCCAGCCAGTCGATCTCTTCCCCCAGACCGCTCACTGCGAAGTCATCGGCGAGTTCAAGCGATCAGCGTAGGCCGTGTGCCTTCACCCGGCGAATGCCGATGTGGACGGAACGCACGAGAACTGAGAGTCGCCTTGCCCCACCGTCACGCCGGCGGTATAAGCGGTGGCTGATGGATGACGAACAGCTAATCACGGAGTTCGTAGCTACTTTCCCCATTCTTGGAGAGGTTCATGCATTTAAGCTCACTTCGGACAAATCGTGGCTTTCGTCTTTATCTTCTCGCCTGCCAGCGCCTTTGCCTCCTCTGTACGAGCGCCTCATTCTGTCATACCGATGGTCTGACGAAGTCGAACTCGGACGTCTCCGGCTCTTGCCGAATCCTGGAATCTTGGATTTCATTGGACTCACTCAAGAAATATTCGCAGATGAAGGTTTGGTTGAGAGCTTGATTCCTGGTGGATTCATTCAGTTCGGAAAAGGTCCGGACGTGACCCATGACCCGGTGTGTTTTGATTCGCGCGGAAGTCATCGGGAAGACCGGGATTATCGCATCGTCCGGATCGACCATGAAGGGATTCTTTGTTGGAGCCGAATTCGAAAGCCTGCTGAGATTGCGCCCTCTTTTCGCGAATTGATGCTGCAAATAATCGCGGATGCAAAGGCGAAGGAAAAAACCTAACCAGTTAGTGGAACAAACATCTATGCGCTACTTTGTGTTGCTCGTTTTGCTGTGTTCGGCCGCGATGGCCGACTGGAACAAGGTGGAGTTCGGCAAAAAGACGTTGCTGCTGCATCCGAAGGCTCAGGCACTGCCCACGACGCTGCTCGGACCGTTCGCCAAGCGCGGCGACGGCGGCATCGTCGCGGTGGATGACAGCCGCGCGCTCGTCAGCAAGGATGGCGGCAAGACGTGGGAACCGCGCCCGTTGTTTGCGGACAACAAGAAATTCCAGTGCCGTGGCGAGCGGACATTACTGCGAACGCGCGACGGCGTGCTGGTGCTGGCGTTCCTCAACGTGAAAGAGATGGTCTTGCGATGGGACCAGAAGAAAGGCGGGCCGCAGCCGGAGTGCCGCATTCCCGTTTATGTGACGCGGAGCCACGACGACGGCGAGACGTGGGAAGAGCCGCAGAAGGTTCAGGATGGCTGGTGCGGCGCGCTGCGTACGATGATCCAATTGCGCAGCGGGCGGTTGGTGATGGGCTGCCAGGTGGCGGTGTCCAATCCCGGCCGGCACGTGAGCTTCAGCTATGTGTCTGACGACGAGGGCAAGACTTGGAAGAAGAGCAATGTAATTGATCTCGGCAAATACGGTGGCTACGGCGACCACGGCGGCGGGATCGAGCCGACGCTGGCACAACTGAAGGACGGGCGGCTCTGGATGCTCATCCGCACGTATCAAGGGTGTTTCACAGAGGCGTTCTCGACGGACGAAGGTCTGACGTGGGGCGACATCAAGCCGGGACCGATCGCGGCCAGCGGTTCACCGGGGCAGTTGCAGCGGCTCCAGAGCGGACGGCTGGTGTTGTTCTGGAACCGTTTCATAGACGCGGCGAAGAAGACCGGCCGGCGCGAGCAGCTCTCAATGGCGTTCTCCGAGGACGACGGTCGCTCGTGGACGGAGCCTGTGGTGGTGGCCTATGACCCGTTGCAGCCGGGCCACAAGGAGGCCGAGTATCGCCTCTCGTATCCATACGTGTTCGAGCGAGTGCCGGGCGAGCTGTGGGTCACGACGTTTCAAGGCCCGCTGCGAATCAAGGTGCGAGAGGATGATTTCCTGCCACGCCGCCTGAGTGAACAGACGTATCGCGTCCGCTACGTGCCGAACGCCGCTATCAAGGTGGACGGTCGCGCCAACGAACCGTTATGGGCCGAGGCCGCCGTCGAGAAGCAGTTCATCTTCCCATGGAACAAGACCGCCGCGCCGGCCACGGAATTTCGAGCGCTGTGTGACGACTCGCACCTCTATTTCACGTTCCGCATCCAGGACGACGACATCGTCGTGCTGGAGAAGCTGCGCGACAAACAAGACGCGGTGTTTGAGGATCGCGCGGAGTTGTATTTCGCGCCCGACGATCAGATGAAGAACTACTACTGCATGGAGGTGGACTCGCGCGGCCGCGCCTACGACTACCGCGGCTCCTACTACCGGCAACTCGATCCGTCCTGGAATTGGAACGGTCTGGAGACAGCGGCCTCGCCGCTGCCGAACGGCTACGTTGTCGAGGGGCGGATTCCGCTGGCGAGCTTCGAGGCAATGGGCTTTCCGCGACTGCGTCCGGGGGTCAAGATTCGCTGCGGTTTGTTTCGCGCGGAGTTCAGCCACGACCGCAGCGGCCGGCCTGTGGTACAGCGAGCGAGTCTCCACAATCGCGGCCGACATCTCGACGGCCCGCCGCCCATCGAGGCGTGGATGAGCTGGGTAGACCCGAAGACCGAGGAGCCGGATTTTCACGTCCCGACCTCGCTTGGCTGGCTGGAGGTCGTGAAGTAGCGCGCCTAGCCGCCTTTTTCCACCAGCGGCTTGATGCGGAGGTTTCGGAAAGTAACGCCGCCTCCTCCCTGTAGAACGATGGGGCCGGACTTGACCACTTCATCTGCGCCCGAGCCAGCGGTTTCAACCAGGTCGCGGGCGTCAATCACCTTCTTGCCGTTGAGAATGACCGTCACAGTGCCACCCACGAGCCTCACGTAGAGCGCCTGCCAGGAGTCGGCCGGCTTGCTCACGTTTTTGGTCGGCGCGATCAACTTGAAGACGCTGCCGCTGCTGGTCACTGAAGGTGAACTGCCCATGTCATCCTGCAACGGAATCCTGTAACGACCGCGCAAGAGCACGCCGCTACGGCCGCGCCGGGGAATCCTGAACTCGCAGTAGAACTCGAAGTTACCGAACTGGTCTTTCGTGATGAGATCATCGCTGGGTGGCGTGTTAACCAACGAGTGGCGGCGCACACGCCAGCCGCTCGTCCGGTCGGCCGTGCGCTGTTTCCATCCGGTCATATCTTTGCCGTTGAACAGCGTTTTGAAGTCAGTCGCCGTCTTCAGGATGCTGGCGACGGTTGAAGCCGACGAGGTGCCCAGGTTTGCGCGCTTCCAAAACGTCGCCGCCGGCAGGTCGTTGATTCTGGCAAGCGTGGTAATGCCGCGCAAGACGGGGCCGTCGCGCGCCATCACGAAATCGCAACGCAGCTCCAGCAGCGGCACGCCTTTCAACGGAGAAAGATCGGTAATCTTGGCATTGTGGCACCACAGGACCGTCAGCGGCATGCCGGCCAGCACCGAGATGTCTTCAACGGGCGTGTCGTTGATGCCCAAGGTGGCCAGCCGCATGGCGCTGAGCGGCGAGAGATCCTTCACCAGCGTGCCACCGCAGCTCAGTCCCGTCAGAGGCATATCCTTGAGCGGCGACAGGTCGCTGAGCTGCGGATTACCGTGGCAGTCCAGCCACGTCAACGCCATCCCGCTCAGCGTCGACAAATCGACCAGTGCGCCCTGTTCGTTGGGTTTCCTTGGCACGAGCACGAGACGCTGGAGGCGCTTCAGCGTCTTGAGGGGTGTCATGTCGGTCACGCCCACTGTCGAAACCAACGTGCCTGTGGTCGAAATCGTCATTTCCGCCACGGCGTTGTCCTCAATCTTGTAGTTCGCCTTGCCGTCAAAACCGGGATTGAGTTCCTGGAGCCTGCCCACGACGCGCCGGACCTGTTCCTGCGGCGGCAACGCAGCGACCGCGGCGGCGAAATCCTCGTCGGTCATTGGCTTTTCGCTGGGAACAGCGGTCGAGGGCATATCCAACACAATCTCACGGCTCCCGACTCTGGCCAGAGTTGCACGAGGAGCCAGAGGGTTCTCGGACGGCAAAGGCGTGTCGGGCGCCTTCTTGGCAACGGTTGTTACCGGGGCCGGCGGCGGCTCTGGCAGCGGGCTGCGTGCCTTCTTTGACTTCGGCGCAGGCGGCATCGGTTTGGAAGTTGGCGGCACATAAGTCGTCGTCGTGTCCGGCTTGGCAGTGACGCGCGGCACTTCGCGCAGCGATGGTGGTGTTTCCGCGAACGGCAAGACGCGCGAGGAGGTGGAATCCGCACGCGGCTCTTCCTGCGACGGAGACTGGATCTCCGGTTCCTTCCAAGGCGCCCAGACGAGGAACGCTCCCATCAAAACCAACGCCGCAATGCCAGCGCCAACGAAAAGCGGTGTCCGGTTCCACGCCACCGGCGCCTCCTCGGTTTCGTCTTCACCCGGCTCGGCCATGGGCGCCGTGGAATCGTCCGGCGCGTCTTTTTCCGGCACAGGCGGCGGCACGACTTTGACACGCCTGAACTCCTCGCGCACTTTCACCAACTCGGCGAGCAGTTCCTCGTAGTTCGGAGGCCGGGCGTGGCGTGACCTGGCCATCATCCTGTCCATCAACCGGGCGAGCGTGGCAGGACAACCCGGCCACGCCTTGAGAATCGCAGGCGGTGGTTCACTGTTGTGCTTCGCCATGATCGCCGCAGGGCTCTCGCCGCTGTGGGGCGTCCTGCCCGTGAGCATGTGGTAGAGCAAGCATCCAAGACCGTAGATGTCCGCACGACAATCGAGTGCCTTCACGCCACGCGCTTGTTCGGGACTCATGTAGTGGGGCGAACCCACCATCGGGCTTTTCCGATCCGCCGCGGTACTTTCCGTCTCCATGATCTTCGCCAGGCCGAAATCGCCGATCTTCACCGCGCCGGCATCGGTAAGGATGACATTGTCAGGAGTCACGGCGCAATGCGTCAGCCCGGCTGTGTTCCATGCGTGCTGCAGCGCTTGGGCCGCATAGAACGCGACGGCGAGGGCCTCGCGCGGTTGCATTTGGCTGCGCCGCTCCATCCGTTGGCGTAACGTCCGGCCCTCGACCAATTCGTTGACGAAATAACACGCGCCATCGGCCTCGCCCGCAGCATAGGTCTCCACGATGTTGTCATGGCTGAGACGAGTGACGGCAGACATCGAGCGTTTGAATCGCTCTACAAAACCAGCCTCCCGGCTGAAACGCTGCGCCAGCACCTTGACGACCACGATACGTTTCGAGGCCGTTTCGCGCGCCCGATAGTTCGCGCCGATGTCGTCCTGGCCAAGCTTGGCGAGAAACGTATAGCCGGCGAACGAGCGGCTTTCAGTTTTCCTCTGAGCAGGCATCCGCGACTGGGCCATCCGCTTGACTTCTTCGCGCACGTCCAGCAGTTCCTTGATCAGGTCGTCGTAGCTGCGATACCGGTCGCCGGGCTGCTTGGCCATCATTCTCTCCAACAACCGCTCCAGCGAAGCCGGACACAACGGCCAGCTTTTGACAATGGCCGGCGGCGGCTCGCTGGCATGACTCGCCAGCAGCGTCTTCGCGTCATCGCCTTCGTAAGGCGTCTTGCCGGCAAGCATGTGGTAGAGAACACAGCCAAGACTGTAAATGTCGGCGCGGAAATCAACGTCGCGCTTCTGTTGCGCCTGTTCCGGGCTGATGTAGTGCGGCAGCTTC
>Ga0265297_10012640_pt1 | contig 10097 bp, 10 predicted proteins | sample Munlanlwell13791_FD_192502 | JGI IMG/M metagenome (GOLD analysis project Ga0265297, IMG submission 192502) | Leachate microbial communities from a municipal landfill in Southern Ontario, Canada - Leachate well 137-91 | ecosystem: Engineered > Solid waste > Landfill > Unclassified | place...
CAAGTATTGATATCGTACATACGACGATTTGGTTGTGGAAGATCGCCAGTGCAAGCTTTAACAATTTGATATGGCAATTCTAATTCTTGCATTAGTTCTTCTTCATTGGCCAACATTTCTAAACACGTAGCATCAGAAATTTTGTAATCTGGAAGAGTAAAAACATTCATTTCAACTTTGTTGAAAAAGTGAACTCGAAGAAGACCTTTCATATCTTTACCATAAGTACCAGCTTCACGACGAAAACATGGTGAAAAGTTGACATATTTGATGGGTAAATTTTTGGCATCTAAAATTTCATCCATGTGATATGGAACGACAGAATGTTCAGAACTGGAAATAAAAATTAAATCATCTTCAGGAATGGAATAATAAGCATTCATTAGATTTTTGTTACTGGCGTAACCACATTTCCATTCGGTATCACTTTTGATCATGACTGGAGGAATCATACCAGTAAAATCTTTTTGGGCTAATTTGTTGAAAGCGTAGTGCATGACAGCCATTTCTAAAATGGCGCCTTGACCTTTGAAATAACCAAAACGAGAACCTGAAATTTTGGCAGCTTTTTTAATATCGATAATATCTAATTTTTCACCAAGGTCGGCATGATCGAGAGGTTCAAAATCGAATTTGGGAATTTCACCAACAATTTTGTAAACAACATTTTCAGAATCATCTTTACCAACAGGTGTATCTTCTGATGGAATGTTAGGTATTTCTTCTAGAATTAAATTCTGTTTATCCTCAACTTCTTTTAAATCAATTTCCAGTTTTTTTAATTTTTCTTTAAGGTCAGTGGCTTTTTTTAATTGATCATCAGTTGGTTTACCTTTTAATTCTCTATTTAAACTATTTTGTTGGGCACGAAGCTTTTCTACTTCTGAAAGAATAGAACGATAATTTTTATCAACGTCTAAAACTTTATCAACAACAGATGGATCTTTTTGACGATTGGCCAAGGCAGTACGAACAGTATCAGGGTTTTGTCGTAATAGATTTATATCGATCATTAGTAATGATATTCTAGCAAAAACATATTATAAAAATCTACGCAAATTAAACGCAAAAATGATTTTTATTTTCTAATAATTTCGTGTTTAAAAAATTGTTCTTGGAAAAAAGTTAGTTTTTCTATTTCTTCGTCAGTAATAGTTTCGTTTTCTGGGATGACAATTAATTTGTCATCGTCGTCATTGAGGCGATGAATAATAGCGACTACTTTACCAGTAAATTTATCTAAAGGTTTGTCAATTTTTAAAACATAAGCATCAAGTTCTTTGCCATCTGGGGCTAAAGTGTTTGAGATATAGCCATAATTTACTTCAAAATAAGTTTTATACTTTGAATAAATACAACCAAGTGGTTTATCAACGATGACTTCAATGGTTTGATTTAAAAAATTTTTGGCTAAAGAAAGTGATTTAGAATTTATCTCGCTTTTCATTTTGTGGATGAGTTTCAATTGGTTTTGTTTCTATTTTAGAATCACGGGGAACTATATCTTTTAAGTTTTTTTTGAAAAGATCTGAAAACGATACCTCTCTTAATCTTTCGTCTATTTTTACTAGCGGCATGGCTCTCATGAGATATTATAACCCAATTTCTGGGGCAATTTGTTGCATTGAAGTAAGACAAATTTCAATAAATTTTTCGAGGGGAATATTTAAACCTTTTTCTAATTCGCACATTTTGACTTCATCACGGCGAGTGCCGGCGGCAAACTTTGGTTCTTTTAGAAATCTTTTTAAAACTGATGAGACTTTGACATCGGCTAATTTTTTGCTGGGATAAACTAGGGCGACAGCAACAATTAAACCAGTGAGACTATCGGCACAAAAAATGGCCCATTTGGCTTTATTATCATAAACATTATTTTGTTTGCCGTCGTGAGCTAAAATTATTTGATTAATTTCTTCTGAAATTTCTAATTTAGATTTAGCTAAAATTTCTTTTATTTTTAATGGATGAGTTTCTTTGTATTCACCAAAGTAATCAATATCATGAATTAAACCAGCCAGTGTCCATTCTTCTCGAGATGGTTCAGTTTCACTAAGTTGATTATTTTGTTTTAGATAATCATAAATTCCACCCATACAAGCCTCGAGAGCTAATGAGTGATAAAAAATATTTTTTTCTAAAGAATTTTGAACAGCGTTTAAAAAACTTTCTCGATTCATAATTTATTCTTCATTCCTCATGGCAGGGAATAAAATGACGTCTTTGATGGTTGATTGATCAGTGAGAAATTGAGTGAAACGATCGATACCCATACCCCAACCAGATGTTGGAGGCATGCCATACTCGAGAGCACGAATATAATCGTGATCAAATTGAGAAGCAATTTCAGAACCTTTTTTGGCTAACTCCCCTTCTGCAAGCCAACGCTCGGCTTGATCCTTGGGATCATTTAATTCATTGTAAGCCTTGAGAAGTTCAGTGCCACAAACTAACAATTGGAAGGAAGAAATCTTTTTAGGATTGTTTGATTTTCTTTTTGCCAAAGCAATCATTTCGGAAGGATAATCACAAACAAAGGTGGGTTCGATAATTTTTGGTCGAACATGTTCTTTGTAAAGAGCATCGAAACAGGCACCGAGACCAACAACACCTTTCATGTCCACTTTTAGATTTTTATCTTTAATAACTTTTTTAAATTCCTCTTCTGTTTCGATTTTGTCGATATTGATACCAGTATGTTTTTCGATAATATCGGTGAAAGTAACCCGCTTAATTGGTTTAGAAAAATCTAATTCAGTTTCTTGATAAGTTAATTTAAAATTACCTTTGACTGATTTGATAACGTGTTTGATAAGATCTTGGGTAAAATTCATAAGAACTTCATAATCGACATAGGCCCAATAAAATTCAATCTGAGTAAATTCAGGGTTATGAAAACGAGAAACACCTTCATTTCTAAAATCACGACTGACTTCATACACTTTTTCAAAACCGCCGACAATAAGGCGTTTTAGATATAACTCATCAGAAATACGAAGATACATATCCATATCCAAAACATTGTGATGAGTGATAAAAGGTTTGGCAGAAGCACCACCATAAACTGGCTGGAGAATAGGAGTTTCAACTTCTAAAAACCCATGGTCATCAAGGAAACGACGCATTTCGGTTAATATTTTACTTCTAGTTTTAAAAACTTCCCTAACCTCAGGATTAACTATTAAATCGACATAACGTTGACGATAACGCTCTTCAATATCTTGGAGACCATGCCATTTTTCAGGTAGCGGTCGCATATTTTTGGCAAGGATTTCGAATTTAAAAACATTGATAGTAGTTTCACCTGCTTGAGTTTTGAAAACATCGCCACAAACAGAAATAATGTCGCCAAGATCCAAAAGTTTAGTTAAATTCATTTTCTCTACTAAAACTTTTTCTTGGAAAAAAAGTTGAATTTTACCGGTTTGGTCATGGAGGTCGGCAAAAAGAATTTTGCCATGGCCACGAAGAGACATAAGTCTGCCGGCAACTAAAACAGATTTATCAAGGGATTCACGGGCATCAGTAATAGTTGATTTATCACTTAAATTCGGTTGAGGATAAGCATCAATACCAAGACTTTTAATCTTGGCAAGTTTATCGAGTCTTTGTTTTTGAAGATCGTTTATTTTGGTGTCGGCCATGACAATATTTTACTATATTAGCCGATAGAAACGATGCGATAGATTATTTTTCCAGCTGGAGCTTCGACTTCGATTTCATCGCTGACTTTTTTACCAATTAGGGCTTTGCCTAAAGGAGATTGATCAGAAATTTTGTTGGTATTTGGATCAGATTCAAGATGATTAACGATATGAAATTCTTTGGTGGAAGCAGCAATTTTTAATTTTACTTTGCAACCAACTTGAACAATATTGGTTTTAACCTTATCACTAATAATTTCAGATGACTCAAAAGCTTCTTCAATTTCACTGATTTTATCGTTAACCACTTCAAGCTCTTCTTTGAGTTGAGTAGCAAGTCCATCTTCACCAGACTCGTCTGGTTGAGCCACTTCTTCGATTTGGCTAATCAAGTGATTCTGTTTGTCTTTAAGTTCCTTTAATTGTTCGGTCAATTGGTCATAACCGTCTTTGGTTAGCAATGTCTTGTGGTTCATTGTTTAAAAAATAAGGATTAATACACTCCGATATCGGAGTCTGACAAAAAAACTCCCATCTTCTAATTAAAATCTGCTTGGGAGCTGCAGATAAGTTTATATGTTAAGGCAATGGTTTCCTTTTGTCAAATTATATATAAAATGATTTAATTGATTGATGAACAACCCTTTTGAAGTAACACCCAGGAAAAGAAGCGTCAAAATCAAGAAAAAAGGAGTAATTTACCACAATCCAAATATATTTTATAGGATTCTTTTTTATATAGGAACTTTAGGGATAATAGTGGCAGTAATTTACTTTATTTATTTGTATCAACCATTGGCCTATAGTCTATTAACATATTATGTAAAAACTAGTAAACAGGAGGAACTAATAACAGAGAAACCGATCGAAATTAAAAGCGATGAATATAGTATTCGAATTCCAAAAATTGGAATTTTATCAAAAAAAATTATTGAAGGAGTTTCTCCATTTAATGAGAAGGAATATTTAAAAGTTTTAGAACAGGACTTAATTGCTCAAGCAAATACTTCATTTGCACCAGGAGGCGGAATTGGAAAAACTACCTATTTGTTTGCTCATTCAACTCAACAAGGTTTAGATATGGTAAGGAAAAATTCAGTATTTTACCTACTGGGAGAAATGGCGAATGATGATGTAATTTTTATAAATTATAAGGGTAAATTATATACATATAAGGTATATATGAAAAAAGTAGTTAGTGCAAAAGAAATAAGTTATTTGGATTATATTGAAAGTGATAAAGAGGTGTTAATTTTACAGACATGCTGGCCTTTGGGTACAAATTGGAATAGATTGTTGATTTTTGCCAAAAGAATTTGAACTTTTACTATAAATAGTATATAATATAGGACATATGAAGGAAAGAATTCCCTATCAACAGGTTTCTTTTGAGATGCACAATGGAATATTGTCTGAACCTAACGGCTTTAAAAGATCTATTGATGATATCTACGGGGACAAAATGTCTTATATAAATCGTAATTTTGTGGCTTGTGCAAAAAGTGATTTATTGGATAGTGTCAAAAAGAAAATTAATTCTAGAGAAACTGACGAGGAATTGAACGGAAAACTTTTTGTACTTAATCCTAATACTCCGAATTATCTAATTGATAGAGACAAAAAAACTTATTCAACTAGTAGAATTTTGGTTTATCAAATTGAAAATATGGATGCATATGATAATCCCCATTTTGGGACAGCTAGATATATGTTTGTATCCCACTTTGATTTTGATCAATTATCTAAACCAATAACCTATTTTTTTAAGAATTATGGGAAACACCCATATTCAGTAAAATTTGGTGGCAAAGATAGTGAATTTTATGTTGATCCAAAATATACAATTCCGGTTGAATTTTCTAAAGATATTCCTAGAAACGAGGTAAGAGCTAGATAATATTTTTTTGAATTAAAATTTTTCGATAACGGTTAGAAAAGCGGTGGGCTTCGTTGCGGAGTTGTTGGAGCAATTGGAGAGAAGGAGAACTTTTAGGAAGGTTAATTTCGACCCAATTATCATTATTTTTTATAACTATAATTTCCTGTTTTTTGGCAAGGCCAACGATAGGGATATTAGTAATAGTAGAAGCACTAGAAACTTGTGGTTTTCCCCCATCAACTAAAATTAGATCTGGGTAAGTCCATTCGGGGTGTTTGAAGCGACGATAAATAATTTCTTTGATCATAAATTGATCATCTGGAGTGATTTTTGAATAAATTTTGAATTGGCGATATTCGTTGGTGTCTATTTTCCCATTTTGAAAAACAGTCATAGCCCCAACAAAGTATTTAGTTCCTAAATTGGAAATATCATAAGCTTCAATCCGATTTATTTTTTTTAGATTGAGAAAATATGAAGATAGAGTTAGTTTTAACTCGGCAACAGCTTTTTGAAATTGGTCTTCTTTTAAATCAACTGTTTGGTATAAATTACTAATATTTTTCCAGCCGGAAATAACATAATTGATGGCATTGATTTGATCGCGTTTGATTTTGGCTAATTCAAAATTTTGAAGTTTAGAAAATTCGTTCATTTCTTTGGTAAGTTGACTGATTAGTTTTTTAAAATTACCGTCTAGAATTTTTTTAATTTTGGAAATAGTTGAACGGTATTCTTTTGGGTTGGGGTTGGGACCTGGACAAATACCAAGATGACAATAGAGACATTTTTTAGGTCCATGTTTTTTGGAATAGAAAGGAAAAATATGACGAATAGTTTTTAACAAGCTTTTTACCGAAGAACTATCAGGAAAAGGACCGTAAAACAGACTATTTTTATTTAGAGTTGATTTGAAAGCTGGTAGGATACGTGGAAGTTTGTCTTTGGTAATAGTGATATAAATATAGCTTTTGTCGTCTTTGAGTTGAGAATTAAATTTGGGACGATATTGTTTTATTAGACTAGATTCTAAAACCAAAGCTTCGATTTCTGAACCGACGACACGAAAACTGATATCCGCAATTTCGGAGACCAATTTGGTAGTCTTGTAGCCAAGAGCATCCTCTTTTTGAAAATATTGAGAAACCCGTTTTTTGAGATTGACGGCTTTGCCAATATAAATGATTTTGCCTTGATTATTTTTGTAGATATAAACCCCAGGTTTTGTAGGGATATTTTTAATATCAATCATGGAAGTATTATATAATGAATCAATGAAACTCAGGGAAAAAATATTAATAGCCTTGTTAATAGTGGTTTTGGTAGTTTCGGGGACGATTAGATTTTTGCAAACTAAAAATTTTAATAGCGCTTTTACTTATGATCAGGCAAGAGATATGTTGGATTTGAGGGTGTTGGGAGGATTTCATGATTTTCAAGTATCAGGACCAACAACTTCAATTACAGGATTGAATTTGGGACCATATTACTATTTCCTAAATTTACCGGCTTATTGGATAGGAGGAGGAAATCCCCAATTTTTGGTTTATGAAAATATTATTAATTTTTTGCTGACGACAATTGTAATTTTTATATTTTTTTACAAAAGAAATATAGTTTTAGGATTTTTCATCTCGATATTTTTTTTGATGGCACCGCAATTGTTTGGAGTAACTCGGTATTTTTGGAATGCTAATTCGGTGGTGTATTTTATTGTTTTTTATTTTTTGGGATTATGGAATTTTTTAGAAAATAAAAATAAAATTAATGCACTAATTTTTGGAATCACGGCTGGATTGGTAATTCAGTTTGAAGCAGCTTTTGGTAGTATGTGTGTGGCTTTTTCGGTATTGGTAATAATTTTGAGCAAAAATAAAATTAATTTTAGAAATTATTTGATTGGTTTGTTGCCATGGTTTTTGCCTCAACTAGCTTTTGAGGTAAAAAATAAATTTTTGATGACAAAATTATTTTTGGGAATTTTTGATGGGAGTAATCCAATTTTGGGAGAAAAAACACCAATCGGACAAGTGTTGGGTCTACATATAAAAACAATAGTGCCATTTTTTGAAGGACAATTTATGTTGCCTTATGGAATAGGATTGGCTTTGTTAATTGTGGCTTTGATAATTATTTTTAGTAATAAATTGTACCGAAAGATAGGAATATATTTAGTTAGTTTTATGGTGTTTGCAGTGGTTTATTATACGGCAATTTACCACCACGAATTGAAAATGTGGTATTTGGAAGGAGTGAGAGTATGGTATTGCTTAATAATGGGGTTGGCAGTGGTGAGCGTAGCTAAATATAAAAAGATATTCTATGGACTACTGATAATATTTTTGTCAGTAAATTTTTATTTGACGATTATTGATCAAAATACATATATAAAAGGAAACGGAAAAAGTGATGATCCAAAAAATATGGCGAATTTAATTAGAAATATTGATTGGGTTTACGAAAGAGCTAAGGGGGAGGGATTTAAGGCTTACAATTTTGTACCAGAGATTTATGATTATTCGACTCAATATTTGTATTGGTGGTATGGTCAAAAAAAATATGGATATATGCCAGAAAGAATTTCGTATAGTTTAGCCGAAGTTCCAGAATATATTCGAATGCAAAATAAATTTTTGGGAAAGACCAAACCAAGTGGAGACAAAGTTGCTTTGATTTACGAAACAAAAACCACTTATAAGGGGTGGTTAAGTGATTTTAAAGATTATTGTATTGTTGATAAGAAAGAAACCGGTTGGCAGACAATAGTTGAATGGCGAGAAAAATGTAAATAGATATACTTTTATATGTTTTGTTATATAATATTCAAGTTTGGTAGTATTTATCAAAATATGAACTTTAAGAATATTTAAATCACAGAGCGTGATTTATTTATAAAATATCGGAAGAAAGGAGGAAAATAACAATGACTTGGTGGAAAAATTTTCTTTCAATATTCCACAAAAAGGAAAGCGTCTCTTTCTACGATCAGCTGAGCTTGGTGGCAAAGGCTGCAGGATCAGATCCGGACGAGCTACTCACTGCTGCCGCAAAAAATTCGGAAAATTTGAACAACGAAGCTACGGCTGAGTTGAACGAAAGCATGAAGGCGGCAGAGGCTGCAGAAGCAGAATACGCTCGGGAGCTGCAAGCAATACAGGAAAAGAGAAACGCAGCTTTGGCGCATGCCGGAGAGAAAGAGGCAGCAGCCAAATCCAAAGCAAGACAAGCGGCAAAAGTGGCAAAAGCCATCGCGGTCTTCAAAAAAGGGTAATCCTGACAAAGGAATTTACCCGTGGATGGGCAATAATCTTTTTATTAAGATCGTTGCCCTTCCATTCCCTTTTTTAAATATTGACCAGTGTAACTACGAGGACAATTGATGACATCTTGAACAATACCAGCAACAACTAATTCGCCACCTTTATCACCACCTTCTGGGCCCATGTCAATAATCCAATCAGCATTTTTGACTATATCTAAGTTATGTTCAATGACTACAACAGTATTACCATTGTCTACCAATTGTCGTAAGACTTTAATTAGTTTATCAACATCGTAAAAATGAAGACCAGTAGTTGGCTCGTCTAAAACATAAAGCATCTTACCTTTGCCGCGTTTGACTAATTCACGACTGATTTTAAGACGCTGAGATTCCCCTCCTGATAAGGTATTGGATGATTGGCCTAATTCTAAGTATCCTAAACCAACTTCTTGGATAGTGGTCAACATGCGTTTTAATTTGGGAATATTTTTGAAAAACTCAACTGCTTCATCAACAGTCATCTTCAAAATATCGGTAATATTTTTGCCTTTGTATTCAACCTCCAGGGTTTCTTCCTTGAAACGGCTTCCATGACATTCATCACAAGTAACATAAAGATCTGGTAAAAATTGCATTTCAATTTTAATTTCACCTTGACCTTCACAAACGGGACAGCGACCATTTTTGACATTGAAAGAAAAACGGCTTGCATCGAACCCTCGGACTTGAGCTTCAATGGTTTGGGCCATTAAATTTCTAATGTCATCAAAAATTTTAGTATAGGTAGCAGGGTTGCTTCGAGGAGTTCGACCAATAGGAGACTGATCAACGAGTAGGACATCAGTTAGGTTTTCAGCTCCAGTTAATTTATCAAATTTACCTATAGTTCCATAATAACTACCAAGAATTGCTTTACGAACTCCACCATATAAAATGTCATGGACTAAAGTAGATTTACCCGAACCAGAAACTCCAGTAACACAAACTAATTTATTGAGAGGAAAATCAACATTGATATTTTTTAAATTCCATTGACTAGCAGCAGTAATAGAAATTTTATAATTAGGATTTTTTAATAATGTTAGAGATGAATTACTTTTTATTTCTAATTTGCCAGAGAGATATTTTCCGGTCAAAGAATCAGAATTATTTTTTATATCTTCTAAAGAACCTTGGGCAATAATTTCCCCACCTTTTTTGCCAGCATGTAAGCCAAAATCAACAATATGATCAGCTGATTTAATAACATCTTCATCATGCTCAACAACTACAACGGTATTACCTATTTCTTTAAGTTTTTTTAGGGTGCCAA
>Ga0265297_10012641_pt1 | contig 10097 bp, 6 predicted proteins | sample Munlanlwell13791_FD_192502 | JGI IMG/M metagenome (GOLD analysis project Ga0265297, IMG submission 192502) | Leachate microbial communities from a municipal landfill in Southern Ontario, Canada - Leachate well 137-91 | ecosystem: Engineered > Solid waste > Landfill > Unclassified | place...
CCTTGCAGGCATCGCTGTCATCACGGTCGGCCTTCTATTCAGGAGCATCGGGACCTACCTTTCCCTTTTTGGCACGGACCTGACCCCCAAGGAGAAGCTTTTTTGCGTGGTGGCTTACATTCCCAAGGCGACGGTTCAGGCCGCCATCGGCGCGGTCCCTCTGGCCGCAGGCGTGGCAGCAGGCGAGATCATTCTGGCGGTGGCGGTGCTCTCGATCCTGGTAACTGCGCCGATAGGGGCCATCGGGATCATCGTCCTGGGAGAACGAATCCTCGACAGGGAGGAACGATCCTCCTACCGGTTCAATGAACTGAGAGAGAGGATGGGACTGCCCAGGGTAGGCGAGCGGCTTCGAAACAAGGATTCCGATGACGTCTGGAAGGTCATCGAGGAAAAGGAGATCTGGATTGAAGTCCCGCCAATGGCCAGTGGAGAGACGTGCCCCCCGCAGTTCATGCCCGCCATTTCCCTTCGATATTGGAAGGAAGACACCAGTAATGGGCCCGGTACGGGAAAGACCCTTGGCTGCCGTTACAGCAAAATCGATCCTCCCTTTGAAAATCATTGGGAGATCGTCTATGACTGGTGATGGGGAGGCATTTACTCATCAGTGAGCGAAGTCAGGTCTAAAGCATGAAGCTTTTCGCTACTGGATGGCTACCGAATGTTTCGCAATCGCTGCACTCCCGCGCCCGTGAATATTGCAACTGGCTTCGGCTTCAATTTCAATAGGTCCCTTTATGGTATGCGGCACTGTCAGTGTAAAACTTTCAGTGTCGGGCGTGATTAACATCCCGAACTCCCAGCGTTTTATCTCTTATCCGTTGATTCGGACGACGACCCAGTTCGTATGGTGAAAAAGATTGTTGCCGCTGTGCGTAACATAAAACGCAATAATGATGGTTTCTCCTGCCTGAGCCTCGGTCGGGGCCTCTATCCTCACCGAAGATTTATTGGCATAGGCCAACCCCACCGTCGAAAATTCGATCAACATAAGCGCCATGAAAAAAGCCACTTTCGTTTTCGAATGGAATTTCATTCGCATCGCCCTTTTGCACCATTTTACAACATGTGTTTCGTCACCTCATAATTGCCAGCCAAACCAACGCGGGCTACGACCACAACCCAAAATCAAAAAAATAGCTATCACCAAAAACGTTTGAGAGCCCCATCTGATAGGGATTTCCAGACCTGCGAAAAACTTTTCTTGTTTTTCTGGCAGGTTTTTGGTTGATGTCTAAAAACAGAATTTTTCGGTAACCACGAGAAAGGCGTAATTATTTGTAATAGCTACAGGCCGCTATTTTTTCCTTTTAGACTCATAGCCCTCCTTAACCTGTGAATCCCACGCCCAGTCTTTGTTGCGTCGGTTGGATTCGATGACGAGGCCCTTTTCCGTCACCAAAATTTCAAAAGTGCCGGCACCGCAATAGAGCGCAACGGGCTCTTTCGAACTTTGGTTACCATATTTGTCTGATACAACGGATATTTTCTGCTTCACATACGGTATCCCTTCGAACGAAACAAAACCGTATCTATCGCTTTCAGCTTCGATAACCTGTTGGTTTGACCGCATTATCAATTTAGCTCGTTCAACCGGCCCCCCCTCTTTATCTCGTATCCATCCGATGATACGGCATGGTTTGGGTACAAATGTCTGAACCGTGACACCACCAATTATATGGAATTCCGTAGATCCTCTTGGTTTCGCCAATACGGCCACATCGCAGTCGGCCCTTTCACCAGGTAGAGCATCCTTTGGTGCATCAAACGTGATTTGAACATTTTTAGGAGGGTCGAGATAAGGGTGAAGGGAAAATGTAGCATCGTCAATGCCGCAATGCCATCCCTTACGCTGTGACTTCGGCTGAACCAGGAATTCCGCCGGGACGGAAAAAGGATTCTCCACGCGTAGGGTAAAATCTGATGGGGACACCTGAAGTTTCCGCTCCGTAACATTGTTATCAAAATTCGTATCAGACCCGTAGTCGATTGAGACTTGAATGCACTGATGATCTTCTGATTCCGGTTTCCATGGGTGGGTGACAGTTTGAGTAGAGCCTGCACTTATATCCACTTCTTTGGTACCAATATGGAAAAATCGGTTATTTCCAACCGCGAAAATGTACACGCCGAAATTCACCAGCGCTCTTGCATCCTTCGTTCCCGAATTCTTAACACGAGCTAGAATTTGAATCTCCACGCCCACCTGAGGGGAAGCCGAGGTGGATATGTCCTGATTATTGTTCCAGGACGGCAGTCCTCCAGCCAGGGTACACGGATCCCCCGAATGGTTGGCAGGACCACTGCAAGTCGGAAACCCTACGTCCGTGGCAGAAAGAAGATCAATAGCGGCCCGAACGTTTAGCATTCCCCATCCAAGGGCCTTATCCCAGTTCCAGTCAGGGTGGATGATGGCGAATTCCTTCTGATTTTTACTATTATCCGCAGACCGTTTCAACGCATCTTTTACACTCCCGGGATTCATCCGGGGGTTTGCTTGAAGGATGAGGGCCGCCGCCCCGGACACATGAGGGGCGGCCAGTGACGTACCCGAATTCATCCAATAGTCGTATTTGGTATTATATTTGGCAGAACGAATACCTTCCAAATAGGAGGGTAGCTCCCTGCCTTGTCCGGGTGCTGATATATCCGGTTTTAAGGCAAGGATATCGTGGTTTTGCTCGAAATCATGCCGGGGACCCACCAAATGCCTTTTATATTCCTTGTCGTCATCGCGCGTAACGGTACTCATGTCAGTGGTGCCGGATACTGTCACGGCGAAGGAGGCCGAACCGGGCGAATGCGTTATCCTATCTCCATCCTGGAAATTGGGAACGGCATTCCCGTGTGCCGCCACCATTACGATCCCGAGGGCTGACAGGTAATTCACTTGCTGGGCGTGCGCACTTGTGCCATCATCGTCCCATATGAGACAACCGCTCTTATCTTTTCCAACGGCCAGTGTCAAACTGATGTTCGCCACCCGCACGTCGATGCCGATCCTATTGAAATTGAGTCCCAGCCAGTCGAGGGCTTCGGCCACATCCACGCTTTCTTGCCTGCCCGCTTTAAACACTCGAATGTCTACCAATCCTGCCTCCGGTGCAACACCGGCACAACTGCCTTTTTCATTGTTTGGCTGTCTGCAATCTCTTCCATCTACGCCCTTACCCAGTGCAATACCGGCAACAAGCGTTCCATGACCCTGGGAACCAGCGAAACCCCAATCATCATCCGGGTTTTTTGTGCCGTCCGCTGGCTCGAGCTGTGAGTCATCCACATTGTCATGATCCAGATCTTCGAATGCGGTGGCATCGAATCCGGCAACGAATTTAAATTCCATCTGCTCGTGATCATCATCTACTCCGGTATCGATAATGGCAATGTTTATATTAGAGCCTGTAAAGCCTGAATCTTCAGCCGATTTGCCAACATACGACGATTTGCCAACATACGGCCAAGATTGACAGGCCCGGGCCTGAACGGCACGGGTACTGGTATCGAGTGCCGGTTGAACCTCCGGCTGGATCTCGATCATGGCGACAGTATCCATTCTTGCAATTCTGAACAGGTCGCCGGCCCTCACCCCATCCAAGTAGATAAAGGTGATCATTTTGCCGACATATGTCACATGACCATATCCCTCACCCTTTTTCTTATCGAATCTCCTGTTGATCTCTTTTATTGTCAAACAGGTATTCAGATCTATAATAACGTCAAAAGAAGGCTCCTCCTCCATTCGCCGATCGATGACATCGTCGATGAAGTTTCGATTTTGGTCGCGCACCCAGGTCGTGTGCTTCCGCTGGCCGATAAAAGGACCATCTGAGGCTTCCAAAACGCTGCGCTGCCATTCCAACGGGGTGAATGGGGTGGCATTTCCTGTGCCTGGTGAAGTGATGATGAAGCAGAGCACAAAAAACATGATCACAAAACATCGCATGTCAGTTCTCCATAATATGTGGGCCTTGCCCTAAAACTCGCCGCCCCCGCAATTTCAGGGGGAACCGTCTTCTGAAACCCTGTACCGGATTGTCGGTGAATGCCCCATCTTCCCCATGGACGATAGCGTTGACATGCCTGTGTGAAACCTCATCCCTTGCAAGAGGAATGCGGGACATTCACCGTCTGCCACAGCGAGAGGCTCTTTTGAATCGTCAGAGATTCAATAGCAGACTGGCCCCCCAGCCTGCCATGGGGGGTATTCCCGCATTTTTTTATACACCTTCACGATCTTGACGCAGTCTTCGTAAGGGACATCGTAGCCCTCCAGTTGGAAAAGCACATAGATAGCCTCTACAGGGTTACTATCCGATATGGCGGCGTTCCATTGTTGCGCCAGTCTATCGCGTAACATGTTTTGATCATTGTGCATGAAGTAAATGTCCAACGGAAAATCAAGAAGTGTCCTTTTCGCACCCATGTTCCCCCTCCTTTTGTATTGCCGGCTCATCAAAATTCCGCAATCCGCGTTTTTTAGTTGACAGTGGAGACGCAATCCCATCCGTTTCTTATCCCCTCACCATAGGCTATGCTCTCATGCTGCATCACCTCCCCCTTAAGGCTATGTTATTATTCTGGCACGATCCCTGCTGTGAAATCATGTCCAAGACAGTCCTGCAGTATAGCGATTTTTCGATAGAATACTTGGCAAATTCGGAGGGCCGATACATGCCATGGGCGGTGCATAGTGGACGATACTGGCACAAAGGGCAGGTGGTGTCATCACCGGTAACAGCCTTTTGATAGGCATAAGAAGTCAATATGTTTTGCAGCCTGCCGGCTCGGTATAGACCGAAATCCGTTCTGCTGAAATGAGACATTCTGACCGTTCCATCAGCCATAACAATGATGCTTTCCTTGCGATTCAGTGGCTGCGACCATTGAGACAAGGGACATTCAAGCGCAGCGGCGGCAGCATAGGCCAGCGGTTCATTCAAGACATCGATTCTGATCCCCAGAAAACTGAGCAGCGATATGCCCCAAATGAGGCATATGAAATCCTTTGGCCTTAACAGATCATCCGAAAGGGAAAAATCCCCATCCAGCGTGTTCATCAGAGGTATCACACAAACACACCTGATGGCCGGGAACTTCTCGAATACGCCAGTTGCGAAGACCGGCAGTTTTGGAAGGAGGCTTTTCCCCATGGCGGTAAAGATCATCGTACCGATACCCGCGTCCAGAGCATTTTCGATGCCCCACATGGCTTTCTCATATTGCCCATAGCCACGGAGCCGATCGTGGTATTTTGCCGATCCATCCAGGCTGACCGAGATGGACACTTTATCGCAATTGCTTAACCTGGCGCACATATTTTTTGAGAGGAGAGTTCCATTGGTATTTATTAAAATGGAACTGTAACCCAAAGACATCGCATCATCGAGCGTACCAAGGAGGCCTTCCCAGAGGAGCGGCTCTCCTCCGGTGAGATGCAGCCTCCGGTATCCCCCATCGTACCCTTCCCTGAGAATCTTCAGAACGAGCGCGTGAGATATGGACGCTGGTCCCGTCTTTCTGGAGTAAACGAAACAATGCAGGCAGTGAAGATTGCAGTGTGTGGTGACTTCGATGCTCAGAAGTTTTTCACCCGCAGCAAGGGCAGTCGTATTTGCATTCAAATCTTTCATGGGGCTTCATCAAGGGTTCTTAAACGGTTCCATCAAACAGCGATATTCATTTGCAAGGCCCGTCATGACCAATGGACCGCCAGCCGCAGCAACCGCTGCCGATTCCAATTCTTTACAAATTTTATCCCGAATGAAATCAACGGCTTTTATTTGGCAAATGTAATCAAGAATGCATTTATGCCCCTTGTCGTCACATAACGCGGCGTTCTTGTCCCACATTTCCTTTCTATCCTCAGATAGCATGGAATAAAAGGCCGAGTGAACGCCTTTTTTGATGTCCGCTGACAGGTCATTCACATCATCCAGCAGCCTCCAAGCAACACCAAAAGACTCGTAGCCCGACAGGATGGCCTCGGCAGAGCCATCGGCAGCGCCGATCTTCTGCGTCAGGAGCGCGGGGGTTATCAGCCAGGTGGCCATCTGTTTTTTAAATCTATCGCAGTAGGAGTGCAAAGAGCCGATCGTCTCTGAACCACAAACGCTGGAATAGTATCTGTCGATAAAATCCCGGACAGTTTTATCGCCATTTTCGATCTCGTCCGTTAACCTCTCAAGCGCATTGATCATGATCAGCCATGCCTGGCTCCTCAACAGGACGGTCAGATGGGTCGCCGGCCATTCACTGTCATTGAGATGGTCATCGAGCGGGTGCAACAACATCGCCATGGAATGGGCGGTTTTTGCGTTTCTGATGTCTTCTTCAGTAAGGTCCTTTTCTTTTGGAACCGATTTGATAAGCCAGTATATAATGGACCAAGCCGGCGCATAATAATACTTAAAAAAATCAAATTTGTTGTAGATAGAACATCTAAAGTTGATAAGAATAAACAAAAATGCATCATTTTGTGTTGAAACGGGCATTGATTTACAGAGGGAAATGATTTCCGTATTCAGCTCGTTACAGAATGCCTTTTGGTCGTTTTCAGCCCTCACGTGACCGAAGGCCATCCTGGAGCAGTAGGAAAGCAAGGTTTGAGTTCTGTTGGCCATTCAGTAGTTACCCCCATCTGTAAAAGCCGGGTGTTTCTTTTCCCCTCTCGGGAAGTGGCCATGCCAACAACGCTAGCGGATGAGTACGCTTCGCAGTTCGGCCAAATCCCGCTGAAGATCCATCTCTATAAAAAGCTCCTCTGCCATTTCCAGATACTTTTCTCCAGCGATACCATCCAGCATCCCATATTCGCTTTCGGAGCCAAGCAGGCTTTTTCCTATCTCAAAGTAGGCCCTTGAAAGTTCAAGACGAGCGCCAAGCTGATTCCCCGCATCAATAGCCTTACGCCAACACGCCAGCGCTCTAACTTGGTTACCGATCAACCAGTGGAATCTACCAGTGAGCTTAAATAATTCAGTGCGATGTTGGACGGCCTTTCTGGAGACCTTCAGCATCTTTTTATAAGATGTTTTGAACTGCCTCGTCTGATGAGACAGTGCCTGCTTGTCTCTCTTATAAATGGATTCTTGCAATCCACGTAGCCAGAACTCCAGTTGTGTTCGATAGAAGCTAATGAGTTCTATAGGGACCGGGCTTGCTGTACTCCTTATCAGATTCATTTCATTTAAGCAGCTCTCCGCTTCGTCCAATTCTTGCGTCAAGATGTGTATCAAGGCCTTATATGAATAGAGATCGAACAGATAAATATGGAAAATCGCTTTTTGAGCCAGGGATATGGCATTTTCGCACTCGAGGAGGGCGTCGATCAGTTTTCGAGATTCGAGAAGCATGTTTATGTTCAATTCAAACATGAGCATCAGGGCAAATTCATTGTCAAAATCCTGTGCGACAGCTCTCAATCTGTCAACCATCCGCGCGGCTTCTGTAAAGGAACCCTGATATATTTTGATCAGGCCATGCCAATACAGGTGCTGGGATGCGTCCCATGTTCTTCCCATCTTGAGATTTTCATTGACCAAATCTTCATTATAGTCGCTTAGGTCTTTCCAATCGCCCTTGGCATAATTGTGTAATGTGTCTAAGAAATCATAAGCAGTAATTAGGGAAAAATTGTTTTTATGGATCTTGGGTTCTGCGTCACGAAGTATTTTTCTGCTTAATTTAAATGAAAGTCCTGAAAATGAAAAAAGTAAACTTGATTCCATAAAAATTTCGAGGCCTAAATCATACTTGGTTATGTCAAATCTGCTAACCTTTTTGATAAGGTATAAAAAGTGAAAAAAGAATTTCATGGGATATAATACACCCAAGGCCTTACACATCTTTTGATACAATTCAATTTGTTCGATATCTCTTTCTGTGGGTGTTTCTCTAAACTTAAGGATTGGAACGTACAGCGCTATGAGGAGATGTAAAATGGCAGAGGTTAGTTTTGGAAGCGCACGAACCCAATTCTCCGGCATTCTGCCGTAATAGGGATGCAGCGACCTTTCAAAGTGCTCTACAGATTCAGCTAACTGACCCCTGGCATACAACGAAAGCGCCATGTTTTTTTCAAACATCGCGATCTTTTCGGGGTCCGGTTCATCTCCATGAACTTTGATATAAATGCTCAAGGCATCTTTGTAGTACTGAAAAGCGTCGCCTAATCCCGAGGTTTTAAGGGCCTCCCCGCCTGCCTTGGTTAGGTATTCCTCTGCTTTTTCCATGGCCTCTGCCTCAATGTAGTGGTATGCGAGCATACCATAAAACTCGCTCATTCGATCGCTGAATGTCTTTTCAAGGGAGTGAGCAACCTTTCGGTGCAGCTCCTTACGCTGCTCCGGAAGGATCGTTTCATAAATGGCCTTTCGAGTGAGTGCGTTAAAAAAGAGATACCCTATCTCACCCATCCATGTGTCTCGCTGCAAAAGCTGTTTTTGTTCCAATACCATCAACTGCTGATCAATGTCGCCAACGCCAAGATCGCTGGCCATATCCGAGATAACGCGATAGAAAAATGCCCTGCCGATAACCGATGCCAGTTTTAAAACCTTTCGTGATTTTTCATCCAGGCGATCGATCCGTGACATCAGTATGTCATTGATTGTGGTTGGCAAGGAAAGGGAACTTATTTTTGCAGTCACACGATAGGATCTCTTTTCTCGCACAACTGCGCCTTCCTCTATGAGGGATTGTACAATCTCTTCAATAAAAAGCGGGTTGCCCCCGCCTCGGCGTACAATTTGCCCTACCATCGGATGATGAGAACCCGTGAAAGGCAGTATATTTGTAACCAGCTTTTCGCTGCTTCGCTCATCCAGCGCCTTTATCTCGATTTGTATGGCATGTTGTGGAAAGCATGACACGGCGTCTGCAATCCGTGCCGTCGCATCACTGTATCCTGGACGGAAAAGATTTATAAAGAGGATCCTTTTGTTTTCAACCAAGCGATAAATGGAGCCCAGCATATCGACTGTACTGCTGTCCGCCCAGTGAAGATCGTCGATCGCCAAAATCAGCGTGCCGAGTTCCGTAGCCCTTCCCAAAAGCGTCCGGACGCTCTTGAAAATCAGTTTTCTGATGTCCCTTCCATCGATATTTTCAATCCTTTTCTCATGATCGCGATGCAATTGAATACCCATGAAGGTCGCTATGAAAGGCAACACCTCTGAGAGCTCATCCCCACAAATCATTTTGATGAGCCTTTCAAGTTTGTAAGCCACCGTGGTGCTGCTATCCTCATGAATGATCCCTGACCACCGTCTAACGATGTCAATGATAGGGTGGAAACTCAATCGCTTCCCGATGGATGTGGCCCTTCCTTCGAGGACAGTGGTCCATTTTATCGCATCCCTTTTTTTAAGCTCGGTCAGGAGGCGTGATTTTCCGATTCCGGCTTCTCCCACAATATTGACAATGGAGCCCTGGCCGTTAACGGCCTTCATGACGTGAAGTTCCAAAAGGGCGAGTTCTTCATCTCTGCCAACCATCTCGGAGTAGACAACGCGCTCGGAACCGATACGGGGTCTGTAGATATCCGCCTTTGCCGATATAAGCCGATAGACGCGAAGCGGCCTCTCTTTACCCTTGACCTTTATGTCACCAAGGTTCTCGAACCGAAACATCGACTTGGTCGCCTTGTAGGTTTCCTCCGTCACGTAAATAGTCCCCGGTTTGGCTATCGCTTCCATCCGGGCGGCCACATTGACGGTGTCGCCCTGTGCGGTGAACTGAGCATGGAGTTCCTTTCCCACGAACCCGACCACCACCAAGCCCGAGTTGATCCCAATCCGGAATAAAATCGGTGGGATATCATTCTGAGCGGAGGTCGTTGCGTTAAATGAGGCGATCTCCTTTTGGATGGCCAGAGCGCAATGCAACGCCTTGATCGGGGCTTCCTCCAGGGCGATGGGTGCTCCGAAAAAGATCAGTGCGCCATCCCCCCGCAGTTCGTTTACCGTGCCTTCGTACTCGTTGGCCCTCCGAATGATGATCTCAAATATTTTGTCCATGAGAGAGAAGGTTCGCTCGGGACCGATTTTGGCGGAGAGCGGGGTGAACCCCTTCATGTCGCAGAACATGATGGTTAC
>Ga0265297_10012642_pt1 | contig 10097 bp, 8 predicted proteins | sample Munlanlwell13791_FD_192502 | JGI IMG/M metagenome (GOLD analysis project Ga0265297, IMG submission 192502) | Leachate microbial communities from a municipal landfill in Southern Ontario, Canada - Leachate well 137-91 | ecosystem: Engineered > Solid waste > Landfill > Unclassified | place...
GATCAGGCTGCCGAAGGGGGAGTATATGTTGGACCTATTTTTCGATACGGCGCCGTTTTTTACCGGAATATATGTTTCGGCGATAGCCTGGATATTATTTCTGGCGGGCCTTGTTTTTGCCGCAAGATCCAGAGAGCGGATATTGACCGGTCATCTTATTAAAACGGACAGACGATATGAATAAAAAAGATATTGGTTCCTTCAGCCCAAGCGACATAAGTCCGGTCGAGCTGGATCCGGGCCAGGCTGAAAGATTCGCAGCTGATATCAAGATGCTGCTTGGCTATAAGTCTAGATTTGTGTCTGTGCCCTGCCCGGCATGCGGTTCGGGAGTTTCGCGCAAGGCATTCGAGAAGTATGGGCTGAATTACGTTGTTTGCTCTGAATGCGAAACCATGTATGTAAATCCGCGGCCCGGCCAGAAGATCCTGGACGCATATTATCTGCAGTCCGAGAATTATTGTTATTGGAATAAATATATTTTCCCCGCGACCGAGAACGTGCGTAGAAACAAGATATTCCGACCGAGAGTGGAAAGGCTCATCGATATCTGCAAGCGCTATGGAGTGCGCCGAGATATATTAGTTGAGATCGGCTCAGGGTTCGGCACATTTTGCGAGGAGGTCAAGAGAACGGGTTTTTTCGGCAGGGTTATAGGGGTGGAGCCGACCCCTGATCTGGCCCGAACCTGCCGTCAGAAAGGCATAGAAGTGCTGGAGAAACCGGTAGAACAGGTCTTCTTTGATGATAATACGGTCGGCGTGATCGCTGCTTTTGAAGTGATCGAGCACCTGTTTTGCCCGCGTGATTTTTTGAAAAAGTGTTATTCGATGCTCGCCCATGACGGGGCCCTTATCCTTACTTGCCCGAATGTAAAAGGATTTGATATCGCGGTATTGCAGGCCGTCTCCGACGCCGTTGATGTCGAGCACCTTAATTATTTTCACCCGGATTCCCTGTCCGGCCTCCTGGCTGAATGCGGATTCGAGGTAGTGGAAATATCGACTCCGGGCAGGTTGGATGCCGAACGCGTGAGGAACGCCGTCCTTAAGAATGAATTTGATCTTGCGCCGCATCGATTTTTGAAGCAGATACTGATCGATAAATGGGACAACGTAGGAATGGATTTTCAGCGGTTCCTTGCGGACAATAAGTTGTCTTCCCATATGTGGATCGCAGCGCGCAAAAGATGACGGTGAAAATAAAAAAATGACATGCTTAAAAAGCGTATAATTCCGATCTTGCTGTTGAAAAACGGCAGATGTGCCAAAGGAAAGAAGTTCAAAGATTACCGTGATACGGGCGCGCCGGTTACCGCGGCCAAGATATATGATGCCCAAAGGGTCGACGAACTTATTTTTCTCGATATTATGGCGAGCCTCGAAGGGCGAGGGACGCTTCTCGATATTATCTCGGATACTGCCGAGCAATGTTTCATGCCCCTCACCGTGGGGGGCGGCGTAAGGTCAGGCGATGATATCGAGGTCATCCTGGCTTCCGGCGCCGACAAAGTCGCTATCAATACGGCGGCCGTCGAAAACCCGGACTTTATCCGGCAGGCAGCAAAGCAATTCGGGAGCGCCAATATAGTGGTCTCCATCGATTATGCATGTAATCCGGAAGGCAAGCGAGAGGTATATACGCACGGAGGTAAAAAACCGACAGGGCTTGACCCTCTTTACTGGGTCCGGCAGGCCGAGGCGTTGGGCGCCGGAGAGATCATCTTGACATCTATTGACCGGGAAGGCACTATGGCCGGCTATGATCTTCAGTTGATAAAAAGCGCAAGTGCATTACTGAAGATACCTCTTATTGTACATGGCGGGGCAGGCACGCTGGAGCATTTGTGGGAAGGCCTGGTGGAAGGCGCCGCATCGGCGGTCGCGGCAGCGAGCATTTTTCATTTTACCGACCAGAGCCCGATAAAAGCAAGGCTTTATCTTAAGGATAGGGGCGTGAATGTAAGAATATGATACGACAAGAAAAGTTAGATGAAACCTTAAATGACAAAGAGCATGCGGAACTAAAGCGGTGCTCGAGATGCGTGATGCCGGAGACTCACGAGACGATCATCTTTGACGGGGAAGGGGTCTGTAGCATATGCCGGCAGCACGAGTATAAGCGCGCAAAGATTGACTGGAGGAAGAGAGAAGAAGAATTTGCGATGCTCGTAAATCGCTTTAAAGGCAAGGGGGCGTACGATTGTATCATTCCAATTAGCGGCGGCAAGGACTCCACCTATGTATTATACATGATGATTAAGAAATATGGGGTCCGGCCTCTGGCCGTTTCGTTCGACCACGGTTTCTACCGGCCGCATCATATCGCAAACAGGGACAGGATCCTGAGGAATCTCGGCGTCGACTTTCTCGTCTTCAGGTCCAACCCGCGTGTCGTTAAGAAGCTGATGCTCGAATCGCTTAAGCGAAAGGGCGATTTCTGCTGGCATTGCCACACGGGAATTTTTGCATGGCCCATGCAGATAGCGGTGAAATATAAAATACCACTTTTAATATGGGGCGAATCCACGGCGGAATATACCAGTTACTACGATTTCGAGAATATGGACGACAGGGATGAGGAGGCATTCAACCGGTGGATCAATCTCGGGATCACGGCAGAAGACATGGTTGGCATGCTTGATAAAGACGTGACGCCTATCGACCTTGAACCATATCGATACCCGACATTGAAGGAGCTCGCGAACATAGGATGCCGCTCGGTATGTTACGGCGCTTATCATCCGTGGGACGTCCGCAAGCACGTAGATATTATAAAGAAAGAGCTCGGCTGGAAGGTGGACGAGGTGGAGGGTATTCCGGAGAGATACTGGTATACCAAACTCGAATGCATGTTCAGCGGCGTCAGGGATTACCTGAAGTTCATCAAGAGGGGGTTCGGCCGCACGTCGCAGCTAACTACCGATGATATACGGGCAGGATGCATGACCCGCGAAGAGGCGATCATACTGGTAAGACAGTATGACGGGTTGAAGCCCGCGAGCCTGCGGATCTTTCTGGAATTTTTGGGGATTTCCGAAGACGAATTCAATGAAATAGCCCTGCGGCATCTGGTCAGCCCCTGGAAATGCGACCCTGCCGCATTGAGCGAAGGTAAGCCGCTGCACGACCAGGGAAGATGGGGGCTGTCGGAGTAATGTTATGACGATGAATAGCGATAAGAAAGTTTGCATAATCGATTACGGCTCCGGGAACGCGAGGAGTGTATATAACATTTTTCAAAGCATACATCCTTTTGTTAAGCTCTCATGTATGCCGGATGATATAGAGGATGCCACTCATCTTGTTTTACCCGGCGTAGGCGCTTTCGGCGCCACTATGGAAAAACTCAAAACTCTTTCTATCCTCGGCATATTGGAAAAAAACGTTTTAAAAGATAAAAAACATTTTCTTGGGATATGCGTCGGGATGCAGATCCTGGCAGGCGAAGGCATGGAGCACGGTGTCTATAAAGGATTGGGGTGGATCCCCGGGACCGTAAAAATTATTGATACAAGAGGCCTGTGCCTTCCTCATGTCGGCTGGAATAATTTTAAAATGCGCCGTGATAATGCGCTATTGGAAGGTATCAACCAGGGGACCGATTTCTACTATGTGCATAGCTATCAGTTCGAGGCGTCGGATACCAAAGACGTTGTCGCGACATGCGAATACGGGGTAGAGTTCGCCGCAATTATTAATGTGGAAAATATTTATGGCGTCCAGTTTCACCCGGAGAAAAGCCAAAAAGCCGGTAAGAGGCTGCTCCAGAATTTTATGAGATTGACATGAAAAAAAATAGGATAATTACAGTTCTTCTCCTGAAGAACGGATTTTTGGTGCAGAGCAGGTTATTTAGCCGCTATCAAAACCTGGGCAATCCGGTTACCTCAGTCAAGAGGTTCAGTGACTGGGCTGCGGATGAACTTATTTATCTTGATATAACGCGGGATAATGTATACGACATGCACAGGGATGATCTGGGCCATCCAAACAGGAATAACATAATTGAGATTATCTCTGACGCTGCGCGTAAATGTTACATCCCTGTTACTTTCGGCGGCAGGATAAGGACCATGGAAGATATAGAGACCAGGCTGGCTAATGGCGCGGACAAGATTTCTATAAATACAAAGGCTCTTGATTCTCCGCTTTTTATAAAAGAGGCATCAAGAGAATTCGGGTCGCAATGCATAGTTGTATCTATCGATGTAAAGATTAAAGAAAGTAGCTATGTTGTGATGTCTAACGGCGGCAGGACGGCTGCCTCGTACGACCCCATACGCTGGGCCAAAACAGTCGAAGAAAACGGCGCCGGCGAGATCCTTCTCAATTCGATCGACCGCGATGGCGCCGGCAATGGTTATGATATAGATCTGCTCCATTCTGTCTCGAATGCCGTAAACATCCCGGTGATCGCTTGCGGAGGGGCGGGCACCTGGGAACACTTTGCGGAAGCGCTGGACAAGACCCGGGTAGATGCCGTTGCGGCTGCGAACATATTTCAGTATATCGATCAAAGCGTCTACCTGGCAAGAAAATATCTGTTTGATAAAGGGTACAATGTTCGCTCGCCGGATCTTATGTTGGAAAAGGAGGATTCCCGTGCGATATTGTAAACGTTGCGTATATCCGGAAGTGGCTGTTAATCTTCTGATCGATGAGGAGGGTGTTTGCAGCGCCTGCAGGACCACGGAACGTTTTGCAGAATTAACAGAAGCCGCCTGGAATGATCGCAAAATAAATTTTGAAAAGATAATCAGCGGTATCACACATAATAATAAATCAGATTATGATTGCGTGATACCGGTCAGCGGTGGCAAGGACAGCTATTTTCAGACGCATAAGATCGTAGCAGAATATGGTTTAAAACCATTGTTGGTAACATATCACGGGAATAACTATCTGCCGGAAGGGGATTATAATCGTGATCGCATGCGCCATGTCTTCAATGCCGATCACATCGTCTTCGGCCCATCCGTTGAGGTTCTGAAGAAATTGAACAGGCTGTGCTTCAGAAAAATGGGCGACATGAACTGGCATGCCCATTGCGGCATATCTACTTATCCGATACAGATAGCGGTAAGGTTTAAGATACCGCTGATCATCTGGGGTGAAACGAGCTGGGATATCTCCGGGATGCATGATCCTGATGATTTTGTTGAATTCAGTGCGCGAAGCAGGCACGAACATGATCTAAGGAATTTTGAATGGTACGACCTGCTGAACGATCCATACGAGAAACTTACGGAAAAGGATCTGCTTTGGGCTAAATATCCGGACGACGATGAGATACTGAAAGTGGGTGTGCGAGGTCTGTATATAGGCAACTTTTTTAAATGGGACCCGAACCTGCACGCCAATATGGTGCAGGAAAAATATGGGTGGAAATCTTCCGAGGCACCTTTTGAGAGGACGTACAGACGAATGTCAAATCTGGACGACCGTTACGAGAACGGGGTTCATGATCTTTTGAAATATATCAAATTCGGTTACGGAAGGTGTTCCGACCATGCCTCCAAGGACATACGTTCCGGTTATATGACCAGGGAGGAAGGCATAAGGCTTGTCAGGAGACACGACCACGTTGTACCGAAAGACCTTTATCACTGGCTTGATTATGTTGATATGTCTGAGGAAGAGTTTTGGAAGATAGCCGATAGCTTCAGGGATCCTCGCGTTTGGCGGCAGGAAAACGGCAAATGGATTAAGGACAATATATGGGATCAGTGCGAATTGCAGGTTAAAAAATGAGAATATTACTTGAGATCAGCGCCACAGACCACAAGATTTGGCATGGGTTGGCGAAACGGCTTGCCGAGATATATCCCGGGAGCAAATTTGCCGCGATAGTCGGCGCCCCGCCCCCGAGCGACGGCATCTTTGATTATTTAAAAAAGCAGAAAGACATAAAGTATGAATTTCTGGCTGATCTACACGAGATATTGATAAATGCCTTCAAGGGCGAGATCGATCATAAGGTATTGAAGGAATTCGAGGAAAGCCTTCCGGAAAAGAGCATCTGGCGACTTGTGTCGTCGGACCGCGGATGGGGGGCGGCATTCATGCATGGGGCGATAATTCCGAAATCATTTATCAATCAGAATAACACGCATGAGAACATCTTGCGTGTTGTCAGCGGCTTAATTAAAACATATAGAAAGATATTCGACGACTTCAAGGCGGATATTTTTCTACCGGCCCCGTGCATGGGTTCGGTATCGGTCCACATCTATGAACAGATCTGCAGGGAGAGAGGTCTACCATATATTATGCCGGCCGGGATAAGGATAAAGGATCTGTTCGCGTTTGCCTCTGACGTACAACTGCGCTTCCCGCAGATATCCAAGACATATATGGACTTGCAGTACGGCAGGATAAAGATGGATCTGACCGAGGCGGCAGGGCTGTATGATCAGATCATGAATGAGTTCGAGAGTCCCAGGTATTTCGATAGAGGGAATCCGTGTTTTAGTGTAACGAAGATAGATTCGCTCTATTCGAAGATCAAATTTTTCGGCGGCACATTGAAGCATCTGGCTATAGTTGCCTCGCAATGGCCGCGTCAAAGAAAGCTATACAAGAAAGGCGATGTATTCGGGCAGCCTTATAAGCTTTCGGTATTTTTTGATAATATAGCCAATGTCGTGAAATACCGGTACCGGGCTTATCGTTATAGGCGGCCTGGATTCGGCGAAATCCTTCCAGCCGGGCAAAAATATATTTATTACCCGCTGCACACGAGCCCGGAGTATTCAACGCAGTTTCAGGCAACGATGTGGATGGATCAGGTATACCTTATAGAACAACTCGCCAAGAGCATCCCGTTCGATTGGGTAGTTTACGTAAAAGAGCATCCGGCGATAAGAATCAACCGCATCAGGCCCATCGATTTTTATAGGCGGATAACGCGTTTCCCGAATGTAAGGCTTGCGCCAATAGATATGGATATGCACAAGTTGATTTCAAATGCAGAGATGGTCGCTGTGGTTACAGGCACCACCGGGTGGGAGGCGATACAGAGAGGAAAGCCGGTAATCGGGTTCGCCGATAACTTCTGGGATGTCCTCGGCCTTTCGTGCAAATATACTAATATCGAGAACCTGTCTCTAGATATCTATAACGAGATGTGCCGGATAAAGATGATCACCAGAGAAGAGCGAAAGCGAAGGATCGTTTATTATTTCGCGGCCGCGCTGAAGCAAGGCTTCAAGGTCACGCACCCTGCGCAGTTTTGCTACGAAGACGGGACCGATGAACAGTATGATCTGGCGGGGCGGGAAATGGCGGACGCGCTTAAGAAATATTTAGAGTATCTGAACACAAAAGATCGGACCGGAAAGGTTCCGAGATATGATGATAGAGAAGCTCAAAAAGCGATTTAACGACATATATGCGGTAGTTACGGCAACGCCGCACTACAGGCTGATCCTGTTCCTGCAGTTTTTAAGCGGGACCTTAAGCTTTATCGGCTTGCCGCTGCTGATCCCGGTGCTTGATTACCTTAAGGACGGCACCGCGCTGAGAGGTACCGGCGCCGCGTCCGCGTCTTTTGCGAGCGAGTGGATGCAGTTTTTCGGTATTGAGCCGAATTTCTTCACAATGCTGGTCGTAGCGGCGGTCCTGATCCTTACCGGTCAGTTCCTTGTTTTTATCTCAAGCCTTATCGCGGCCAACATTCAGGCAAATATATCGGAGCGGTATCGCAAGGCTATCTTCAGGGCATACAGCACGGCGAGATGGTCATGGCTCGTAGACAGCCGTTCCGGGGATATCAATTATGCGGTCATGAAGGAGGCGGATATTGCCGGAACCGCGCATCTGAACGCGCAGAGGGTGATAATATATTTTGTCCAGACATTTATCCTGGTGCTTGTAGCCATAAAGCTTTCCGCGGTTGTCACGTCTTTCGCGCTTTTGGTATATTTAGTGGTTTCGGCCTTGAGCATCATGAACTCCAACCGCGTCCGCCGATTGTCGGGAGCTTTCAATGAGAAGTTCAAGGAGCTTTCAAATGACCTTACGGAGCTGCAGCGCAACAAGAAATTTTTCAAGACATCGCTGCTAAACGAAAAGATAATGAAATGGACTTTCGATCACGTGCATGATATCGCGGAAAATACAAAGCGCCAGAACCTTCTTATAGAGACACAGAGCATGATAAGTCTTTCCATAACATCGCTCTTCCTGATAACGGTCCTGGCGTTCCATAGCAAGTTGGCGCTTGATTATTCGACGCTGCTGGTGGTCTTATTGGTGTTTTTAAAGATAGCGCCGCAGTTTGCGGCTTTATCCTCATCCTATATGGTTCTCGATACATACATGCCGTTTTACAAGTCGTTACACGCGCGTCTTGAAGAGCTTCGCGTAAATACGGAAGAGAACGGCGCCCAGAGATTCAGCGGTACGGATACGATAAGGTTTAAAGGTGTCGGATTTTCTTACAAGCCGGATAGCGAGCCTGTCTTCGAAGGTCTCGATATCGCCATAGAACCGAAAAAGGTAACGGCTTTTGTAGGCAGCTCAGGCGCGGGCAAATCCACTATCCTTGACCTTGTCCTGGGGTTATTGGAGCCCGATGCAGGAATCATATATTACGGAGATATCCCGCACTCCAGGCTGGATAAGAACTCCGTGAGGGAGATGACCGCGTATGTCAGCCAGGAGACGACCCTCATCGACGGGACCCTGGAGGAAAATATAACGATCGGCGTGTCGGGCCCGGCCGGAAACGGTCTCGGACCTATCCTTAATAAAGTCGGGTTGGAAGATATGGTGAGAGAGATGCCTGCCGGCCTCAAGACACATGTCGGCGAGAACGGTATAAAGCTTTCCGGAGGCCAGAGGCAGAGGATAGCCCTGGCGAGGGCGCTTTTGAGAGAGCCTAAGATATTGATACTCGACGAGGCCACAAGCTCGCTCGATGCGGAATCGGAGCGGATGATACAGGATACGATCCAAAATCTGAAGCGTGAACTGACCGTAGTCATAGTCACGCACAGGCTTTCGGCCGTGCGATGCGCGGATAAGATATACGTGCTGGAAGGCGGGAAGGTCTGCGAGACCGGTAATTACAGGGAGTTATTGGATAAGAAGGGCAGACTTTATCTATTCGATTCGTTGCAAAAATGATTTTATCGTCATAAGAAAGGCATAAGTGTCAGCACAGGCCATATTCCGGGCGGACGGCAGCAAGATAATAGGGATGGGGCATCTCAACAGGGTGGCATTGGTCGCGGAGATGCTTTCAAAGCGCTTTGCATTCAAATCAAAGCTTGTGATGAAGAAAGACCCTGACGCAGAGACCCTTATGCGCCGTAAAGGAGTGGAAACCATCGCCCTGCCGCAGTCGGCTTCTTATATCGACGAGATTAAAATGATAAAAGAGGCTGCCGGGGCCGGCAGGCCGTCATTGATAGTGCTCGATGTGCTGGAACAGGACAGGGATATCGCTTTCACGGGATCCTTGCGAAAGTTCGGATGTCCCATCATAGCAGTGACCGACGACAGCAATAAGAGAACGATAGATGCCGATATCATCGTAAACGGCAATCCTAACCAGATCGGCCAGGACTATACGGCCGAGCGCGGAAAATATCTGCTCGGACCGATGTATTTCATCATGGATCCGCAATATGAGGATGACGCGGTAAGATCCGTTAACAAAAGTCCTGATAAAGATGCAAAGAAGATAGTATTGACCTTCGGCGGAAGCGATCAGAATAATCTACTGTTCCGTGTTTTGGATGTTTTGAATAAAATGAAGAAGAGGGATATCCACGTTTTGATTGCAGTCTCTCAGGCCAGCGGATACGTAGAACGCTTAAAGAAATATACCGGCCAGATGGGTATGACTAACAGGCTGGTCGTGGACGCAGATTGTCTGGCGCCTTATTGGAGGCAGTGCGATCTGGCGATAACAGGAGGAGGGAATACGCTTTTCGAGCGCATAGCAGCGAATCTGCCGGGCGCCACCCTGTGCCAGTGCGATCGCCAGATGGAGATCGCCGACCGTTTTGAATCGCTGGGAGTCAACATTAACCTGGGCATGGGGGCTAAAATGTCTGACGGCGTTTTGACCGAGCGGATCGGAGGCTT
>Ga0265297_10012644_pt1 | contig 10096 bp, 8 predicted proteins | sample Munlanlwell13791_FD_192502 | JGI IMG/M metagenome (GOLD analysis project Ga0265297, IMG submission 192502) | Leachate microbial communities from a municipal landfill in Southern Ontario, Canada - Leachate well 137-91 | ecosystem: Engineered > Solid waste > Landfill > Unclassified | place...
AACAATTCATCCTTTGCAAGATAAAAAGTCGCCTCATGTTGATTTTTATTGTTCTGATGACGGTCCGGATGAAACTAAAGGTAGAGTTGATTTACCGCGGGTGGTGATTGGGATTGACAGAGAAAAAGTAGGCGAGCTGGCTAATGATTTTTTAAACAACAAAAGCTCATTGCCCGAACATCCAGTCCAGCTTGAAATAAATCAGGAAATAATTGACCAATTAACCATGGCAATTGAAATAGTGGTTAATAATGCGCTATGCCATCGGCGAAATTTTGCTGAACATGAATTTGATTCTCCAGAAGATGCTTTGAGTTTAGTTACTGATGAAGGGCGTCGTCGAGAATTGGAAAAAATCCAGCCCGGAATTTTGGAAATTATCGATAAACACGCAAAACTTTTAAAATATTTTATTACCGTGCAAAAAGAAAAAGGCTCTCTGGGAAAAATTCCTGCCCAGAAAGCCCAAGGTTCGTTGTCGTTCCGGCTACTAGCGCCAAGAACGACTAAAGAACTACTTGATAAGGCGGTTTAACGCCTTTGTTGTCTTTGCCGCTTCCGGCGGCTTGCTGCTTGGCCAAATGGGCCTGGCGGCGCATCATCCGGGCCAAAGACGGCACGTAACTTCGGGGCATCCGCCCCGGGCCCTGGTCAGGCACATCAGAGCGGTTCGGACCACAAGTCCACCGTCGTTTTCTACCCAAGTTTCTATCCTCCAATCTTTTAATTTCCTTTCCGCAGCCAAATAAGATCGTTAAATAATATAGCAGGAAAAAAATAATTTGTCAATAATAAAAACCCAACCTCATCAGTTGGGTTTTTTGTTGCTAAAAAATTAAAGTTTGGCAGTAATGTCTTTGGCCACTCTAAAGACTTCTTCCACTGTGGTGATGCCGTCAACCGCTTTGAGCAAGCCATCTTGAATCATAGTAATCATGCCGTATTTAATGCCAATTGCCCGCATATCATATTCGGAAACATTGCCATTCAAAATCAAAGTCTCCACTTCCTTATTCATTGTCATGACTTCAAAAATACCGATGCGGCCTTTATAACCTAAGCCCTGGCATTCTTCACAGCCGCCGCCTTTATAAAATTTCAAACGTTTAAGCTCTTCTTTAGAAACCTGAAAGCCGGATTTTTCAGGAATTTCCGCTAAAATCTCCATCACCCGCGATAATGTCCGGTTATCCAATTCCGCTTCTTTTTTACAATTTTTACAAATTTTTCTGATTAACCGCTGACCAATCATCGCATTAATAGCCGGCGCTAATAAATATGGCTTGACCTGCATGGAAAGAAGTCGAGGAATGGTGCCGGCGGCATCATTGGTGTGCAAAGTAGTAATTACCAAGTGCCCGGTCAAAGCGGCATTAATGGCAATCTCCGCGGTTTCCAAATCCCGGACTTCGCCGACCATCACAATATCCGGGTCCTGCCGCAAAATTGACCTTAAGCCGTTGGCAAAAGTATAATTTTTGCTATGGTCAACCTGACTTTGATTGATCCCCGCTAACTTATATTCCACCGGGTCTTCAATGGTAATAATCTTGGTTCCGGGATCATTAAGCTTATTTAAAACCGCATACAAAGTGGTGGTTTTACCAGAACCGGTCGGACCGGTAGTTACAATCATGCCGTTGGGCTTGGTAATTTCCATTTTTAAAGCTTCAAACGCTTTGCCCCGCAAGCCTAAATCTTCAAAAGCCAAGCCAATGGCCGAAGACATTAAAAGCCGCATTACCACGCTTTCGCCGTAAGAAGTTGGCAAAGCTGAAACTCTGACATCAATTTTTTCGTTGGTTAAAAAAATGGTGAAACGGCCGTCCTGGGGCCGGTCTTCAATATTAATTTTTAATTTTGAGACCAGTTTGACCCGGGCCACGACTTGCGGCCAGACTTTTGACTCAAGTTCGGCGGCATCATGCAAAATACCGTCAATCCGAAACCGGACTTTAACTCCTTTTTCTTCAGCCTCAATATGAATGTCGGAGGACCGGGCCTTGATTGCGGCCGAAATAATTAAAGTAAACATGTCGGTGATGGAAACCTCCTTCAACTTATCATTCAAATCCTTGAAGGTCTGAATTTCTTTTTCAAATTTTTTGATATCCTGCTCGGTAATTTCCACGCCGCTGATGAATTTTCTTACTTTTGGTACGGCCGAATAAAGTTTAAAGGCAAAATCAAAACTATGCTCGGAAATTAAATAGATTTTTACTTCTGATCTCTGCTCTTTGGCTATTTTTTTAGCAATGGCCTGAAGTTTTTGATTTTGCGGATCAACCGCACCAATTCTGATATCATTTGATCCGCGAAAAAAACAAATTACCCCAAGTTCTTTGGACTCTTCTTCAGAAAAAGTAATCAGGGTTTCCGGGCTAATCGGAAAACCTTGCAAATCAATATACTGAAAACCAGCCATTGCCGCTTTAACTTGCGCTTCCCGTTCCTTCTCTTTAACCCCAATATCTCTCATCTTTTCCGAGAATTTTTCTTCCACTTCTTCGGTAGCCAGACGCGGCTTTTTAGAAGCTAAAAAATTTTTAATTAAATCGTTGTCTTTGTCCATAATTTAAAATCTCTTCTCTTTAATTAATTATAGTTTTTTTTCGCTTTACTGACAAGAAGACAAAAAAACCGCCTTGTTCTAAAGACGGCTTTTAATTTTATTAAATCACTAATTATTTAGCCAAACTCTTAAAAACCCTGCTGGTCAGACTGTCTACCAAGTTTTTCTTATTACTGATTAATTCAAAGATGATTGCCCATGTCGCCCAATGAAAAATTGAAAGTATAATTTGAACGAAAAAGAAAATCAAAGATAAAAGGAAAAGGATTAATATCAGACCAAACCAGAAACTGGCATAAATTTTTAAGGCCAAAACAAGAATAAACGACAAGAAAAATAGTAAAGAGACATTAACAAATAAATAAACAACTAAAAGAATAAACGCAATTTCCAAACTCAAAAGCCAGTTGCGTTTAAACACCTCAAAACCGGACTTCATTGATGAAACAAATTTCCAATCTTTCAAAATCAAGCCGCAAATCGCGTATTTGCTGGTAAAAGAAACACTAATAATCAGAATAAGAAAGATAACGAAGGTCGGAATAAAAATAATAGTAACCACCGGAGAACTAAAGAAGGCCAAAAAGCCCGACAGGGTAAACAAAAACCAAAAGGCCAGCCGCATTAAAAAGTTTAAACCCAAAACCGGCCAAAATTTATTTAAGCCTAGTCCAAAACTTTCCCGCCAGTTTAATTTTCGGTTTTTACTGATGTTGACTACCTGAGCGATTAGGGCGGTTTGAGACACTACCACCAGCCAAATCACGAGCACCGAAAGGCCTAAAATGATCAAACAAAATAAGGCAACAGCAAATAAATAGACCGGATTGGTGAAAAATATTTTGATTGTCCCGCTGACACCGGCTGGACTGAAAAGGCCGCCGTCGGCTAAACCTCGCCAAAAAGATAATAAAACATTATCCCGGCCAAACCCATAACTGCTGATGACTAAATCCAGCTCCCCGATATTACCCAAAAGAATGGCAAAAAATCCAAAGAACCAAAGCCCGGGATTAAACCAAGCGGTTCTTAAGGCTTGCGCTAAAATTTGGCGATAAGTATACATATTAATATGTCTAATCCCTCCTCTTTTAAATTAAGGAGAACCAATAATAATTAAACAGCAATGGCTGGTTCTTTGGCATCAGTAAAAATTGCATCAAACTCTTCTTTCTCCAGAGTCTCTTTCTTTAATAATACAGCGACAATGGCCTCTAATTTATCTCTTTTCCTGGTGATAATATCAGTGGCGGTTTTAATTGCGCCATCAATAAATTTGCTGATTTCTTTATCAATCAGTTCGGCAATTTTTTCGCTGTAATCTCTTTGCTCAGTAATCTCCCGGCCTAAAAATATCAATTCTTCCCGCTTACCAAAAGTTCTTGGACCTAAAGTATCACTCATGCCATATTGCATGATTAATCGCCGGGCAATCTTGGTTGCCTCCTTTAAATCATTTGAAGCACCGGTCGTGACATCGCCAAAAGTTTCTCTCTCCGTAATATAGCCGGCCAAAAGCACAGCAAGCTCGGCAATAAATTCTCCCCGCTTCTGCAAATATCTATCCTTAATCGGCATTTTAAGGGTGTAGCCGGCGGCCCGACCCCTTGAGACAATTGAAACTTTTTGGACTGGATCAGCCTCGGGCAATTCATGAGCAACTAAAGCATGGCCAGCCTCATGATAAGCCGTAATTTTCTTTTCCTCGTCTGAAAGCAGATGACTTTTGCGTTCCGGGCCTAAAATCACTTTTTCAATGCTTTCTAAAATATCGGGCATCTCAATCTGCTTTTTATTTTTTCGGGCGGCTAAGATGGCGGCTTCATTCAATAAATTATTCAGATCGGCTCCGGTGAAACCCGGCGTTCTTTCGGCAACTCGCCTCAGATTAACTTCCTTGGCCAAAGGCTTTTTCCGGGCATGAACCTTTAAGATTCCTTCCCGATCATCAATATTTGGTGCATCTAAAACAATCCGCCGATCAAACCGTCCCGGCCGAAGCAAAGCAATATCTAAAATATCCGGCCTGTTGGTTGCGGCAATTACAATAATATTGGTACTGATATCAAAGCCGTCCATTTCAACTAAAATTTGATTCAAAGTCTGTTCCCGCTCGTCATTAGAACCGCCCAGTCCGGCGCCTCGTTGCCGGCCGACTGCATCAAGCTCATCAACAAAAACAATACAGGGCGAACTGCGTTTGGCTTTCCGGAACAAATCACGGACTCTCGACGCGCCAACGCCAACAAACATTTCAACAAACTCCGAACCGGAAATACTAAAAAATGGAACATTAGCTTCACCGGCTACGGCTCGGGCTAATAAAGTTTTACCGGTCCCGGGAGGGCCGACTAGCAAAACACCTTTTGGCACCCGGGCGCCTAAATTGATAAATTTCTTGGGGTTTTTTAAAAATTCAATGATTTCCTCCAATTCTTCCTTGGCTTCTTTAACACCGGCCACATCTTTAAAAGTGACCCGATTCCGCTTATCCTGCGGGGCAATTTCTCGCGCCCGGCTTTGGCCAAACATTAAAGCTTTGCTGTTAGCTCCCTGAACCTGACGCATCATAAAATAAATAAAGCCCGCAATAAAAATAAAGGGGATTAAAAATGGCAGCAAGGTGGCCAGCCAATATTCAAAGCTGGAGTCTTTTTCAATTTCAATTTTTAGTTGTTTTAATTTTTCCTGATCAACTTGATAATTTTTAATCAAATCACCGAAAGACTCCGTGGCTTCTTTCTGCACCTCAGCCAAAGTCCCATCATTTAAAGTCAGATCAATTCTATCATTAACGACTTTAATCGATTTTATCTCACCCTGATTGATTTTATCAACCATGGTAATAATATCTAATTTAGTTTTTTCCTGCTCCGGATTCAGGTAGACGCTAAAAAGACTAATGACAAATAAAAAAACTAAAAAAACAACTAAAAAGTTTTTGGCTAAATTTTTCATAATTGATCTTTAAACTAAAATGGGTAAACCTATTTTAAGTATACCCATTTTAGACTATCTTAGCAAGATTAATTTTTTTGATTTTCTGGTGCAGAATTCTCGGCCACGTCCGCTAAATCAGAATCCTTTTTCGCGGCAGCAGAAGGGTTTTTTTCTTCCACTTTGGCTGGTTTCTCTTTCAAGGCCTTGAGACTTAAACCCAAACGATGGTTAGCCGGCTCAATTGAGAGGATTTTAAAATCCAAAACGTCGCCGGGTTTGGCAATTTCCGTAACTTCAGTCACTGGTTTATCGGAAAGTTCGGAGATATGAGCTAAACCGTGGATATCAGGATCAAGCTCAACAAATAAACCGAAAGGATTCACCTTCAAAACTTTACCTTTCACGGTTTGGCCGTTTTTATATTTTTGATCAACGTCTTTCCAAGGGTCGTCTTTAAGCTTTTTCATTGAAAGAAATATCTTGGAACCTTCAACATTGATAATTTCCGCTTTAATTTTATCGCCGACTTTGACAAAATCGGCCGGATCGTCAATCCGCTGCCAGGCTAATTCTGAAATATGGACCAAGCCTTCCAATTTATCTTCGCCAAATTCGACGAAAACGCCGAAATCAGTCACGGCCGTAATTTTACCTTCAACAATGTCGCCGACTTTATAACTGGCAATAACATCTTTTTGTTTTTCTTCCCAGCAAGCCTTTTCGGAAACAATCAATTTCTCTTCACCTTCATCCAGATCAATTACTTTAACGTCAAAATCGCTGCCAATGTAACTGCGCAAGCGATCTAAAATTTTATTTTTATCACCGCCCGGTACCCGCGGATAATGTTCAGGCATCAGTTGTGAAACTGGCAAAAAGCCAGGCACTTTACCCACTCGGACCATCAAGCCGCCTTTATTGGCGTCGATAATCGTTGCCTTAACGATATCGCCCTTGTCCTTAAGGCCGGTTAGATTATCCCAAGCCTTTTGGTGGCCGGCAAAACGAAAAGACAATTCCATTTCTCCGTTTTCATTTTCTAATTCAATAACAGTAGCTTCAACCTCATCGCCAACTTTTAAGGTGGAATATTCGCTCGATTCATCATAGAATTCCCGGCCCCGGACAATACCGGTAGTCAGGCCTTCAATATCAAGGCGGATTTCGGAACGGGAAATATCAATGATTTTACCCTTAATAATATCGCCGACTTTAGGGATTTTAATAAAATCCCCCTCAGCTAACATTTTTTTAAGCTGAGAGGTTTTGCTATCGGAAGCGTTTTTCGCTTCATCTTCATGCACTTTGACTAGTTCTTCGGACATAAATTTTTCGTTAACCTACCTTAGTTTCAGGTAAGCCCCGGGATTTAAGAAATCAAGGGTGAATTATATTAAAAATTAACAACTAAAAAAGTATAGCTTATATTAACATAATTGTAAATATTAATCAAGGCCCTTTCTGATTGGCCCAAAATATGCTAAAATAAAGGTAAATTTAGTAATCAAGACAAATTTTTATGTACCGGGTTTCCACCAATATCTCTCAGGAAAAATTTAAAGGGATGCTCGCGGGAAGGAAAAAATATATTCCAAGCGAAGTTTACCGGGCATTAAGAGAAAGCCGAAAAGGCGACCTTTTGCATAAAAAATCATTGCGAAAAGATGAGGCACTTAAGGCAATAAAATACTTGATGGAAAAAGGTTTGATCAAGGGCGGCAAAAGTTCTTATCAATTGGTTCAAGTTGCCAGCCGGCAACAATATCAAGAAGGGCAAAAAAAGAAAGCTGAAGAAGAAAAAGAAAATAAAATCGCAAAGCAAAAAAAGGCTGAGACTGAAGAAGGAAAAAAAGCCAAACATCGGGCAGCGGCTTTAAGAGTTGATATTGCCCGGGACCAAATGGCAATTGAACAAGGAAAAAATCCTTATGACCCAAGAACGGCTATTGGCAAATCACTGGCCCAGGAAATCAAAGAGGAAGAAGAAGCAAGAAAAGAAAAAGTGGAGACTGACTTGAAAAGAAAAGAAGGAACTTATACTCATGAGGCGAAACGGCCTAAAAACCAGCAGCTGGTTGACATTGATAAATTACCCAATATGGATATTGATTAATTTCTATTTAATATGGCCCAAAATCGTTTTCAAGACATTTCAATCAGAAAAACCGGCTCCGGCAGTTTTTATACTGCGGGGAAATTAGGCGGCCAATTCAAGCGCCGGGGAATGGCCGGGCTATTACGGGCAACTAAGGCTGCAGGCAGACATTCTTATGCCAAAAATTTATCGGCAAAAGACTTAGAAATATTCCAAACAGTTGTCGGCAAAAGGTTATCCCGGCTTTCCAAACATTCTGAAGGTTTTTCACTTAAAACCAGAAGGGCAATAATGGGAGAATTTGAAAAAATGCGCCGGGCCGGCCTGATATCAGCCTCAGACAAAGACGATTTTCGCAGCATAGTCAGTGCCTTGGGAATAAAACAGAGGGCCTCAATGGGTGAAAATAATATTACAGGTAAAAAACCGACCGAACGGGCGACCAATTTTGTGACTGATAGTAAAAACCCAAAAAAAACTTTAAGTCCAGAGGCTCAAAGACATATTAAAGCTAATATTGCTATTGATAATGTCCGGGAGGCGGATGAACAAAATATTGATTTGCCAGGGCAAAGAGATGTGACCGCCAAAAGAGGTGGCCTGGCTAAAAATAATAAGGATAAAATTGATAGCACCAAAAAGACAGATGCCCAAGATATTGATCTGCCAGAGCAAGAAGATGTCATTGCCAAAAGGGGCAATTTAACTGACAATAGCAAAGATAAAATAATAGAACTAGATATTGGCTAGGGCTTCAAAAATAGTCGTAAAAAATGACTAAAATTAGCCAAAATTTATGACCTATTTTTCTTGCCAAAATCTTGAATATTTGCTAAAATATAAGTGACAAAAGCGGTCATTTTTTAATTTAATTGATTAAATCCAAAATATGATTATTAATTGGTTTGGACAAACTTGTTTTAAAATTCAGGGCCAGACTTCGGCTCTAGTTACTGACCCGCTTGATAAATCGTGCGGCCTCAAAATACCGCGGCTAACTGCTGATGTTGTAACTATTAGCCGAGACAATGATAATGCCCAAACGGTAAAAGGAATGGCTGACCAGGAACCTTTTATCATTGACGGTCCGGGAGAATATGAAGCAAAAAATATTTTTGTTTATGGCATTCCCACCGTTAATCCAGAAAAAAACGGCAAAACGGAATCACCAAATATTATTTACCGGATTGAAATGGAGGGTATTACCATTGCCCATTTGGGATTTTTGGACCATGTATTGGATGATAGTGAAATGGAAAAATTAGAAGGTACTGATATTTTGATTTTGCCGGTCGGCGGTGGGGAAGTTATTAATGCCAAGCAAGCAACCGAAATTATCAGCCAGCTTGAACCAAGAATTGTAATTCCAATGCATTACGCTTTACCCGGCCTGAAGATAAAAAATAAAATTGATGATGTTAAGATGTTTTGTAAAGAATTCGGCGCTTGCCCCAAAGAAGAAATAAATAAGTTTAAGATTACCAAAAAAGATTTACCCCAAGAAGATTTAAAGGTAGTTGTTCTTCAACTTTAATTAGTATGGTTTCAATCGATAATAATTCATTAAAGCCAAAACCCGAAAAAAAACCAGCAATTGAAAATATTCCCGAAGCTACCCGCAGAAAAATTTTGGCATTTACAATTATTATCCTCATGATGATGATAATTTGTTTATGGCTAAATTTGTTTGCCACTAAATCAAATCAGCCAAAAGATAAACCAGCTGACGACAGCTGGCAAGGAATCAGACAAAATTTTAGCAACTTACTAAAAAACACCGGCGAAAATTTCAAGGAGATAAAAGAAAATCTCGATCCGCCCACGGAGTCAACTACAACAATAAATCTGTCGCCTGAAGAATTAGAAAATCTAAAACAAAAACTTCAGGAAAAAAGTGAAAATTAAAAAAGATATTTTTCAATAATTTATGCCTAAAAGACTAAAAAAAATAAAGCCAATCAAAAAGAACGGGACTAAGTCGGAAAAAGAAGAAATTATCGGATCCGAAGGCGAGGGCAGGGAAGGAGTCGGCAAATTAATTAGAAGACCAATTATCGCTGAAATGCAGGAATCTTATCTTGACTATGCCATGTCGGTAATTGTTTCCCGCGCTCTGCCTGATGTCCGTGACGGTTTAAAACCGGTTCACCGCCGGATTTTATATGCGATGTGGAATATCGGTTTAAAACCGGGGGCAAAATTCAGAAAATCAGCCACCGTCGTCGGAGAAGTTTTAGGTAAATATCATCCCCATGGTGATGCCGCCGTCTATGAATCAATGGTCCGCATGGCCCAGGACTTTTCTTTACGCTACCCTTTAATCAAAGGCCAAGGTAACTTCGGCTCTATGGATGGTGACGGCGCCGCGGCCATGCGTTATACTGAGGCTAAATTAGCCAATATTTCCGAAGAACTTTTAACTGATATTGAGAAAGAAACAGTTAATTTTATCCCAAATTATGACGGCAGCCATAAAGAGCCTACCGTCA
>Ga0265297_10012645_pt1 | contig 10095 bp, 9 predicted proteins | sample Munlanlwell13791_FD_192502 | JGI IMG/M metagenome (GOLD analysis project Ga0265297, IMG submission 192502) | Leachate microbial communities from a municipal landfill in Southern Ontario, Canada - Leachate well 137-91 | ecosystem: Engineered > Solid waste > Landfill > Unclassified | place...
AACCGATCACGGACCGAACGGAGGACGTCCATCTGCCGTTCTGCCCATTCAATGCGCTGTAAACCGGTACGCGCGAGCGTCAGTCGCTTGATGTCATACTTCATACGGATCCTCATGTTACTGATAATCGAGTTGAAAATGCCATGTGATAGCGTCGCGCAAATCCACGGCGCGAGTACGCATGCGTTTGCGTACCCTGTTTTTCGACCGTATAGACGCTGGCCAGCGATCCCATCCTTCCGGCGGTCGCAAAGGATTTGGTGGCAAGCAACCCCGTGACGAACCCGGAACGATACGCATCGCCTGCTCCGGTCGGATCGATCACCGATGCCGGCCGTACCGGCGGTATGGTATGCAGGATGTCGCCATGGTACACCAGCGATCCCTTCGCTCCCAGTGTTGTGACGACATACCGCAGTGATCTCCGAAGCACGGGCAGTGTCAAGCCGGATGTTTTCGTCAACAATGACAGTTCATAGTCGTTCGATATGACCCCGTCAGCATGGGCAATCATCGAACGGAGTTGCGCGCGCTTCAGTGCGGTCAGCTGTTGGCCGGGATCGAACAGGTACGGAACACCGGCTGTGCGGCAGAACATCGACATGCGCACCATCGACAAGGGGTTATCCGGTGCAATGATGGCATACTGCGCCGTCCGGAGGATCCGTCGCACCCGGTCATTCTCGGCGTGCATGCTGCAGGCAAGGGCTCCGGGATGGAATACGGTAATCTGGTTGTCGTCCTTATCGGTGATGATAAGCGCGGAAGCCGTCGGAACGGCTTTGTGCACAGTAATTCCCGAGCAGTCGACGCCATGTCCCGTCAACCAACGGTGATACGACGTAAAGTCGTTTCCTGCGGCTGCAACAACCATCGATCGGACGCCGAGCAGTGACAGCGAATAGCCGATGTTGCCGGCGGTACCGCCGAAGCTATCCTGCACCGAATCAACCATGAAGCTCACATTGAGCTGGTGGAGCTTTTTCGGGTTGATCGCATCCTTGAATCGTCCGGGGTAATTGAAGATGCGGTCGAATGCCAACGAACCAGAAACAGCAACGGCAACCCTCATCGGTTCTTTGTCGTCCAATCGAAATCGATCTGCGGATCGTCGAACGGAACACGGCGCTCATCCGGATCGGAGGTTGCGTACGATTTGGTGGTGACGTACATCAATGTCGCCGGAGTCGTCCCTAAGACGCGGTAGCCATGGAGTACGCCGATCGGGATCTTTATCATCACTTGATTCAGATCGCCCGCATAGATGACGTCGGTCCGCCCTTTGGTCGGCGAATCGTCACGACGGTCATACAGCACGACCTGCACCATGCCGGACGCCACATACCACAGGTCGTCCTGCTTTTCGTGCCAATGGAAAGCCTTGATGACGCCGGGATACGTCGTGGTAATCGATACCTGACCGAATGTTGAGAGCAGCATATCATCATCCCTGAGTATCTCGCGGAAACAACCGCGGTCATCGGTATGCGTAACGATTTGTTTGACGATCACGCCGTCGATCATGCGCGTCTCCGCATCTGCTGTACTGATCGCTGCAATGCTGCGACCTTATCCGTCTTTTCCCAGGTGAACGCAGCACCGGATCTGCCGAAGTGGCCGTAGGCCGCGGTTTGTTCATAGATGGGACGGCGCAGTTTGAGATGTTCGATGATTGCCGTCGGCCGAAGATCGAAATTGGCACGTACAACCGATTCAAGCTGTTCCGACGTGTACGGGCTGGTACCGAACGTTTCGACCATGATGCTGATCGGTTCGGCCACGCCGATGACGTATGCGACCTGGACCTCGCATCGTTCAGCAAGCCGCGCGGCGACGATGTTCTTCGCGACATACCGGGCTGCATAAGACGCGGAACGGTCCACTTTTGTCGGGTCCTTCCCCGAAAAGCATCCGCCGCCGTGCCTGCTGAAGCCACCGTAGGTGTCAACAATGATCTTTCTGCCGGTGACGCCGGTATCTGCAGGAGGTCCACCCTTCACGAACTTGCCGGTCGCATTGATGAAGAACTCGGTCTTGGGTGTCAGCCATCGCGAACAGATCGGCCTGACGACATGCTTCATGATATCTCGTGCCACTTTTCTTTCAGACACGTTCTCATCATGCTGCGCGGCAACCACAACCGTGGTCAGACGGCGGGGCTTCCCTTTGACGTATTCGACGGCTACCTCCGTTTTTCCATCAGGACGGAGATACGGAATGGTGCCGTTTTTCCTGACTTCCGCAAGTCGTCTTGCCAGACGATGGCTTAGCATGATCGGCAACGGCATCAACTCGCGCGTCTCGTTCGTCGCATACCCGAACATGAGGCCCTGGTCTCCGGCGCCGAGCTGTTTTGAAGCCTTGACGTTCACGCCCTGTGCAATATCGGGGCTCTGTTCATCGATCGATACCAGCACGCCGCAATCTTCCCAATGGAAACCGTAGTCATGGTTGGCATAGCCGATGCGCTTGATGGCGGCGCGAGCGACCTTCGGGATGTCAACATAGGTCTTCGTGGTGACCTGTCCCGCAATGACGACGAGGCCAGTCGCGACGAGCGTTTCGACGGCGACCCTTCCTGCGGGATCCTTCGCGAGCACGGCATCGAGGATCGCGTCCGATATCTGGTCGCAGACCTTGTCCGGATGTCCTTCGGTGACGGATTCCGATGTTATGACAACCCTGTTCAGCTTTCTGGGTTCCTTCATAGGTAATTCCTTGTTATTTATGCGGGTAAGAATCAAGGGTAAGGGCGCGGGAACCGCGCATGTACTCGACGGTCTTTTGAAGCCCATCGTCAAGCGGCACGACGGGGAACCAACCGAGTTTTTCCTTCGCCAGCCTGATGTTCGGTATTCCCTGCTTTGCGGTGTACGGAAGATGCGGCTTGTAGCTGACCGTCGATCGTGAATTGGTGAGTTTGATGATATATTCCGCTACCTCGCCCATGGTATGGGTTTCCGGATTGCCGAGGTTCATCGGTCCTGCTTCGTTCGAATTCATCATTCGCTGCATGCCCTCGATCATGTCGGTGATGTAACAATACGTGCTCCGGTCCCCGGCGGTACCGTAAATCGTCAGCGGCTGGTTTGACAGGGCGTTTTTCACGAAATCCGGGATCATGCGCCCGTCGGTGAGCCGCATGCGCGGACCGAAGGTATTGAACATCCGGATAATTTTCGCGTCGATGCGATGTTTCGCGCGGTAGTGCGTGACAAGGCTCTCTGCGAACCGTTTACCCTCATTGTATGCTGATCGTGGACCGATCGGATCGACGTACCCCCAATAATTTTCTGGAAACGGCGTTGCTTCGAGTGGCTCCCCGTATACCGCTGATGTTGATACATGCAGAAATTTGGCGCCGTATTTTACCGCAATATCAAGGGCATATCGCGTTCCGAAGCTGTTCGCGTAGAGCGTCTCGATCGGAGCCGCATTGTAATCCTTCGGAGATGTCGGACAGGCAAGGTTATAGACTTCCTGAATGCCCTGGAATGCTACCTTGAACGGTTTCAATTCGGGGAGTGATTCCAGATCAAGGAATTCCGACATATCATGCCGGATGAACTCGAAATCAGGGTGCTTGAGGAGATGGTTGATGTTCTCCTCGGAGCCGGTGATGAAATTATCGATGCAGATGACCTTGTGCTTCTTTATCAACTCATCGCACAGGTGTGAGCCAATGAATCCCGCGCCTCCGGTCACGAGGATGTTCTTGCGGTCAAAGATCGGTTTATTCTTCATATGATTTCGTGGAGTATGATTTCAGTCGCAATCGAATTAGAGAGCGAAGCATTGAAAAGCTCGTACGATAGAACTTAAATGGGCTTGTCGAGTAGACCGAGGTGTCGTTGTCGGTCCATACTGTCGGTTCTTCAAGTATCGAGAGTCCCTCGCGACGCGCCACGAGCAGGAGCTCGACATCTATCGCTGAATCAGTTGTGGAAATGTGCGGCAGAATGCGGTGCAGCGCTTTTCTGGTAAACAGTTTCACGCCGCACTGCGTATCATGGAACGGAAGCCCGAACAGCACCCTGACGAGAATCACGAACGATTTGCTTGCCAATTTCCTCAGGAACGATGTTCTGTTGTAGACCGTGGCGCCGGGCATCCATCGGGACCCGAACACCATCCCATTGGCCCCGAGCAGACCGCAGAGGCGATCGAATTCTTCCGGCGTCGTCGCGTTGTCCGCATCGACGAAACCGATCTTCGCTCCGGTCGCCGCCTTGAATCCCTCGATGATCGCTCCTCCCTTTTTTCCGATCGAACTCGAAAAGGATAGGACCCGTAACGGCGCGGCGAGTGAATTCTTCAGTGATTCGACGACCTCCAGGGTATTATCGGTGCAACCGTTCAGCACGACGATCAGTTCTGCCCGCGCACCGAAATAGTTCGCATAGTTGTGCAGCGTCTGGCCGATTCGGAGTGCCTCATTGTGGGCCGGAATGACAATCGAGATCTCCGGTGCACTACGATCTGGTGTTCCGTAACGTGCGTCAGGCATGCCGATAGTATACGAGAAATGCGGCCATTCCGCAACCTATTTTTTATTGAACGTCCAGGACTTGTTCGCACCGAAATTCCAGAACATCACAACGACAACCGATATGATGAACGCCGTGATGTCAAAGACATGAAACATCGTATGGAGCGTAAAAATGATAAACTCGGAAATGACCAACCCGATACCGCTTATCGCAAAAAAACGGTAATACTGTCGCACGTAGGTACCGGACCTATCGCTGAAGGTCCACATCTTGTTGAGGATGAAACTGATGGTCACTGCGATGACGAATGCGATGGCATTTGCCGCAAGTGGATCGAAGAGCGCGTACCGCGTCAGCATGGCATACACGCCGAAACTAACCATGGTGTTGAGGACGCCGACCATGCAAAACTTCACGAATTGACGCATCACCGTCAGCCGGAAACCGACATGCGGATGACGGAATGTTATGATGATGCCCTTAAATAGTTCCTTCATTTGATGCCGGCTATTGTCATAGTGCCCGACGGCAGTGCTGAAGCCGTTTTACATTTCGTCACGGTCTTGCCCTTCATGTCGATACATTTCAAACGCGCCGTTCCTTTCGCGGGTGTTGCTATGATAGCATCTTTGCCATTCCCCACCAAATCGATGATGGCGATGGACACGCCGGTTCGCGACGTTTTCGGATAGGCAAAGAATTGGCTGAGCAGTTTTGTATTTCGATAATATACCTTCACCTGCGGCGCTCCCTCGATCGGGGCAACCACAATTTCATCATCGCCATCCGCATTGACGTCACCGGTCGCGATGTTCAATCCGAACGTCGCTTTCTTCGAGAACGCATACCATTGATGGAGCAACGTGCCTTTCATTGAAAATACGCGGATGAGGGGGCTTCCTGAACGCGGAGCGGTCACCATATAGGTGGCATCGGAGGTGTGCAGGAGAGCGGCGGTAAATCCCTTCGAAAACGAGGAACCATACGGATACCACTCTCCGATTTTTTTTCCATCAACCGTGAACAATCTGAGCGGAAGCCGACCTTGCAGCGGCGTAACGATGAGATCCGAGGCGCCATCCGCATCGGTATCACCCTGCGAGACGTTGATACCCAACTTTGCCGATGTTCCGTACGGTGCAAATTCGTTCAACGTCGCGCCTTTTGAGTTCAGCACCTTAACCTTCGACTGTCCGCGGAGCGCCGATACAATGACGCGTTCAGCCTTCCCTGCTTCAGTGACAGCAGTCGTGACGTTGACGCCGTACGTATACTTCTTCCCGTATGGCATCGCGCGCAGTGAGGATTTCCCGTTAAGCTCGGACACCACAACGGTGCTTCCGGTCGAGGAGGAAATCCCAAGTATGATCCGCGGTACCCTATATACGTACGCAAACGTGGCGACCGAAGATTGGTTTCCCGCGTTATCCACTCCAACGACACGTAGATATGCGGTGGTTGAAACAGAGAACGACCGCATCGGATACGATTGGACCGCTTCGATGGTCCCGCCTTGGAAATTGGTTTCCGCATCGGTTGTGTATTCCACGCGATACCCGGCGATGCCGCTCGTTATGTCCGTCGATGACCACTCAACAATCGGTGATTTGAGCGAGGTCGGAACACCGGATACCGCCTTGACGGCCTGATACGGCGGCGGAGCATGCGCCAAAAACGTCGGCGTAACGGGTTGTACCGTATCGAGCACTATCTGATCGCTGGTTGTGGCGGAAACGTTACCCGCTGCATCACGGAACCGTGCGTATACCGTCTTTGCTCCGTCAGCGGAGGATGCGCCATATCCCGTGTTCATATCCCATGTTTGTGACGTTGCATATGGTTCCCATGAGGAAAACGAGGTTCCATTGTTCGAGAACGACATGCTGGTTACCGATGAACCGACATCGAGGGCTGCGATACCGAGTGTCACCTCGGATGCGCATGCGTAGGCGTTTCCGTCGTTTAATGAAATGGTTCCCGTCGGTGCTGTTGCGTCGTTCACACCGATGGTCATCGCCTGTGCTACATCAAGCAGTCCCCATCCGAACGTCGTATCATAACCGGTGACACCGAGATCCTTCGCAGAGGCCTGGAGGATGGCGGAAATATGCGTTGCATCGATTCCGGCAGATATGAGTAATGCGGCTGTTGCGGACACTTGGGGCGCCGCCTGCGACGTTCCTTCGTAAAAGAAGTCATCGAACTCGTTGCAGGCTTGACTCGTACAGGTCTCCTGCAGGATTCCATCGGGATACCCATCGCTGTTCTGATCGACATCAAGGTCGCCTCCCGGGGCAACAAGATCGATGCCAGTTCCGTAGTTTGAGAAGTGCGAGCGGCTTTCGTCATACCGTACCGCTCCGACTGCGATGACCTCATCGTACTGCGCCGGATAGTAGATAGTTCCTACGCCGTCATTTCCCGTTGCGCTGACCACGGTAATCCCTGCGGTAACGGCGTGTTGGATCGCGGTATGCAGGATCGGGTCATCTTCCGTTCCGCCAAGACTCAAATTGATGACGCGGGCACCGTGGAGCCGCGCAAAATCGACTCCTGCAGCAATGGTAGCGGTTGAGCCGTAACCCTCGGCATCGAGGACCTTGATCGGCATGATCGTGACGTTGAAAGCAATTCCTGCCCCTGCAATGGTATTTCCGGTGCTTTCCGCGATGGTCATCGTGACATGCGTACCATGACCGTTATCGTCATTTGGGTGGTCGTCGTTGTTTACAAAATCGTATCCTGTCGTAAAATTGGTGGTTGCGAAGTCAGGCGCTTTTCCGTACGTCTGATACGTTTCGAATGACGCACCGGTATCGAGAACGGCCACGATGACGCTCGGGTCGCCGCCGTATAACGGCGTTGTCGTATCGAAATCCCAGGCACGCGATACGTTCGATGTCGTCAGGTGCCATTGAAATGGGTACGAGAGATCGTTTGGAGCAACGAGGGCACGGTATACAAAATTAGGCTGCACGGAAACCGAATATCCCTCCTGTTCTGCCGCAGCCTTCAACCGTGAGATGTTCGCCGCGTCCGTCTTGAGGATGGCCGTGCGACGTCCACCGTCATAGGTACGCGATACCACGGATGCGTACGGAGACGACCGAAAATATGCCATCTCCGGGTGCGTCGTACTGATGTGTGCAAGCCAATCCTGCGTATGCGATTCGGCATCTGCGGGTTGGCCGTACATCACCATGAAAACTGCGACAAGGACCGGAATGATACTGGTGATGCATGTTTTCTTCATCTTAGTATATTGCCGGCTGTGCTCCGAGCGTCACCGGTATTTTGATTTCCTTGCCGTTCCTGATGACGGTCAGGTCGATTTTCGAATTGGGCGCATAGGTCGACAGCGCATCGGACAGGGATCGAAGTTCGTTCAAGGGGGCGGCGTCCACTGACGTCACAACATCGTTCGCCACCAGTCCGGCAACGCTCCCGGGTGATTTCGGGGTCACCGCCGGTACCTTCTTGTCATTTGAGAAGATAAGCGCGCCCTTTGACGGATATGAGGCGATAGCCGAATGATAGGAAAGGTTAACGTAATGGACACCAAGGACGGCTCGTTGCAACGTTTCGCCTGCCACATATTTCGTTACCAGATTCTTGAGACCGTTGATCGGAACGACATACGTACCCTGGTCTGCACCGGTACCACTGATGATGCCGACAAGATGTCCCTTTTCATTAAATACCCCCGCACCGACCCATGATGCATCAAAGGTTTCGGAGAGACGTAATTGCCTCGTAAGCACATCCGATGATTCGATCAGCGATTCGTCGCCGGCAGCAACCGGTGAACGCTCATGCATTCCCATGATCGAGGTTGGGATATATTCAATGCCGCCTCCATAGGCATTATATCGAAATACCGATACGGGATCTCCAAGTGCAACCTGATCACTGTCGGCGAACGTGACTGGAGTCGTCGATATGTTGAGGCGGATGAATACGGCGCTGGTCGCTGGATCGGACTGCGGGTCGTGGATGATCTGCTCGACACCGTCCGTAAGGCGGACCAGCGACGCGGTACCCAACGTCGACGTTCCGGTCATAGTGAACGCAGCGCCGTCATTTGAAATGAACACGGCGTTGCCAATGGTATCATCGAGCCGACGTACGGTTGCGCTGCTGCTTTTCACGATCGTTCCGAGACTTGGCGTAACCGCGGATATGATGTCGCTCAACACTGTCTTTTGGGCAGACGATGAAGGTTGCAGCACGACACGCTCGGTGGTCGACGTCGACGAGCGGAAGTATCGCAATGCACCAATCGTCGTATATCGATCCGCCGCGAACCTCAATCCTACGATCACACCGAGCGTTACGCATACGGACAGAAGGGCCACGCCGACAACGAACAACCCGCCTCGACGATGCGGTTTGATGATCGTCGGTTCCATCTTGTAGAGTACGTCGATCTCTTCCGGATGTGTCCGATGTTTCGGTGAGGTAGGAACGTCGCGTGATTTCATATGATCCATTGTGCGGAAATAAGGACGAGGCTTAAGGCAACGATACCGCTCAATGCAAATCGACGGACAAGCATCGGATTCAATGTCCCATTGAGCTCATGACGGACAAGATTCAATGCGACGTAAAACGGGATGGTAACGATAAGGCTGTCGACGAGGTAGCTTGTGGGCAGGAAATGCACCGCCCAGGTCATCTCCATGATGAGCACGGCGAACACGGTCACCGACGACCAGAGCGACTTCCGGGAAAATGATTGTACGGCAAGTACCGACGTACTGACCAATGTCGCAATAATCAACGAGAGGGGGAGGAGGTAGATCAAACGGACGTCAAGAAAGATCCGTAACGCGAACACGCCGATCATGTTGAACGCCATCGCGGTGATACCGAGGAATGAGGACATGCGTTCAATAGCATGCTGGTGATACCGCTCGGACTCATACACGTAGCGGTATACCTCCTCAAAATACACCCACATGCTCACTCCCACGATCACGGTAACAACGTGTTGCAACCACCACGGCGACAGGAAGAACAGTGCAAACGACGCGCCGAGATAGAAAATCGCCGGGGGCGCAAGCAGGGTCAGTCGCTCGAGCGGCTTGCATTTTCTCAATAGAAAGATAGACACGACAAGGAGAACGACCACAACAAGGCTCATCAGGTCGATGTAGCGTTTCGGCGCATGGATCGCGTACTCGATCCCTATGACGGTTACTCCCCCGAGAAACGCAGGTATGAGTCGCGTGATGAGGTACATAGTGGTTGAAATGGCTCGCCATTCCGGTCTGGATTTGGAGCCTTACAAGGAGTTAAGGGGTCTTTACGTTATTCTAGCAGATTTTGAGGAGTAAATGAAACATTTGAGACACTTCTTAAGGCTGTCTCAAATCGATATAATAAGGGCTTTCAGATCACCCAAAGTACAGCTCATTAGCGAGCAAATTGAAGCTGTTTACCTTAGGATTTCGAGCTATCAGACCACAGAGCATTTGGATGGTTGAGAGCGCAATGGTTAAACCGGGCATGTAGAAACCATATAGCTCACGCTTATAACCATCGGTGTTCCTCTTGGCTCTCCAAACGTTGTCCGTACCAAGAATTCCGATCGACAAGTTGGCAT
>Ga0265297_10012647_pt1 | contig 10094 bp, 11 predicted proteins | sample Munlanlwell13791_FD_192502 | JGI IMG/M metagenome (GOLD analysis project Ga0265297, IMG submission 192502) | Leachate microbial communities from a municipal landfill in Southern Ontario, Canada - Leachate well 137-91 | ecosystem: Engineered > Solid waste > Landfill > Unclassified | place...
TGTAGCGGCCGAGAAGGTCGCGATAGCGCGACGCATGGAATAATACATGGTCGTCGTCAAGTTTCATGATGAAAAACTTGTCCCTGATTTTTGGGGGGAATGTCAGAAAGGTCCAGTTGGGCAAAATATCGCCGTTTGGCAGGACGACGAGATCGTGGCCGAAGGCCATGGGGCGGCTGTAACACGGACATAGTTTTGTTTTTAGGGAAGTTGAACGGGAAAACGCCGCCAGGCGCCGGTAACGCTCGATAAAATCCATGGCGCTGTCTGCCGTCCATGATGCAAGGAACGCTGGATGGACGTCGATCCGGGAAACGTTCATGGCCGACAGGAATTTAAAATTGGCTGTCATTGCGGAAGTGTCGTGTGGATGGACGGTCATCGTCGGAAATACCTCTACCCCTGCCCCAACAGCCATTTTGATATTCTCGCATATCTTGCGGTATCTCTGTAAGGACGTCCCTTTTCTGTGTTTGGCCGTTGTCTCGGCCAGTCCGTCAATGCCCGGCTCCAGGAGTACACGGTGCTTTTTTAATAAACGTATTTTTTTCCGTGTCATCAGGATCATGTTCGATTGAAGCAGGATGGAACTCTTGGGGTGACGGCGCCCGATGTCCCGGATGAGTGATGCAACTAAATCCCACTGGAGGAGCGGTTCGCCGCCCGAGATCACGAATTCGATCTTGCGCACGTCTTTGAGCAGGCAGAACAATTGCCGGATCTGTCCGTCGGTCAGAGTTTTCGTCCGCGTCTTTGTTCTGAAAAAACAGTAATCACAATCCAGCTGACAACGGTCAGTGATGAATATCCAGCAGTGCTTTATCAAGGGAGATATTCGCATCGTATTTGTTTAGAGGCGCCCAAGAATGAGATCTGCCGAACGACGGGCGCCTTCAAACCACGCCCCGGGGATCGTATCCCGCGTCCCGCGTTGTTTTTCTTTCCGAAGCTCCGTAATCAGGCTTTCCAGGTGTTCAGGAGTCGCATCGCGCGCGCCGATAATGCAGGACGCAAGATGTTGCCTTAGGAACCTCGCGTTCCAGAGTTGCTCCGCTGTTCGTACGGGCAAGATCACTGTGGGTGTTCCGTGTTTCAGAAGAGAGACCATGGTGTTGTATCCTGCGAGGTTCAAGCTGATGTCCGCATTATGAAGTTTGTTTTCGAAGTCAGGATACGACCATGGAAAATAATCCAGGTTGTCCACGCGGTTCAAGAGGCGCGTCAGACTGTGCGGCAGCGCCATGCCTCCCACGGACATGGTGAAATGCCAGTCTTTTCGTTTCAGGGCCAGCTTAAGGCATTGACGGATAAACCCTGGGTTGTCGGCGAGCCCTCCCCTGCTGACGACGACGGAAAAAACCACGCGATTTTTTCTCTGGTCCGCCTTCCGGGCGGCCTTTTCATCGTCGTAGATAAAACCCGTCGCAAACAGCATCTTGCGACAAGCAAGCAACGCATGCTTCAATCGCTCCTGTTCTTGGAGGGGGAGATATCGATTGTACGCCTGGACTTCCGTCGCCGGCCTGTGATAAAGGACCATATCGTAGGCCTTCGGGAGGAATAAATGAAGCGTATCTGTCCAGTCCAGGTGGGTTGTGCTGGAAATGGTCGTTGTGCCGCGGATACGCAGTTCCGTCAGAACGGGTAAGAGCAGTCTATGCTCGGGGTGGCGAAAGAAGGGATACTGTTCTGTCATGAAGACATGCGGCCGGATCTTCCTTATCTCCCGCATCAGGTCGTGTCCCCATGCATGCCCGCGGTCCCGTTGGGGGATGAACGAAAGTCTTGCATAACGGTCGATAGGAAACAAACAAATTCTCTCCGGTCCAGTTTCGATGACCGTTATATCGATCTTTCTGCCGGATTGTGCGGTGATCGCCTTGACGAGGGCGTAAATGATGCGCGCATGGCCCAGGGAGCCGGTATTGTGATAGAAAATGCAGAGCCTTTTCATGGACGGGTCTTTCGGATGCGGGCGAAAAATGTTCCGATGGCGTCTACGATGAACGAAGCCTCCTCGTCCTTCATAAAGGAGAAAAGGGGTAGATGAAGCGCATGGCGTTCATAGGCGTCGCTGTTGGGCATGTCCTGACGTATAAAAGAACGGAAGATCTTCATCTTGTGCAAAGGCGTGTATGGATGCTGCCAGTGGATCCCGTTGTTTTTGAGGTGTTGCCCCAGCTGATCGCGTTCGCGCAAGTCTATGACGAAGACCTGGGGAACAGTCAGCGTGTCTTTGTCGTCGCGCGGAAAACCAATATTTTTGATCCCCGCCAGTCCTTTCTCAAATATAGCCTTGATCTTCAACCGTGACTTGATGATATCTTTAAGAAATTTGAACTTTGTTTTGACGGCGATCAGGTCCCAAAGATACATCCGAGCAAATCGCTGGCCTGCGTCCAGAAGCACGGTTTCATCCTTCCATATATTCGTGAGTTCGGCGATCTTCTGATGTTTGGGATCGTTGAAGCACAGCATCCCGCCTCCGCCGCCGCACGAAGACAGAGGTTTATAATATGAGAACGAAAAGCATGACAACTCACCGAATGATCCTAGTTTTCTTTTTTTGTACTCTGAGCTTTCCGCCTGGCAGACGTCTTCTATGACGAACAATCCCTTTTTTTTCGCGAGTTTCAGGAGCGCCTCCAGGGGGGCCGGCCTGCCGAACATGTGGACGGCTATAATACCCTTTGTTCGTTTCGAAACAAGCCGTTCGACATAGTCTGGGTCCATCTGATAATCATGGGGACGGCAATCTGCGGGGACAGGGATGCCTCCGGCATAGAGGACCGCCAGGGGAACGGCCGGATAGGTGACGTTCGGGATGATAACTTCGTCGTTTTTCTTCAGTTCAAGAGCCAGCAGGGCCATCTGGAGAGCGTCTGTTCCGGAGTTGAGGGCAAGGGAATAATGCGTGCCGATATATCGCGAGAATTCTGCCTCCCAATCTTTCAGGAGGTTTGCGATGTCATTGAGACCGTCGATGCGGCCCAAGGTATCTCTAATACCCTGCTCGTAATGCTTGATCAGTAGCTTATCGATGCGCATGGAGTCATATCTGATAGGCATGGGAAAAGAATAGACGGCGTGCCAAAATTTTTATACAATAGATAGCCGAGGTGTTTTTGTTCCTGCCGCCTCAAGCATATGCACGCCTCATCTCAGGCGGACTCAATAATTTATAACAGAATTACGTGGATATTTCAACCATAACGCTTTCTTTCCTGCCGCTCCTGGTTATCCTGGGGGTGCGGTCGACATTTTACGATTTCAAAAAAGGCATTATAAAAAATTGGGACCTTTTTTTCAGCCTTTCGGCCGGCGCATGCCTTTATGCGTATCTTATTGTATTTAAAGGATTTGAGATCGACCCGGTCCTTTTCGTCGGGAACCTCTGCATTGCGATGAGTATCGGGCTGATCCTTTATTTTACGGAAACATGGGGTGCGGGAGATGCGAAGCTTTTCATTGTCTATTCCTTCCTGCTCCCCTTCCCCCTGGATAGGCGGATCATTCCTTTTTCATCCCTTGTGATTTTTGCAAATACCATTATGATCGTTTGCCTTGTGGTTATTATTGTTTCTATGGTGTTTGTTGTCCGTTCCTACCGTGAATACATCAACAAATGTACCAAAAAGATGCTTGATTTCAACGAGATACGTCCTCTCATCTACTCTTTTTTTCTGATCCTCAGTTTCAGCTGGGTTGTTCCATATATTTTATCATTTTGGTCAGCGTATTTTTCGCCCCTGGTCTATATCCTTCTGACCTATGTCTCCTATTCGGTCATCTATCACATCCTCCAATATTTTCAATCGAGGCGCCTCCTCTATCTCATCATTACCCTCGGCATTGTCAGCAGGTTCTTCATTTTTCCGAATGCCAGAGAGGTTTTTTGGGCGATGATCGCCAGCACCAAGACCATCGCTATTTATACTGTTTTTTTCAGACTGCTGGATTTTTTCTTCATGGCCGACGACCGCAGCAAAAAAGAGAACCGCACGGAAAATACCATTATCCTGGCGCCCCACATGTTCGTGGGAGTCTTGCTGACCCATACACATTTTCTCAAAGGTGTGCTAAAACTCATGAGCTGGGCATGGAAGTGATATGAAAGCCCTGACGTCTTTATTGCGCAAGATTGATGTTTTGGGCGGACGTGTCAGGCGCGACAGGCGCCTGATCGATATTCTTGCGAGTTCTTCCGACCCTGTCCGACTGCGCCCCTACCTCTACTTGCTGCTTAATCGCTATGAACGCGATCATTTTATTGCGATCAGGAATATGCCTGTCTGTGCCATGCCGGACGCCTGGGATCATTTCTTTCAGATGCGCGGCCGCGTGTCCAAGGATAGCCGTTGTACCGCATGCCGTTTTCATGCGTCTTGCGCAGGGCCATCCAGAGGCTTTATGCCTTCGTGTTTTGCGGATATTCCCAGAGAAGTAGCCATAGAGGTCACGACCGCATGCAATCTTGCCTGCGGTATATGTTTTCATGCGGGGGCCGATATCAGGCATTTGCCGTTATCGGCTCTCTTTAAGGTTTTTAAACAGATGCGCCGCGCGGGTTGTCAGTGCGTTCGTTTTACCGGAGGCGAGCCGCTTCTATACCCGTATCTGCAGAAGGCCGTCATCGCTGCCAAGAAATTTGGTTTTCAGGTCTCGTTGAACACTAATGGGTTGTTGTTCGATGAAGCAAGGGCGGAATTTTTCAGGCACTATGCGGATAGCATCCTTATTTCTATGCAGGGATGCGATTCTTCGTCGGAGTCGCGCCTGACGGGTATCAAGAGCGATTTTCGGGCCAAGCTACGCCGCATCCGTCTTATCGCAAACCAGTGCCGCCATGTGCGCATCGGAACCGTTGTTTCCCGGCACCTGATTGACCATCTGACGGATTATTTGCGCATCTTGAGATCGGCTCAAGTCACGTATTGGGAACTCTATCGTCCTATAGCAGCGTCTTTACACGAAGATTATCAGCTCAAGCAGGGCGACTTTATAAAACTTGTCCGTTGCTTGAAGCGTTACCGGGGGCCGTTATCTATCAAGGTGGCCAACCCTGTGCCATTTTGTATTGCTGGAGATCCGGCGAGCAATTGTCATTTGTTCCTGGGAGGATTGTGGGATGATGGGCACACACGCCTGGTCCTTGATACGCGAGGTTTTTATAAGCCGAGCTACGCTATGAATAAGGATCTTGGAACGGACCTCCTGAAAGCCTGGCGCAATCCTCTGGTGAGGCGTTTACGCTCTTTGGCCTATCTGCCGGCGAAGTGCCGCCGCTGTTTTTATAAAGGTTGGTGCAAAGGCGGCAGCAGGCAATGGGCCCTGCATTCCGGCGGCACGCTCTGGACTTCGGATCCATGGATGCCTCATGAATAAATTGGTTTTTATCCGCGACGACGATGTCTGGCGGCTGACCCCGGCCTTCCTTGCCTTTTTCAATCATTGTTTCGATAACGATATACCGGTTGTTTATGCTGTTATCCCTGCCAAGATGCAGCCGTCCCTGGTGCGTTTCTTGAGGTCTAAAAAAAAGAAAAAGCCGTTCTTGGTCGACATTGTGCAGCATGGATGGCGACATGCGGATCATCATCTTAAAGGCAAAACGCTGCATGATCATGACGGCAAATATGAATTCGGGCCCTTACGGTCTTATTCTATTCAATATCGGGACATATGCTGCGGCAGGTCAAAAATGCTTGAGGCCTTTGAAGATGACTTTACGGATGCCTTTGTTCCACCCTTTCACGGATATGACAAGGCGACGTTGCAGGCAGTAGAAGAGTGTGGTTTCAAGATATTTTCAGCCCGTAAGAAAGAAATCTTTCCCCACGGGCGCATTGTCTCTCTTCCTGTAGGCCTTTCTGTGCCTGCAGGGCATGATTTTCGAGAATTCATGAATATCTGCTGGAAGTATCTAAATAGTCGGGACCGGATCGTGGGTATATTGGGGCATCACGAAAAGCTGAGGAGCGTACGCAAGCGCAGAGAGGTTTTTAATCTATTTTCGGCGCTCAAGAAGCTTCAAAAAGAAAAGGTGTGCTTTTTGACGACTTTTTCGGAGATATTGTGACTGTTTTTAATATGAGCTGTGGCTTGAATGCGAGTAGTGACTCGAATGGTCGACCCTGACACACCGCGCCGAAACAGTCACGATCCCGAGATTATTGGCATGCGAGCTGTGGTTGGTATGTTGCGCAATGACATTCGCAGAAAAAGCGCTTAAGATACCCAGTGCAGAAATCGTCCCGAGCCCGATCTTGAGTATCTTTTCCTTGGAAACAAATCCGGATTCATCTTTGATGAATTCGTGCAGGGTCTTTTCAATCTTTCTCTTCTTTTTCGGCCCCATACGGGTCTCCTTCGTTCCTGCCCTGCCTAAAAAACGTCAGTAGAGGGTTACGGCTTGTCTGTCCAGACATCTCTTTTTAATGTCGGCCCTTTGGATGGTTTCGCAGAAGTCCTGGTCATTATGCCGCTTTGCCATATAAAAATAGGCGAAATCATTCAAGATGCTGTCGGCAATCTCCTCTGAACTTTTGTTGTCAAAAAGAACTTCGCACATGACGACATCTTTTCCTTTGAGGCCTTTGCTGAATTTTTCGCAGGCTGTCTTACTGCGGAAATATTTGTATCCGAAAAACGCCCCCATCTGCCTGTAAAAATCATTTCTTTCCTGCTGACTTCCGGCGATCGCATCTAACGCATCGCTGGCCAGCTTCAGGTCATCTTTCGAAAAAGCAACACAGAGATCCCGATGAGGTTTCTCGGCCAGCGTGTCGCAGGCCTTATTTTGATAGGCTTTGCAGATATTTTGGGCATAAGGCTTGGTGATGGCATCGCACTTTCCTTCAGCCTCATATTTGATCCGAAGCATGCTTTTGGCTTTTTCTTCGCACCACTTGCCGCCTTCCTGCAGATTCCTGCATATCTCCGGATTATCGTCGCGGACCGCTAAAAAGAGTGTCACAAACTGGAAGTCCATGCTGCCCTTAAGTGTTCCTTTCGTGGCATCGAGCTCCCGCTCTTCCTCGGGTGAGACAGGGGTCTTGCGTTGAGACAGATGCTCTTGCGGGGAGACGGCCATGGCGATCTCGCACCAGGAAAATCCAGCTGCCAAAATCAGTACCAAGATACCTTTTTTCATAGAAAAGACGAACGTGGGTTATTCATCAGTAAGAATTATGGCTTAAATGCGAATAGTGGCTCACATGGTCTATTTTGACGCATCGCGTCGAATACGGCACGATCCCGAGATTATTGACATGCGAGCTGTGATTGGTGTGTCCCGCGATAAGGCTGGCGGAGAAAGCACTTAAGATACCCAGGGTCGAGATCGTCCCGAGCCCGATCTTGAGTATCTTTTCCTTGGAAACAAATCCGGATTCATCTTTGATGAATTCGTGCAGGGTCTTCTCGATCTTTCTCTTCTTTTTGGGCCCCATTCGGGTCTCCTTCATTCTGCCTGCGCCAGACCTTTGTTATGTCAGCCAAGACAAAAAGATCTCTTTGTTCTTGTCGTCTTGTATTATTCTATCAAAGATATATCTGATTTGGAAAGTAAAAATTTTATGCAGGTTCGACGTCTTGATCTTCGGCACAAGGCTCTTGTCCTGCGCATAATTGAGGACAGGGCATGTTCCCAGCCACGGCAGGAATGCCGTATTGTAATCCCACAGGTCCATGAGAGATGATTCACAGAGACAAAACACATTATTGCTTTTCATGACCGCATGGTAATCGTCTTTAACGACGTTGCCGAGCTTAAACATGGTTTCCCCGATCATGCGTGCTTCATCGCAGGGGTAAATATCTCCGTTGGGCATATAGGCCAGGACGGCCCTGCCGGCCCCGCACGGGCTCATCATATCGACGTAGCCAGGATTTACTTTTTTGAAGATTTTTGAAAGGATGACGACGCTGAGGCGTTCCTGGATTTTTTTGCCCTGTTTGTTCAATTCCAGGATGTGATCCATCGCCCGCGTCCAGAAGGCGATAAATTCCTCGGCCGTATACCCGATGGCATCCCATTGGTCTCGGGCCAAGCCGAGCTTGGACAAGGGCCGCAACGGGATCTTGTCGGCGCCCAGGGCTATGTATTCATCGACGATCTTCTCTGGCTCCTGAAGGCTTTTGCGTGTAATTGTGCATAACAGATTGACGCTGTGAGGCAGGCCTTGTTGTTTGTAAATCTGTTTGGTCCTGGTGATGGCGTCTTTGACGGTATCATAGGCATCATTGCCCGAAGCCATCACCCGGTTGGCATTATGCACTGTGGAAGGGCCGTCAAAAGAAAAACAAATCCCGACGTTATGTTTTGCCAGATATTCGATTTTTTTGTCGTCCAGCAAAGTCCCGTTGGTCACAAGGCTGATGGCAAGATGCTTGTTGCCTGTATTGATGCGGCTGGCGTTTTCCGTGATGAATTTGATGATCTCCCAGTTAAGGAGCGGCTCTCCCCCCTGAAATTCGATGTTGGCATACGGATTCTGCGTGTCGAAGACGTATTTCAGGATCCTTGAGGCGACTTCGATTGTCATGTCTTGGGGCGCGTTGGTTTTTGTCTGGCAGTACAGGCAATTCATGTTGCAACGGGTCGTCACAACAGCGATGTGCAGGGATGTATCGGTGAACAAGTGGCCGTGGAGGTTTCTGTAATCTTCGATCAGGTTCTTGAGCGAATTTTCGTCGGCAATGATGCCTGATTTGTAGAGGCGCTTAAAAAGAGGGGATTGTTCCTGCAGGCCTCTGCCCTCCAGCCGGGTGAATTCATCCCGTTCCAGGATATCCCAGGAACCGAAAAGATTGCTGACCAGATAGCGGTCTTTGAAGCGTTCAATATTGTATGGCAGGACAGCCCAGGTATTTTTTTCCGTTTTTTTCATCGTTGTCATCCTTTTAGTTAAACAGGTTTAAACTCTTCGGAACCGAAAAGTTGGGGATATTCGATCCATGGGCCCTCGCATTGCGCAAACCAGCGGCAGGGTTTACATGTCGGAAATTTTGTCTTGGCCTGGAATTTCCTGACGATATCGAAATTGGCGACGGTTTGATGGATCTCTTTGCATTGCGTGGGAGGAATATAAAATTCTGAGGCGAAGCGTTCATAGGGCGCCAAGAGGCAAAACGGCACCGCCTCTACCATGACATTCTTGCCTGCCCGAAGGCCTATCTTCAGACCCTGTTTGATGAAAGGAGCCGCTGCGCTGACCTTCGGGACGATCTTTTTGTGATACGCCATGGCATTGCCCTGGATATGGACAAAGGCGAACTGGAACTGGACCACGTCCAGCTTAACGAGAAGCTTGGCCAATGCAGGCAGGTGGCGGTAATTCTGTTTCGTGACGACTGTATTGGTGAACGTTTTGACGCCCAGACGGCACATGTTGTGGATCCCCAGGACGGTCTGGCGCCAGCTCCCCGGGGCACGCGTAAGCCTGTCATGCACAGCGGCTGTCGGTCCATGCAGCGCAGGCGCGAACATCGTTATCCCTGCGCGGATCATGTCTTTGCAAAATGTCTCGTCCGCGAATCTCCTGCCGTTCGTCTGGAGCTGGACCTCGCTAAAGCCGGTTTGACGGGCAAAAGCCACCAGCTCAAGAATATCCGCACGTATGCCGACCTCTCCCCCGGTCAGCACCACTTCAGTCTTTCCTTCGCGAAAAGATTCAACAAGCTCCCTTTTAATCTGGTCAGTTGTTTTCTCGCCTAAGGGGCGTTTGTCCGCAACAACGCAAAACAGGCAATTGTTGGAACATTTATAGCCGACTTTCAGATCGACCCGGCGGATGACAGCGGGTGTCTCTATGAAGTCTTGTTGAGATAGAAGAGATAATTTGCCCATTCAAGAACGTCTTTCAGTTGTGCGTTTTTCAATTCGCAATGATAGTAGACCTTGTCTTTGGCGTTGAGGTTGCGGACCCACCCCTTGTCCTCTTTCAGGAGGCCCTCCAAGGGGGCCTGTTTATAGAGGTCTTTATGGAGTTTGAGCGTGTAGCTATTTTTTCCCTTTTTTTGCACCGGAAGCATTTTTTTCTTCCTCCTCAAGTTCTTTGATCAGGTCTTCGATCTCTTTTTCCTCGGCCTCC
>Ga0265297_10012648_pt1 | contig 10094 bp, 6 predicted proteins | sample Munlanlwell13791_FD_192502 | JGI IMG/M metagenome (GOLD analysis project Ga0265297, IMG submission 192502) | Leachate microbial communities from a municipal landfill in Southern Ontario, Canada - Leachate well 137-91 | ecosystem: Engineered > Solid waste > Landfill > Unclassified | place...
CCTCACAGCTCCCTCGGTGATATGACACCATATGAATTTGTCAAAGAACATGCGGCTATGTTACAGGAAAAAAGACTCCATTTGAACTTGGTACATACTTTGGGGTAAGGTCATATAATCAAAACGTCCTTCCTCTGATATTGACCTTTATCGCATGCAGATTTTGACTTGCAACAAAGCGTGAGGTTTGGTTATCTGGCTAGGGCATTGAATGCGGTTTGAAAGTGCATATACGCCAGACAACCAATTTTTCTCTCTTGGAACGGGCAGGCTCCTTCCGTTCAATCGTAATCAATAACATATGTTGCGGACCGTTTGGGATTGATGTATAAATGTCAGCGGTTCAAAAAGGAGATATCTATGACATCAACTCCGGCAAGGTTCATCCTTTTTTCTTTTTTGTTTCTGTTTTTCATTCCCCATCACATATCTGCTGAAACCAAAACTTTTATCAAGGAATACACCTACCAGGCCAGCGAAGACGATAGTAGAAATTCAAGTCGTGTTACTGCAATGCGTGAAGTGAAAAGACTTCTATTGGAGGAACTGGGAACGTATCTTGAGAGTATAACAGAGGTAAAAAACTTTCAGCTTACGAAAGACCAGATAACTTCACTGACCGCAGGTATTGTGAAAGCAGAAATTGTAGACGAAAAATGGGACGGTCATATCTACTGGATAAAAACGAAAATATTGGCGGATGAAGGGGAAGTTATCAAATCAATTGATAGTCTTCGCAAGAACCGTGAGAAATCAAGCGAATTGGAAGAAGTGAGGAAGAGGTCAGATACGATATTAGAAGAAAACAAGAAACTACGGGAAGAACTAAAACTCGCAAAAGGCGAAGACAAAGAAAAAGTTCAAATTAAATATAATAAGGCAATAAAAGAACTTGCGGCTATTGAACAGATTGAAAGTGCATATAGAAATTATCAAAAAGGCGACTTTGAGGCCGCAGTACATGATTTCGATAAAGCATTTGAAATGGATCCGACATATCAGACTTATACCACCCGGGGAATGTTTCATGCGAGTCGTGGCGAATACAATGAGGCCATTGTTGATTTCAGTGAAGCGATTGAACTCAATCCAAGAGATGTACTTGCTTATTTGTTTCGCGGAAAAGTCAATGGGGCCCTTGGCAAATACAATGAAGCCATCGTTGATTTGAGTAAAGCGATTGAACTCAATCCAAGAGATGTACTTGCTTATTACAACCGCGGGAAAACATATTCCCTTATTGGAGATAGTACGAGAGCTGTTCAAGACTTATCGAAAGCTATAAAATTACATCCTGATGCACGGAGTTTTGCAGATGACCCTGCCTTTGATAACATTAGAAATACTCCTGAGTTCAGACAATTGATAGGTAAATGAAAATCATTGGGATGGAGTATGCTGGCCAGCCCTTGATATGTGACTTTTCATGTGTGGACGATGAGGAGAAGGTTTGATGATTTCCTCCAGGACGTTTCCTGAACATATTTTACTGCTCTGTATTCTCTATTAAGAAGGAGGATATATCGATGCAATCTCTCCTCAGAAGAATGATCCCGATAATAGTTCTTTCGTTTACCTTACCAATTGTTTCAATAGCTGATGAAAAGCCGGATATATATATTCAGATGGGACATCCGTCCCAAATTGTCTCAGTAGCCTTCAGCCCCGACGGCCGATACATACTCTCCGGAAGTTACGACAAGACGATTAAGCTTTGGGAAGTAGCAACAGGCAGAGAAATCCGGACGTTTAAAGGGCATTTGGGCTGGGTAAACTCAGTAGCCTTTTACCCCGATGGTCAGTTTGTGATTTCTGGAAGTGTGGACGGAACCATAAGGCTTTGGGAAGTCAGCACTGGTAAACAAGTTCGGACCTGGCGCGGCCACGAAGCAGGTGTTTACTCATTGACTTGCAGTTCTGACGGCCGCTACATTTTGTCGGGAGGCGTGGAGCACAAGGCGAATATTAAGCTCTGGGAGGCGGCAACCGGAAAACTGGTGCGTTCGTTCAGCGGACATTCCGATCTTGTATACTCCGTAACCTTTTCCCCAGATGGCCGGCACGCAATTTCCGGCAGTCAGGATCACACAGCCAAGCTCTGGGAGGTGGGTACGGGCAGGGAAATACGGACGTTTAAAGGGCATTCAAACAATGTCCGCTCTGTGGCCTTCAGCCCCGATGGCCATTATGCCATTTCCGGTAGTATTGATAAAACGGTTAAGCTCTGGGAGGTAGCGACAGGAAGGGAATTGAGGACATTCTTGGGGCATACAAGCTACATTAATTGTGTAGCCTTTAGTTCTGATGGTCGTTATGTCTTTTCGGGAAGCCACGAAGGGGTATCAAAGCTCTGGGAGGCGGCAACGGGTAATGAAGTAAGGACGCTCAGAAGTCAAGAACGCCGCAAGATCAACAATCCTGCTCAATCCGTAGCCTTTAGCCCTGATGGTCGTTATCTGTTAACGGGACATACATTTTTTTCGTCGCTATGGGAGTTGGCCACCGGGCGGGAGATCAGGACTTTTGAAGGGCCATCAAACTCTATTAACGCCGCGATCTTCAGCCCCGATGGCCGTTACGCCGTGGTTGCAAACACAGGCTACCCGGCTACATTTTGGGAAGCGACCACCGGCAGGGAGGGAAAAACGCTTCAAGGAGACAAGGGGGCCATTACCTCTATGGTCTTCAGCCCCGATGGCCGGCATGTAGTTTCGGGCGGTTGGGATAAAGCCGTTACGGTTTGGGAGGCGGGGACGGGGAGAAAAGTCAGCACCTTCCCGATTAATATTGATATTCCGATGTTTTTTACTTTTAGCCCCCATGGCCGGTATGTGATCGTGGGACATGATCGTTACTTAACCATTTGGGAAACGGCAACCGGTAGGCAAGTCCGGACTCTTGCGGGACATACAAGTCTTGTTAGAGCAGGCGCGTTCAGCCCGGATGGCCAACATGTGCTTACGGGGAGCTTCGATAAGTCCGCCAGACTTTGGCAAATGTCAACGGGTTTGGAGGTCTGGAAAAGTGAGATGCAAAACTCTCACGTTGATGCGGTGGCCTTCAGTCACGGTGGCCATTATGCGTTAATAGCACGTTCCGACTATACGATTAGTCTTAAGGAGGCAGCAACGGGGAAGGAAATACGGATGTTTCAAGGTCATTCCGGTTCAATCACCTCTTTAGCTTTCAGTCCCGACGATCGGTATGCCCTATCCGGAAGCTGGGATGAGACGGTTCGGCTTTGGGAGGTGGCAACCGGCAGGCAGGTCTGGACATTTCAGGGATATTCGGGAGCAGTCAAATCTGTCACGTTCAGCCCCGATAGCCGGTACATTCTATCCGGGCATTTCAACGGGTCGATTAAGATATTGAATGCCATAGACGGCAATGAGGTCTGCATGCTGGCAAAGTTCAGAGATGGAGAATGGATTGCCTTTACTCCCGAAGGTTATTTCAATGCCTCGAAAAACGGCCCTGCTTATATTAATGTGCGGAGAGGCAACAGTGTTTTCGGTTTGGATCAGTTTTATGATGTCTTCTATCGCCCTGACATTGTAGAAGCAAAACTCAAGGGTGAAGATATAAGAGTGTTGGCGCCGTCCAATTTGGAAGAGGCGTTGTTAAATCCTCCTCCGGTCGTAGAATTTGTCCAGGTTCCATCAGAATCGGCCGATAGTAGCATTACAATCTCCTACAAGATAACTAGTACCGGGGGTGGTATCGGAGAAGTGCGCCTTTTTCATAATGGCAAACTTATAAAGTCCGACGGTTTTTACCGCCAGACCAAGGTGGCACCGACAGACAAAACTGATACGCTTCTTACCTTCAATTCAAGAGCCATAAAAGATTATCTCCGCAGTGTTGTCCTCCTATCTAGAAAAGAAGATAAGCTGAGCCTTGTCGAATCCGCACCGAAGGGTGACGTCTATGAAGGCAAGATTACTGTATATGCCGTGTCAGGTGAAAATGATATTGGTCTTGCTGCTTTTAACAGGAACAACTCTGTTCAGAGCATTCTCAAAACGTCAACCTTCAAATCAACCCTCAAACTGGATGACCCTCATCTCCACATCCTATCCGTAGGCATAGATGAATACAAAGCTGCCGAGAATAATCTTAAATATGCAGTAATGGATGCGGAAAGCATCACACGAATGCTGCAGGAACGATCAAAAACGCAATACAAACCTGAAAGTATCCACACCACAACGCTCAAGAATGCTGATGCCACGAAAATAAATATTATAAACAAGATAAATGAACTCTCAAAAATCATTAAACCTGATGATGTTTTTGTGCTCTTCATCGCCAGCCATGGAGTCCTTCAATCAGGCCTCTATTCAATAGTTACCCATGACTATAACGGCAATCTTAATAACAGCAATCTTATCAACTCAAATGAGATCATGGAAATCTCGAAGACCATGAAAGCATTAACTCAGATATTCATCCTCGATACCTGTCATGCGGGAGGATTAGACAACTTTGTAAGCGGTCTTTACGATGCACGTATGACGGTAATGGCAAAAAATATGGGACTGCATATGTTTGCTTCGGCAAGCTCCACCCAGGAAGCAATGGATGGCTACAAAGGCAAAAACGGTATGTTCACATACGCGCTTCTTGAAGGATTAAATAACAGCAGAAACGCCGATACGAATAAGGACAGTAAAATAAGCATTTATGAGCTTGGATCGTATGCCAAAGAACAAACCATGAAGTATTCAAAAGAGACAGGCCACACCCAGACGCCCGTGGTAAATAATTTCGGGAAGGACATCTCAGTGTACATGATCAGGTAGAGATTATCTCGACAACTGCTCCGGAGTAGTTCTGAAAGAAGGTGGGGTTTTGCATTTCAGAAGCAAGTCACTATTTATACCTGTCATTATTGCTGTTGCTGTGATTTGCCATGGATGCGGTATTCCCCTATTTCCAATCCCCATCGTAAAATATGCCCCTACTACGGTACCGTTGCCGGAAAAATCCGCAACACCCCTGGTGCTCGCTGCATTAAAGGATGTGAAGGACAGTGCTTTTAACCTGACGCTTGCCATACGTTCAGGACGCATCCAGGCGGTGGCCCACCCAAAAACGGAGGTCGAACTAATTGCCGCCCGTGACCTCTTGAAAATACTGGGCTATCATCCTTCCGCTTACGGCGCATTCATTTTGGGAGGCTACCTGGGAGAGAGGCAATAACACATGTAACAAAATGATCAATTGTAAAGAAAAACATGATTATTGCAAATTCATTCCCTTTCGAGCAGGTTTATGATACTGCACGAGTTATTGAACAAAGCAGTGGAATGGAGATCTACAGTTAAAGGGTGTCCATTTAACAATATGACTTCTTCACTTCCTTACCTGAGGTTATGAACGAACAAACGGACAGAAAATTTACTTTTAACTCGGCTATCCTTCCTCCCGAAACCTTCGGTGTCGTCCGCTTCCAGGGAACCGAAGGATTATCTGCCTGTTATGGCTTTGATATTCTCCTGATTTCCAAAGAGACTTCCATCGATCTGCGAGAAATACTCATGAATCCCGTCACCTTCACCATCAACGGGGAAGGCGGCCCGATTCTTTTCCATGGGGCGTTGAAAGCCTTCGAACAACTGCACGCGGTCGGTGAATCCGTTTATTACCGGGCCTATCTGATTCCCCGGCTATCATGGATGGCCATGACCAAGCACAATCAGGTCTTTCTGAACAAGACGATTCCGGAGATTGTGACGGCATGCCTCGAAGACGGGGGGTTGACTTCTCTCGATTACGAGTTACGCCTTCAGAAGGATTATACACCCTGGGAGTATGTCTGCCAGTTCGACGAAAGTCATCTCGATTTTATCTCCCGGTGGTTGGAAAGAGAAGGCATGTACTACTATTTTGAGCAGGATGAGAAAAGAGAGAAACTGATCATTACAGACAGCAAGATTTTCCATACCACGATGGAGCAAAGTAAAACAGTCTACTATTCTCCCCCCTCCGGGCTGGAGGGGGGGCATCGAGACGAGGTCATCAGCGCCTTTTTCTGCCGCCAGCAGTTCCTGCCCCGGTCGGTTATTTTAAAGGATTACAATTACCGGCGGCCATCCCTGGATTTGACGGCGTCGGCAGAGGTTCATCCCCAGGGCCAAGGTGACGTCTATATTTATGGAGAGCATTTGCGGACACCCGAGGAAGGCTCATCCTTGGCAAAGATCCGTGCGGAGGAGATCCTCTGCTGGGAGCGGCGATTTGACGGGAAAGCGTCCGTCCCCTATCTACGACCGGGGTACACCTTCGATCTCCGGGATCATTATCGGGCCAGCTTTAATCATGCCTACCTGACGGTGCATCTGACCCATGAGGGAAATCAGGCGGGGTATATGCTCTCCGGCCTGGGGACGGAGCTTGGGGAGGGTGAGCACGAGACCTGGTACCGCAATTCTTTCACTGTTCTCCCTGCGGAGGTCCAGTTTCGTCCGGAGCGGAAAACGCCCAAGGCCAGGATTTACGGACTGCTAAATGCGAAAGTCGACGCCGCCGGTTCCGGACAGTATGCGGAATTAGACGAGCAAGGGCGCTACAAGATCATCCTGCCCTTTGACACTTCGGGGCGGAGAGATGGGAAGGCCTCGACCTGGGTGCGGATGATGCAGCCTTACGCAGGGTCCGATCACGGGATGCATTTCCCCCTTCACAAGGATACGGAAATACTCCTCGCCTTCATCGACGGAGACCCGGACCGGCCGATCATTGCCGGGGCGGCGCCCAATCCGGGCAGTCCCTCCCTGGTAAACACGGACAACCAGACGAAGGCGCGTCTGGTCTCCGCCAGCGGCAATGAGTTTCATATGGAGGATCAGGCGGGAAAGGAACGGATTCTCCTCCATTCTCCCGCTACCCAGACCTTTGTGCGTCTCGGGCAACCCAACGACCCCGCCGTGGACTGGGCCAATCCGGACATCAACTCGGGGGGCAAGTACGGCTACACCCTCTACACCTCCGGGCTTATATCCATTACCGCCAACACCGCCAACACCCTGATCATCGGTGAGAACACCGCTATGACCCTCATTGATGACAATAAGTTCGTTGGCGGCCTCCGCACGGACGCGACTATCGGCGTCCGCTTTAATTTTCCTATGCTTTTCGAAAAAAAGTGCGGCGCGGAGAAGACGAAATGGATCGGTTTCCGGCAGAAGGCCGTGGGATCGGATGTATTGGTCACGGGAGAATCTGTTCAGGCCGTAGGCGCTGTTCAGCGGGCAGTGGGCAACAAGGTGGACGCCGCCGCGATGAAGACTAAAATGAAGGCGATGAAAGCAAGGGTTACCGGCACCTATACGAATGCAATCGGTGTCCAGACAAGGGCAATTGCCACGAAGACTGAGGTCGCAGCGGCAAAAACCGAGGCTATTGGCGAGGCGGTGACGGCGGCAGTGGCTCAGTCGCAAGTTATTGCGGATGAAGCATCGGCAACAGCAAACCTGGCGACGATGTCGGCGCTAACGGCCAAGACAAGGGCATCGGTGTACAAAGCTGCAGTAAGTGATGTCAAAGCTGCGGCAAATATCACACACTTACGAGCGGAACGGGTGAAATTAACGATCCAGGAAACGATGGTGTAATGAAAGGCGTCATTCACGATACAGGCTTTAATTATGGTGGCTGAGACGGACAGGAAGTTTTCGTTTACCTCGGGGGCATTGGCCCCGGAGACATTTGGAGTGGTGCGTTTTCACGGTGAGGAGGGGTTGTCGAGCTGCTATCGGTTTGAGGCGACGCTGGTGACTGCGGAGGCGGAGCTTGACCTGCGGGAGGTGCTGCTGAATTCCGTAAAGTTCACCATTCATCGGCAAGGCGGGGATGTGGTTTTTCACGGTGTTCCCGTGACCTTTGAGCAGTTGCAGCAGGTGGGGGCGGCGGTCTTCTACCGGGTGGTAATGGTTCCGAAATTGTGGCGGCTGTCGTTGACACGGCACAATCAGGTATTTTTGGATAAGACCGTTCCGGAGATTGTGGCGGCGTGCCTGCAGGATGGGGGGTTGAGCGCTCTCGATTACGAGCTCCGCCTGCAAAAGGATTATTCCCCCTGGGAGTACGTATGCCAATACGGAGAGAGTCATCTGGATTTTATCTCCCGCTGGTTGGAGCGGGAGGGGATGTACTACTATTTCGAGGCGGGCGTGGCCGGCGAGAAGGTGATCATTACGGACAGCAAGATTGCCCACACCTCGATGGATCAAGGTAAAACACTATACTATTCGCCTCCTTCCGGTCTGGAGTCGGGACACATGCAGGAGGTGCTGTCCACTTTTTTCTGCCGTCAGCAGATGTTGCCGCATAAGGTGATCCTGAAGGATTACAATTACCGGCGGCCTTCCCTGGATATGACGGGAGAGGCGGAGGTTTACGCCCAGGGTCACGGCGACGTCTATATCTACGGGGAACATTTACGATCTCCCGAGGAGGGCGCAGCCTTGGCAAAAATCCGTGCGGAGGAGATTCTCTGCTGGGAACAGCGGTTTGACGGGGAATCGTCCGTCCCCTATCTGCGTCCGGGCTATACCTTTGATCTTCAGGATCATTATCGGGGCAGCTTCAACCGGGACTATTTGACGGTGCATCTGACCCATGAAGGAAATCAGGCGGGTTATATGCTCTCCGGTCTGGGAGCGGAGCTTGGGGAAGGAGAACGGGAAACATGGTACCGGAACACCTTTACGGTCCTCCCTGCGGAGGTCCAGTTTCGTCCGGAGCGAAAGACCCCCAAGGCCAGATTTAACGGCGTCCTCAACGCGAAAATCGACGCCGCCGGTTCCGGACAGTATGCAGAATTGGACGAACAGGGGCGCTACAAGATTATCCTGCCTTTCGACACTTCGGGGCGAAAGGATGGGAAGGCCTCGGCCTGGGTGCGGATGATGCAGCCCTATGCGGGGTCCGGCCACGGGATGCATTTCCCCCTTCACAAGGGTACGGAAGTGCTCCTGTCCTTCATTGACGGTGACCCGGACCGTCCGATCATTGCCGGAGCAGTTACCAATCCGGAGACCCCCTCGCCGGTCAATGCGGACAACCAGACGAAGTCGCGTCTGGTCTCCGCCAGCGGCAACGAGTTTCACATGGAGGATCAGGCAGGAAAGGAACGGATTCTTCTTAACTCCCCAGCCACCCAGACCTTTGTGCGTCTCGGGCAGCCCAACGACCCCCCCGTAGACTGGTCCAATCCGGACATCAACTCGGGAGGCAAGTACGGTTACACCCTCTATACCTCCGGGGCCATATCCATTACAGGGAACACCTCCAACACTCTGATTATCGGTGAGAACACCGCCATGACCCTCATTGACGACAACAAGTACGTCGGTATTCTGCGCACGGACACCACCATCGGTGCCCGCTTCAACTTTCCCATGGGTTGGGAAAACAAGGCCGGTCCGCTCAAATTAAAATATCTTGGTTTCCATGTGCGATCCCATGCCGCGGAGGGAGTGCAGGCGCCAGTTGTGAACGATGTCATCGGAGACCTGACCGCTTCCGTAGCAAGCAAGCTTGAAACGGCGGCCCTTGACCAGCGGCTTGCTGAGCTTGAGAATCAGGTCAACGCGGAGATCAACCAGCTCATAACCGCCAAGGTCGGCACCCTGGCCACCAGGGATGATGTTGCCGGGTCAAAAAATCAGGCCGTCGCTACTGCCACTGAAACGGCGGCGGAGCGGACAACGGCCATTGCTACGGAATCCAGGACTCACGCCACGGAAGCGTTGACAGCAGCCAATCTTGCCGTGACAACTATTAACAGCGCCGTAACCCTTGCTACGGAGACTAAAACATCTATTGAGTCGTCAGGAATGACCGTCGAAAAATTCGGTGCGTTTCTTACCCGTCAGCAGTTGTAGATTATGAAAGTATTATTCAGGATATAGGCTTTAATTATGGTGGCTGAGACGGACAGGAAGTTTTCGTTTACCTCGGAGGCATTGGCCCCGGAGACATTTGGAGTGGTGCGTTTTCACGGTGAGGAGGGGTTGTCGAGCTGCTATCGGTTTGAGGCGACGCTGGTGACTGCGGAGGCGGAGCTTGACCTGCGGGAGGTGCTGCTG
>Ga0265297_10012650_pt1 | contig 10094 bp, 9 predicted proteins | sample Munlanlwell13791_FD_192502 | JGI IMG/M metagenome (GOLD analysis project Ga0265297, IMG submission 192502) | Leachate microbial communities from a municipal landfill in Southern Ontario, Canada - Leachate well 137-91 | ecosystem: Engineered > Solid waste > Landfill > Unclassified | place...
TGCACAGGCTGCATTTATCTTTCTTTCCCTTGCAGATAAAACATGAGATATCTACTTCAGCCGAAGGCTCAGTAAACGGAAAAAAATGCGGCCGAAGGCGCAAACTAACATCCGGGGAAAAAAATAACCTTGCGAAGTTAAGAAGCACGCCCTTAAGTTGCGCAAAATTTATATTCTTATCTATGGCAAAACCTTCAACCTGATGAAACATAAATGAATGCGAGGCATCCACGCTGTCCGGCCGGTATACTCTTCCCGGTGAAACCACGGCAATAGGCGGCTTGGATAACTTCATTACCCGCGCTTGCGATGGTGAGGTGTGGCTACGCAGCAGAAATTTTCCTCTGTGTTTTTCACGAGGCTCTGGTATATCCAGATAAAAAGTATCGAAAGCATCGCGAGAAGGATGATCCAGCGGTATATTTAAAGCGCTAAAATTATGCCATTCATCCTCTATCTCTGTTCCTTCAACTACGGTAAAACCGAGCCTCTCGAAAACAGAACAAATTTCTTCGCTTATTACGCTTAAAATATGGCGGCTTCCGCGGGTCAAGCAAGCGGCTGGATAGGTTAAATCGATTTTTTCTTCTTTTGCGCTTAAGCTCTTGGATTTTTCGGAAAGCGCAAAAGTTATTTTATTTTTAAGAATGTTTAAATTCTTGCCCCAGATGCCTTTTGCTTCTTTGCTCAAAGACGGGACCATCGAAAAAAGCCGGTTGATTTCAGCCTTTCTTCCAAGATACTTTACTCTTAGCGCTTCGATGTCAGAAGGAGACTGCGCAATTAATAAATCACTCTCAAACTCTTCTTCAAGCTTTTTAACTTCTATTTCCATTGGTAAACCTTTTAGCGCTGATTACACTGATTTTAAAAAGATCGCACTGATTGGATACTTTTATTCCCATGAATTTTCTTTTTTTAATCAGTGTAATCACCACCCTAATCAGTGGAACCAGTGTTCATTAAGAACCATAACCTAATCTTATAAAATAAATAACCGTTAATGTCAAACAAATTATAAGGAATGCAATTGCTACCTTAATTTTGCGCGGTGAAATTACTTCGTCCACGTTTTCACCTTTTTGGATAATCTGCAGGATGGATGCGTGTATATCCAAATCCCCTCCGTGCTCGATACACGCACGGTTAAATTTTCCTTTTACCTCAACAATGTCGCCTTTGGCTTTATAGTGGCCGGTTGTGGAAATCTCTTTAACCAGGGGTTGCGGCAGCCATATTCCTATTGCGTTTTTAGTATCATTTACGTTTATCCAGGCAAATTTTCCTCTTACCATTACATCGCCGATAACTTCGCCGCTGTAAATTACCTCTTTTCCGTCATACTGCTTTGCGTTATTTATTAAGTCAGAGCTTGAAACCGGCTCGGCTAAGGCAAAAGCAGAGAGCAGAAAGCAGAAAGTAGAAACAAAAATAATTAATTTAATTGTTTTTTCAATCAGTGTAATCATTTTTAAAATCAGTGTAATCAGTGCTAAATTATTTACCCTTTATCGCTGCGATTAGGAACCCAAGCAGCGTAAAAATAGACATAAACTCAAGACGCCCTGCCCACATTTGTATTATATAGGTAACTTTTAAAAGCGCGGGCATAGCTGTATCGGTTATGCCGCAAGAAAGCCCTACATTTGCCGCAGCTGAGGTAGATTCAAATAATGAATTAACGAAAGGGTAGCCGAAAAACATGCCTATAAGTGCGCCTGCCGCATAAAGAATAAGATAGCATAAGCTGATTAATAAGGCTGCCCGCACTTGTTTATCTTCAAGAAAAATGTTTTTTATGTGGTGAAACCTTTGGACAACTATGGCTTTTTCCGGCAGCATTATTCTTCTTATATCCTCTTTAACAGCCTTCATTATTATCCCGATACGAAGCATTTTTATTGCGCCCGTCGTTGAACAAACTGCGCCGCCAAGAGCCATTGCAAAAATTACTCCGGTTAAAGAAAACTGGTTCCAATCATTTATAAATTGTTTTGCGTATACCGTCTGAAACCCTGTTCCGGTGTGCCCGGAAATCAGCTGGTAAAAACCTTTTCGAAATAAAATTAAAGCATGCTGGTAAATACCTATTTTATCGAGCCCTATTGCGACAATAATAAACGCTATAATAACCGTAACGAAAAAAGTCCGCATTTCTATATTGCGAAATAATTCCTTAAAATTGCCTGTCCAGAGATGATAATGTAATTTGAAATTGATTGCACCTAAAACCATAAGTATTATTGTTATTACTTCAATAGCCATACTATGGTAATAAAGAATACTTTGTGACTGTGGAGCGAATCCGCCGGTATCAAAAGCCGTCATAAAAATACAGGCTCCGTGGAAAAAAGCATTGTGAGCTTTCATCCCGTTTAAAAGCCCGGTTATCCCGAGTGCAAGGGTTCCCAGCACAAGAAAAATTATGCTAACCAACCAGATAAACCTTGAAGTGTGAATAACATTCGGGAGCACTCTTTCATCGCGTGCTTCGCCGACATACATTTTAAATGCCCCGGAAAGTCCTTTCATAAAGAGAGAAAGAGCAACAATAACAATACCCTGGCCGCCGATAAACATTATAAGGTGCCGCCAAAGATTATGGGTATAAGAAATATGATCAAGGTCCTGGGCTAAACTTAAACCTGTTGTTGCAAAACCTGACATCGCATCGAAACAGGCATCAAGGTAAGATTTAAAGTGCCCGCTTAAATGTAAAGGTATTGCTCCGATTATTGTTGCAACCAGCCAGGACAAAGATACAACAATCATCCCCTGCATCCAGTTTAAATCTTTGTCAGTGAAACAAATCTTGGTAAGTATAAATCCTAAAAGGAATGACACTCCGATACCGATGAAAAAATCAAACGTAGGGCCTACTTCTCTAAAACCCAATGCGCAGATGATAGGTATCAGCATAAAAAGGCCGATACCTATTGTGATTTTTCCAAGATAATAACCGATTATTTTTAAATCGTCTAAATGCGGTTTCAGAACCATATTAATGAATAATTATGAGGCATGCCAGAAAAGCAACTGCCATAATCGCAGCCGCGTAAAGTATTTCGATAGAAATACCCTCTATGGCGTTAAGAATTACTTTCCTAGTTACATTTACTTTTTTAAACATTTATAAATTAATGACGGCGGCTAAGTAACTTTAGCAGGCAGATTGCAAAATCTTTGCATTATAATCTGCCCACCAAAAGACTTAAAAGTGATGGTTCATTGCCAATAAGCGTTAAAGCAATTATATCGTCTCCGGGCTTAAGTATTGTATCGCCCTTTGGTATGATAACTTCTTCAGCCCTTAGAATAGATACAAGCGTGGAATTCTCCGGCCAGGTAATTTCTTGGACTAGTTTTCCTATTACCGGGGAATCTTCCGGAAGGTCTACGCGAACAATTGCCAGCTTTCCGCGCTTAAAGCTTAAAAGGTTTACAAAATCAGAGTATGAAGCTTCTTCTTCAATTATTTTTGCAATAATTTTCGTGTCGTCAACCGGAACGTCAACGCCGAGTTCCGAAAATGTTTTTTCGTTATCGGGATTATTTACCCGGCCGACAGTTCTATGCACTTCGAATTTTTCCTTAGCAAGTTGGCAGATTATAAGGTTATCTTCATCATCTCCTGTTACTGCGGCTAAAACATCTGCTCTGTTTATGCCGGCTTGCTCCAAAATGTCCGGCTCACAACCATCTCCATTAATAACCAAAACATCAAGCTGTTTTGCCAGCTCATCGCACACAATCCTGTCTTTTTCGATAATGCTTACTGTATGCTTATTCTGATTAAGCCTTTTTGCCAAAAAATAACCTACTTTTCCTGCACCAATTATTATTATATTCATAATTTTACAAGCTAAATCTTTCTTTTATCTTGCTAAGGCTTTTTACTTTGACTACGCCCATTAAAATATCGTTTTCCTCAATTGTTGTTTTCTCGTCAGGAATTATGACTCCATCCATACGCCGAACAGCAACTACAATAAATTCTCCCGGAATATTTAAGCTTACTGCGGGTTTACCGATAAGATTTTTTTTCGGGTCTATCTCTATAACGCCTAAATCTTTTGTTTCGATAAGATAGCTTGAAAAGTGGCTTTCGATGATTTTGTCTCTAAGCATAGCGGCAAAAAGTATGGTTCCGCTTATTATATCCATACCCAAGGCTGCGTATATGTGGGCGCGTTGCGGGTCATAAACCCTGGCAATAACTTTTGGCACGTTGAATATTTTTTTTGCAACTTGCGCGGAAATAAGATTGGTGTTGTCGCCGTTTGTTACAGCACAGAAAGCATCTGCTTTTTCAATTCCGGAACTTTTAAGTAAATCCTGGTCAAAACCATTACCAACCAGTGTCATGCCGTTAAAAGCACTCCCTAGCCTGTCGAAAGAAGAAGGGCTTTTGTCAATTACAACAACATCGTGCCCTTCATTAGAAAGCAGCTTGGCAAGCTCTGAACCTACACGGCCGCAACCAACGATTATAACGTACATTTAGACCTCTTATTTAACTTTGATTAGTCGTTAGTCGTAAGTATTGAGTATTGCGTCGGGGATTTAAAGAAATTGCGGGTTCTAATCTAACTCACTACTCACGACTAAATACTACTGACTATTTCTTTACTTCTTCCACTATTTTATCAAAAACCGCAGGATATTCAGCTGCTATTTTTGCAAGCATGTCCCTTGAGAGAAGAATATTTTTCTTCTGCAAATCATGCATAAAATCATTGTAAGTCAGCCCTTTTTCTCTTACTGCGGCGTTGATACGCGTAATCCAAAGGCTGCGGAATTCCCGGCGTCTCGCGCGTCTGTCCCTGTAAGAATAAACAAGCGCGCGGCGTACTGTTTCAATTGCGCGCCTAAAGTTTTTCGAGCGCCTTCCCCAATAGCCTTTCGCCATTTTCAGGACTTTTTTCTTGCGTGCGCGCGAAGCTGGTTGTTGTTTTACTCGCATTCTGTGTCCTCCTTGTTATTAGAAGCGGATTGCCGCGGATATTGACGCGGATGAACGCACGGTAATTAAGCGTGCGGTTAACAAATTCGCTTCATGCTTAAAATTTAAATACGTTAAAGATAACCAACAATCTATCTATAATAGTTATTTGTGTCTCTGTGCGTCTATCCGCGTTTAGATCCGCGAATATCAGCTTCTATTTTTCAAAATGAATACGGCAGTGCCCTTTTTACCGCCATTCTATCAACACCTGCAACAAGCGTTTTTTTGCGTAAGAATCTTTTTCTTTTCTCGGTTCTTCCGCTTAAAAGATGGCGCCTGCTTCCTTTTGAACGAAGAATTTTTTTGTTCTTCGTAACTTTTAATCTTTTTGCAAATCCTTTTTTTGTTTTTAATTTTGGCATATTAAACTCCTTAAATTTTGCGACGCAGTCGCGGAATTTAACCCCGAAGCGCTTCTTGTAAATTTTGCTGGCCGCAGGCCGAGAAAATTTACGAGATATACAGGCGCAAGGGGTAATATAAATATGAGATTTTTTACCCTATCTGCCACGTAAACGGGCACTCGCAGCAATTTATCTTATTTTGGCCCCAATACCATTATCAATGCTTTTCCAAGCATTATCGGATCTTTGTCTACTTTGCCAATTTTTTCTATATCCTGAACGAGTTTCCCAATAACACGGTTGCCCAAATCTTTGTGAGCAAGCTCTCGGCCGCGAAATAGCATTCTTATCCTTACTTTGTGGCCTTTCTCAAGAAACTCTTTTACGTGTTTTGATTTTATTTCATAATCGTGCATATCTATTCTGGGGCTTATGCGTATTTCCTTAAGCTGGGCCTGCTTTTGGTGTTTTTTTACTTCTCTTTCGCGTTTTTCCTGCTCATAGCGGTATTTTGAAAAATCCATTATCCGGCATACCGGCGGATTTGCTGCGGGGGCTACTTCAACCAAATCAAGCTCTGCCTCATCTGCTTTTTTCAAGGCAAGTTCCCGCGGAAAAATCCCAAGCTGTTCTCCTTCTGGCCCGATAATCCTTAACGTCTTGGCGAATATCTTTTCGTTAACTCTTATATACCTCACTCTTCTTAGCCCTCCTTTTTATGTAGCTTACGCCACTACCTTTATATTAGCCAGCTGACTCTTTTTTTAAAAGAGCCAGAAACCCTTCAATGTCCATATTGCCCAAATTCTGCATTCCTCTCGCTCTTACTGAAATCTGTTTGGTGTCGCGTTCTTTCTTGCCGACTATAACCATATAAGGCACTTTACGCATTTCTTTTTCCCTTATTTTTCTCTGCAAAGTTTCGTTGCGTAAATCTGCTTCGACTCTGAAATTTTCTTTTTCTAAAATATCTTTTATTTCTTTTGCATAATCTTGCGTATCCTCGGTAATATTTAAAACGCTTGCCTGCACAGGCGCGAGCCAAAGGGGAAATTTTCCTGCGTAATGCTCAATTAGTGTTGCGATAAACCTTTCCAGGCTTCCTAATATTACGCGGTGAATCATAACTACACGCGTATCACGTCCATCAGGAGCACGGTAAGTTAAATCAAATCTTTCAGGTATGGCATAATCAAGCTGGACGGTTGCGCACTGCCATTCCCTGTTTAAAGCATCTTTAAGTTTTATATCTATTTTTGGGCCGTAAAAAGCGCCGTCAGCCGGATTTATTTTGTAGTTAAAGCTCTTTTTCTTAAGCACTTCTTCTAAGATGCCTTCGGCAGCGTCCCAATTTTCTTTTTCTCCGATAAACTTTTCCGGCCGCGTGCTGAGCTCTGCGGTAAAGTTATCAAAGCCGAATTTATTCATTGCTTCTTTTACAAAATCCAAAACGCCCTCTATTTCGGAATACAAATCTTCCTTGCGGCAAAATATATGCGCGTCATCCTGGGTGAAGCCCCGGACGCGAAGGAGCCCGTGCAATACTCCGCTTTTTTCATAACGATAAACCGTGCCAAGTTCAAACATTCTTAGCGGCAACTCTCTCCAGCTATGCAGGCGTGCTTTATAAATCAGAATATGGCCAGGGCAATTCATCGGCTTTAAAATGAATTCCTGGTTTTCCTTGGTTACAGGATACATATAATCCTGGTAGTAATCAAGATGGCCGCTTTTTTGCCATAATTTCTTATCCATTATGTGCGGAGTTTGAACCATTTTATATCCGCGCTTGTAATGTTCTTTAATCTCCCAGTCTTCAATTATTCTTTTTAAGCGCGCGCCGTCCGGAAGATAAAAAACAAGGCCAGCTCCTGCTTCATTGTAAAATAATTCAAAGAGCCCGAGCTCTCGTCCTAAAGTCCTATGGTCTCTAAGTTTTGCCTCTTCCAGAAGTTTTAGATGATTTTCTAATTCTTCTTTGGTAAAAAAAACAGTTCCATAAATACGCACCAGCTGCGGGTTTGAGTCTACGCCCTTCCAATAAGCGCCGGAAGTTGAAAGTATTTTAAAATACTTTGCTTCTTTGGTTGATTCAATATGCGGGCCTTTGCATAAATCTACGAAATCACCGTGCTTATATATGGAAACTTTAGGTTGGTTCAGGTCTTTTATGAGTTCAACCTTAAAAATTTCGCCATTAGACTTAAAAAACTCAATCGCTTTCTCGCTCTCCCAATCTTCGTGAATAAAGGAAAGTTTTTTGTTTATTTCCTCGCGCATCAGCTGTTCAACGCGGCTTAAATCTTCTTCCTTTATGCCGCCCGGGATTTCAAAATCATAGTAAAAGCCGTTATCAATTGCCGGCCCAATACCTAACTTAGCCTGCGGATAAATTTTCTTAACCGCAGAAGCCATAATGTGCGAACAAGAATGTCTTAAAGTTTGTAAGTCCATTTTTTTAAGCTTTCAGCTTTCAGGTGTCAGCTATCAGCCGCCCTTCAAGGGCGCCCTTAGGGGGCTGATTACTGGAAGCTGATATCTGATAGCTATTAATATGGTGGGCGGTGTAGGATTTTCCGCCTTCTGCTTACGCTTTGGCGAGACCTCGCCAGCTTCGCTGGCGGGGAACCCACGACCTTCCCAATTTAATTATCTCAATAAATGGGCGCATAAGGATTCGAACCTTAGACCCCTTCCTTGTAAAAGAAGTGCTCTAACCAGCTGAGCTATGCGCCCGCAACAGATGACAGAAAACAGAACACAGAATCAATTTTTACTTCCTTTCTGTTCTCTGTACTCTGTTATCTGTTTTCTGATATTACCCTGCCAATCTTCCCAAAAGTCCCAGGCCAAATGCCATTACAAAAAGAGCAACTGTTTCGATAATTCCTAAAACTATTATGTAATTCGCAAAGCCTTTTTCTGTTTCGCCCAAGGCGTCACAGGCAACTGCTGCAGCTTTGCCTTGCCATAACGCGGAAAGGCCAATTGCCAAACCGCAAAATATTCCAACGCTCCATACGTAAATTCCTTTTAAAGACAGTTCAATAATTTTATTCATTATAATCATTCCGTAAATAGTCTGGGTAAGAGGCGCTCCGACAAATGCCACAATAGCGAAAGAAGCACTTTTATTTTGAGAAAAACTCTTTTTCCATGCACCTATGGCAGCAAGCCCCGCCATGCCTGCACCCAGAGCCGAACCAACAGCGCTAAGGGCAAGCACTGCCGCCGCCCCTAAATCTTTAAATTGCATTAAAAGGTTATTTGTTTCCATGATTGCCTCCTTTTGAACGGTATTTCATTTCTACATTATTCATGTAACGGTTTATAGCGAAAACCGGTCCACTTAATATCTATATGGTTACAAAATTCCAAAACGTTAAGCCTTAGGCCATGCACCAAAACAGCAATGGGGCCTAAAATGACGTTTAAAGCCTGGCCGATAAAAAGAATAAATGCGCCTAAGAAAACTGCAATTAAGCCGTTTCCCCACAGCCCCATAGCCATATTATTAAAAGCATCGGCGACTGCGACCGAAGCAAGCCCTACAGCAAAAAGCCTTACGTATGAAACTATATCGGTAAAACTATTAACGGCGCTTAAAGCAAATATTCCTAACCCTTTGCTTATGGCTTTTAAAATATTTTTGTTCGGTTCGGAAAACCCTATGACTAAAATCATTCCGGACAAAAATAACCATTTGCCGGAATCCGGAAACGCTTCTGCAAGAACCAGGGTTTTAGCTAGAAAAAAACCACCCCATAAAATTAGAATCCAGCCGATATCGGATAAGGCTTTGAGCGCTGGCACTTTCAATATCGCGCGCCATGCGTGCGCTATGCTTAAGTGTATCGCGCCGAGTAAAAAACACAAGCTTTGTACAAATTTTTCGTTTTGCAATGCCGGGAAAACGGGCTTTACAAAGCCCCTTAACCATTCCTGCCCGAAAATTGTGCCGCTTGCTATCCCCCACACAATCGCACAGGCGCTTAATATATAAAAAAGAACAAAAATTTGCCTGTTTTTAACTTTCCTGCCGAGTTTCTTTTGAGCCGCAAAGGTAAGAAGAGCAAAAATCGCCCCGACACCCGCGTCTCCGATTAACATGCCGAAAAATATGGAAAAAAATATTAAAAACCAAAGACTTATATCGAGTTCCCCGTAACCGGGAACAATCTCTATAAACTTAAAAACAGGGTTTATTATGGATATCCAACGCGGATTAGAGATAAGCGTAGGCACGTTATCTGACTCATCCGGGTCCCTCACGAATATTGCCCAGCTATTTGTTTTAGCGGCATTTAACAGTATATTAGTTTTATCGTAAGGCAGGTATCCTGTCAAGAACATAATATCGTCGCTTTGGCCCATGCCTTTTATGGCACTTTCGAACTCAAATTCCTTTGAAAGGCTTATCCTTATCTCTAAAAAGTTTTGCCTGTACGCGGCAAGGCTGTTTAATTCCTTAATCAGGGCGGCTAAAACCCGGGTGTCCTCTGCAAGGCGCGCCTTGAGCCTTGAAATGCTCATATTCGGTAAGCTCAACTCCTTAAAGGCAATTTCCGCGTCTGTGAAGGAAACAGTTGCCAGACAAGCCACACCTTTTACGGTTTTTATATGCGCAACTGTGATATTTTCCGGGATTCTTTTTAATTCCCTGACAGGAATCTGATAAAGTTTCACAAAAACACCCTTTGCAGCCAAATCTTTTATTGCTTGCGGCTCAAAATCTCCCCAGACTT
>Ga0265297_10012651_pt1 | contig 10093 bp, 23 predicted proteins | sample Munlanlwell13791_FD_192502 | JGI IMG/M metagenome (GOLD analysis project Ga0265297, IMG submission 192502) | Leachate microbial communities from a municipal landfill in Southern Ontario, Canada - Leachate well 137-91 | ecosystem: Engineered > Solid waste > Landfill > Unclassified | place...
TTATCAACAATTCTATTTAGTAGAAAATGGTAATAGATTAAATCACATATACGTTGGAATGAATAGTCCATCATATCTAATTGATATAGTAACAAGAACTTTTGGTGTAGAGTTCAAGATTGATGGCGACTATAGAAGCAATAATTACATCTTAGCATATGAAGGTGGATTTCCAGTTCCTAATGTAAACTGGGTTAAACAGAATTTGGCGACTTAGTTATAGTTGCCTATTTTTATCACATTAACAGGAGTAATATTTTATGTCTAAACTAGAGTTTATTGTTGAGTGGATAGATTGGGATGATAAATTACATAAAACAAAATATGTTCCCTCAGCTAATATAATTTATAGATTTAATGATTTTAGACAAATTAAAGCTTCAAGTAGAAGTAAAATTAAGGAAATTTTACAAAGATATAAGTTATAAGAGGTGTTAGTAATTTGGGCTTATATTATGATATAATAACTAAAAAGATTATTCAGAATGATAAAGCCTTAGATTGGATTGAGCCTAATAGATATGTAAGGCATGAAGTATCTGGGTGTAATTGTCCTAAATGTAAATCTCAGTAATGAGGAATAGTAAATGGAACAAAGGTTTCATGAAGTAATTAAGAAACTTGGGGATTTAATCCTAATTAAAAACCAAGTAGAAAATGAGTTTGTCTTTAAAGTAGTAAATAATAATCATATTGAAATAATAAACAAGAGTAATCAATGGAATGGTATCTTATTAGCTCAAATAGCTAAAGTTACTGAATCGTTAACTCTAAACTATTTTGTGGATAGAGAAACATTTAGTATAATTATTCACTAAGTTTCTTTGAGGGTATATAATGCCAACTGCTAAGAAAGGCTGGATATCAGCAGGTTATCCAGATTGCACACATAAGGATGCTAATGGAGATTATTGTAACATATGCGGATGTCCATTAGAGCAAGAGAGTATCATATTATCTTTAGAGTCATTATTGGTGAAATAGAATGAATGCGCATGTAATGTTAGATGGACAACTAAGACCTGAGTTTGTTAAAAGATTTAAGTTACCAAAAGGAGAAGATAGGCTTCATATAACATTTTATCCACCATACAATAATACATGCAGAGTTATAGTTGATTATATCTTTGATAGAGAAATAACTATACCTAAAGCATATTTTACTAAAGAAACTCAGGATGAAGCTAAAAGGTTAGTTAATAATCAAAATAAAAGATATGGCATACCTAGATGGGTATGTTAATTCATAGTCACATCAGTGACAGAGAAGAGAGACATGGGAGTAAAAACTAATTAAGCTTTGTATATGATAGATTAAGCATTGTTTAAACAAGCCTTTCAAGCGTTCCCCCATATTGGTTTAAAGTTAATTTATCATCTGTAAAGCTAAGGTTAATTGTAAACTGCTATTTTTAATATAATTAGTTTTCCATCTCTCTTACAATTACGCCTTGGTAGCATATGGTATTGCAACAGCCTGTTAAGCTGTAGGTCATTGGTTCAAATCCAATCCAAGGCGCTTATTTATAATATTTTATACCATTCAGGAATAAATCTATTATTTTTTTTTGTTTAAAGGAATAATGTATATGGCTAAGATTTACTGCTAGTAAGAAAGGCAATTTTTATGTCTCAACGGCAAGAAGGTTTCCAATGTAATGTTTGTAAGAAAGTATATGCGCGTAGAGTAGAAGTGCATGCGCAGGCAGATAAATCAAAGAAGAAATACATATTTGTTTGCTGTAAATGTAGTGGTCATAAACCGTTAAGTTGTTTAGATTAGATATGGGATGTCACGTAATGAGTTTCTTAAACTATCTTTAAAGAAGAAACAAAGTTTATTTCATATTTTCCATTCTGACGTAGCTGATTTTTGTCTTAATGTTAATGAATATAATGAAGTAAACTTTGATTTTAGATATAACAGAGTTTCTTTAGAAATAATTGAAATAGATTAGGAAATAATAATGAATCATTATAAGAAACACAAGAAAGTTTGTGCAGAATGTTTACCTAAGAAATGTAAAGCTTGTGGATATAAACAAAAGGATAATAGTCACTAAGTTATGTATAGTGATAGGAATCCATTGTAAGTCCTGATGCGTGATGCGTTAGGCTTTGGGTAGCCTTCTATAGATATGTTAGTGTAACATAAGTGTCTCTGGAGTTACACGTATTGAGTTATGTTATATAGTTTAAGAATGAGTTATTGGGAAGTACATTTGAGGGGAGTAACAGAGGCACTCTCATTCTTATTAATTTGGAGATTATTTTATGAGACAATTACATCAGATGGACTATAAAGAAAGAATCCAGTATTATGCTGATGAAATAGCACAAGAAGAATATAACAAAGATAATTTTTATGAATTAACTAAGGAACAGCAAGAAATAGTATGGAAGAAAGCTGAGGAAAAGGAAGCAGATTATTGGGCTGATATAGCAGATTCTTTAGTTGATGAAGAGAAACTTAGTGGTAAACCAAGTTATTTACGTATCTTACAAATTTCATAGTTATTACATTATGAATTAGTGAAATAAGATAGCTTAAAAAATACAGATGCATTACTGTAGCTATGTAAAAATCTTAGGACTTAGAAATAAGGACTTACATACTCAGGACTTAGGTAAGTTTAGGATTTAGGCAACAGTATTTACACAATTCCAACATGATTGAATTGGTTTGCTATCTACCTACACTACGCAGTTGGTCATAATGATAATAACACCTTTAATAGAGGTGATAAAGCACGACAGAGAAAATGACTGTAGCTGAAGGTATGCAAGAGCTTAAACGTATAAGTAAACTTATACCTACCAGATGCAATCAAATATCAAGATACTCTTCTAAGAAGAAGGGTATGCCAGATGAAGTTGCTAATCAAAAGAAGTATGTTGATGAACAATGGCAATCAGCTAGAGATTTACTAGCACGTTACTCTAAGATTAAATTGGCGATACAATCATCTAATCTGATTAATGGATTCACATTTGAAGATAGATTCTATACTATAGCGGAAGCAATCTTGTACAAGCAATATTTAGCTAGTCAATTAAATATGTTACTTGACTCATTTAATGACTATACTGCTCAATCTCAATTATCAAAGTTTACTGATGCAATAAGAGTTTTATCTAGAAATGCTAATGCAACAAACAATGATGCGCAGCAAGTTCTTAATGAAGCATCATTAGTTCCAGAGTTATACTATAACCCAGTTGAAATACAAAGAGAAAGAGAGAAGCTCACAGATTTCTTATCTAAAGTAAATGTACTTATAGATAAAAGCAACCATGAAGCACAGATAGAAATTTAAACTTAAATATCCACTTTTATTTTTCTTAAATTAATAATTAGGAAAGTTGATTATGTATTACAAAGAAATATTTAACTTTACATTACAAGATATTTCAGTACTTAAAAATAAGTATGAAACAGCCACTATACAAGAAACTCTTGTTAGGTGGGTTAATGATAAATATGGAATAGATAATGTCAGCATTAAAGTTTCTATTAATGGTAGAAAAGTATCTATTCTGTATTTAGATAATAAAGAAATGTAGTTAGCGTTATGTAGAGAGAGGGATAAGTAATTAATGTCAACTCATAATCCAAGTTATATGAAATATGGAAATACGCAACAATATAGAATGCTTAATGAATGGTATGAAGAAATAATACGTTCATTAGGATTAGATTCTTCTACTATTTCTGTTCCACCACTGTATTCCATAGGTGTACGGTTAGGTTGTGACCCAGAATTCTTCTTAAAGAATAAGAAGACAATAGTTGAATCTATTAACATAATTCCACCAGAAGGTTTAGAATTAGGAGTGTATGGTGGAACACCACCTGGCAAAATAATAAGAGATGGTTTACAAGTTGAATTAAATCCTTTACCTAAAGTATGCAGAGAACAAATAGCTGTTGAAGTAGCAATATCTCTTGATGCATTACATCATAAACTAATAAAAGATAACAGTGGAGTTAGTTTATCATTTAATGGAGTAATAAGTTTATCAGAAAAAGAAATGAAGAATCTACATGATGAATCAAAGAAGTTTGGATGTGCTCCAAGTAATAATATTTATACTAAGGAACAAAGTAAAATAACAGTTAATCCAGAAAATTATTCTTACAGAAGCGCTGGTGGACATATACATCTTGGTCATTGTGACTCAGAGTTAATGCGTGACGTATTTAATAAAAACACAGAGATAGTTATAGAATTGTTAGATATAATCTGTGGCAACACATGCGTTTTAGTTGACAGAGACCCAATGCAACAAGAAAGACGTAAAGTTTATGGTAAAGCTGGAGAATACAGATTGCCACCTCATGGCATTGAATATAGAACATTATCAAACTTCTGGTTAAATAATTATCAGCTGTTTGGATTAGCATTTGGTTTAGCTAGGCAAGCTGTTGAAGTAGCAGCAAATATTCATTTATATGAATATCAACTTAAAACAAAGTCTCCATACAGAATAATATTAGAATCTATAAACAGAGATGACATTATATCTGCAATAAACAATAATGATTACAAGTTAGCTAAAAGAAACTTTGATAAAATAAAAAAATACTTAGTTGAAATGTCAGCATCAAATACTGACCGTTATCCATTATCAAAGATGAATATAGAAGCGTTTGAATATTTTGCTGAAAAGATTAATGATTATGGATTAAAATATTGGTTTAAAGAGTCCCCATTAACTTATTGGTCACGTTTAAAGAATTATGGAGTTCGTAATGAAATTTATGAAACATTTGGATGGGAAGCATTTTCTGTTGATAATGTAAAAGAAAGAATGATTCATGAAAACTTGTCTTTTGGCGATAAGTTAAGTAGATTAATACAACCATTCTGAGAGAGGGAATAAAATATATGTCAAACAAGTTAAAGTTTCCAAAATTAGAGTTAATTCAACCTTTACTTGGCTCTGACCCAGAATTCTTTCTTAGAAAGAAAGGCAAAATTATTGAATCAACTAAAGTCATTCCTTTATCAGGAATGTCTTATAATCAGTGGAGTTACAATAGAGTTGTATGCGATGGTGTACAGGCAGAGTTACATACAGGTCCTCAAATTTGTAGAGAAGTGTATTCTCATAGAATAGCAGAAGTATTAAATTATACAAAAAATAAGCTAAATGACATTAACGTAACAATTGATTTTTCTGGAGTAATTAAGTTATCAGATAAGGAACTTAGAAATCTTAGTAAATATTCAAAGAAGTTTGGATGTGCTCCAAGCAAGAATGTTTACTTTAAAGATGATAAAATAAAAGTTGATGCCTCTAAGTATCCATACAGAAGCGCTGGTGGACACATTCATCTTTCTTTTGAAGAAGATAGTTGCATTGAGTCTTTAAGAGAGAATCCAGTTTTAGTAGTTAAGTTATTAGATATAATTTGTGGTAATACTTTAGTTATGGTAGATAGGGACCCAATGCAGATTGAAAGAAGAAAGGTTTATGGCAAAGCTGGAGAATACAGAATGCCTAAGCATGGAATAGAATATAGGGTTCCATCTAATTTTTGGCTAGGTTCATATCCGCTGTTTGGATTAACTATGGGTTTAGCTAGACAAGCCGTCTTAGTTGCTAATGCCATGATAGAGTTTGAAACTAATTATGATAAATTGCATCCTTACAGGGTAATATTTGATTTAGTTAATGAAGCAGATATAATAGAAGCTATTAACACTAACAACTTTGATTTAGCTAAAAGCAACTTTGATAAAATAAAAGATGTTTTGCTTAAAATGGTTCCAAGAGAAGATGGAGCATCATCTTTCTTGCCAATAACAAAAAGTAACATTAAAGAATTTGAATATTTTGTTAATAGAATAAACAAGTACGGTTTAAGCTACTGGTTTAGTAATGACAAATTATTTAATTGGATAAAATGTTATAATAGCGGGCGCTGGGTTGGATGGGAAACATTCTCACGCACTGAAGTTCGTAAGGATATGAAAAAGTCTGCCTTTAATAGCAAATGCACTTTTAGTTCAGTTATGAATAAATTATTGTTAAGTGATTAATTATATGAAAACTGATGATATTACTCTAGGCATGGTTAAAGTATATAATAGGATAGCTGAAAAGGAATCAGTGTCTGGTATGATTCCAATTGTTAGTTTATTAGATGATAGTGTATTAAAGCAGAAAGATAAGTTATCTGTAGATGAAATAAAATGTGCTATTGATGCTTTGTTGTGGTCTGGTTATATTTATAATCCAAGTCAATATTGCGTATTAAGAACTAATAAGAATTTATTAGTAAGGGTAATGAGTAATAATACCATATCTCTTAAAGACTTTAAAGACTTTAATCCAGAAAAGCTTAGTTGGGTAAAGATTAATGCTTCTAAAGGCAAAGATGATTATTGGATAACTGGAATAACTAAAGATATTAACTCTATTGGATTGTACAATTATATTTTAGAAAACAGGATTGGTTATCATTCTATAAAATATAATGGTTTTAGTTACTGGATTATTTATAAGAATATAGCTAGAAGACCATTAGATAAACATGAAATATCTGATGAAGATATTGATAAAATGGTTGATGAATCATTTAATAACATTCCCTTATCTTAAAGGCGTGAAATTATATGGTGTTAACTCCGTCAAGTCAAAAGGAGATTGCTTTAGCGTTACTAAAGATACTTTCTAAGACTAGGAAGAAATCATCCAAGGATTTACTTATGGAATTGCATACTAAACAATTAATTAATTCTAAGATAGGTTTAACAAGTCATGTTGTAGCATCTATCTTAGATAAGACTAAAACAATAAAGTATACTAAACATTATTCTGGTAGAAAACTTTACTATATATCATAAAACTATGGGACTCCAATACTAGGTTCCGCTAGGCTGACTCTGCGGGTAAAAGTTTAAGGTCAGTGATAAATGCACCTTGAGGAGTTCCATCCAATAATTAGATGATTTAGTATGATTGTTTATCATGTTATAGGCGCAAAGAAACTTAAGAAATGCTTACTGAAAGGATATCTTACTCCACCAGTTAGAGCTTGGAAAGAAATATCATCAGCAGAGAGATTCAGCAAGCAAACTGGTAGACATATCATTTTAAGATTAAAGTTTCCAGATGATGATAACGTTAAACCATTAACAGGACACAGAAATGAAGCTGTGTATATAATGGGTCCATATTCTCTTAAAGGAATCTTTGGTAAATGGAGCAAATAATTATGCGTATGACTAAGAAAGACCTAGAGAAGATAGGCACAGTAAGGGAGTTACCTTATTCTTATAGTTTATACTGCAAGAGTGAAAATAAAGTAACTCTTCATAAGGCTTATGAAGTAACTACCAAGATAGCTGTTGAGACATTTGCAGTATGTAATAACTGCTCAGAATATGGAAAGCTTAAAGATTTATTAGAAGCAACTGGAATCTTTAGGGATTGGTAAGGACATTACTGAGGCAGTTAATACATTATTTATTGATAATGGAATAATTATTAATGGCTTTTTCTAAATAATCATTGTTTCCCAGAAGGAACAATGCTTACCATAGTTGTTACGCATGACCCCCGCAAGGACTTAGTAAATGGTGAAGGTGGTCGTGCACACTGCGCTTCTTTATCAGAAAAAAATAGACCAAGTGAGGGCGAAACTGTGGGCAGTCCTGTTTGTCCTGAGCCAAAGGAAGTGCCGAGCGTTATCGGTACTACTGCCACAGCGCCAAACTCATTATCAGAAAAAGGAAGTAAATAAAATGAAAGTCTATGTTGTATCTGGGATTAAAAACCCAATATACCCAAAATATGACTTTGAAGTACCATTTCCAATAATATTTGGGGTATTTGTAAGTAAAATAGATGCAGAAAAAGAAGCTAAAGGAAAAAATGCAACAGTGATAGAGTGCAATCTATTATAGGAGATTTAGAGAGCATGTCCAAATAATGTCTAAAAAATTATACATAGAAGTCTTTGAAGCAGTTGAAAAAATAATGCTTGAGAATTGTTATGGTAATTGTAATAAATGTAATGATTGAAGTAAGTGATATTTTATGAGTAAACGAAAGAAATTAGTTAATACAAACATGCTTAAAGATAAGAGAAGAAAACTTCTAGATAAAATAGATGAAATTAAGCATGAAGTTACATCTATAGAAGCTAGAATCTTTAGAATAGAATCTATAAGAAGAGAAGAGAACAGATGCTATGAATGTGGTAGTAAAATAATTGATAACCCAGCAGTTCATATGCATGATGGTAGATGCGCTGAGTGTTCTAGGAAGTATAAGTAACCATTAATTAATGTGTTATCTATTATTACATATAGGATGTGATATGTGTGGATACAAGTAAATTTACTCCTAATGTAATAATGGCTATAATACTGATTATACTATTATCAACTACGTTAGTTGCAATTACAATATATAACTTAACTATTCCAAGTGAAGGAGAAATAGTGTCTGATGGTTTACTAGTGTTTAAAGATGAAGCTTTAACTGAAAGAATGACTAAGATAGAATGGAGAACTATTGTTGTTAACTGTACATACATTAAGATTCTTTATATTACTAACATTGCTGGAGTGAATGGAACATTACATATGCATGCAGCAAACTTTAATCCTTCAGAGCAGTATCAACACGTGAATATTTCTTGGGATAGAGAAGGATATGTGTTGCAAGCTAATCAAACTGTAACTGCAACTATTACAATGATTGCTTATAGAGTGTATGATAATAGTACAATTATTAACTTTAGTTATAATACAGTTTTAACCTTAGAGGAAACTTAGATATTTTCACTAAGTTTCTATTTTTGTTAACAGGAGATTATTTTAATGAGAGACCCAGATAGGATAAATATAATATTAGAAGAATTAGGTAAATTGTGGAAGAAGCATCCAGATTTACGTTTAGGACAATTGCTAGAGAATTATGTATTTCCTAATGTTATTGCTAAGAAATGTGATAGTAAAGGATTAACTAATTCATCTTCTGGAGTTTTGTGTGCAGCATTGCTATATTTTCAAGAAGATGATGTAACTTTAGAGAAACTTAGGAAAATTAATAAAAGTGAATAATCATGACTAAGAAAGAAAATAAAGATATTATTGAAAGAGTTATTGAGCAGAACAGAAATAATGCAAAGTTTCCATATTGAGGAATAATAATGGTTAATATAAAATTAGTTCACTTTGTTACTCATTCTAAAAGATGCAATAGTTATAAGATGTTATTACATTATTCCTAGTAACGCAGTATGGCTTAAAGGATTAGTTAAAGTTATACAAACTATGAAATGTAAAGATTCATCATAAATTCATAGTTCTCTTAAATTATAAATGGAAGAGCAACAAAAAACCATAGAGGTTAATAAGGTCCAATCAAAATAGTAAAATAGATAAAGGTGAAAAAATTGTCAAGAAAAGAAGGACTTGCAGTAGCTGAAGCGGTTCATACATGGGTTAACAGCGCAAATGCTGACGAAATTCAACAAGAGATTTATCGATGGACAAAAAAGAAACATAAAACAACTTCTACTTGATAGCATCAATAAAACCATAGCCATTCTAAAAATCGTCATGGGTCACTTAACTTAACAGTATCTTCTAAGCCAATGCTTAATGTGAGAGCGAAATATTAGCAAAGTTTTATGGTGCTTTGTCTTTGTTAATTACTTGTCTCTACTGTAAGATAGTAGTATGCTTTTTTATGATTTAATCGTAAGTGATATACTATTATTTTATAGTGCATTGGAAGTTTTAATAAAGTATATATTTTAACTTGGTTGATTGATAAATGAATAACTATTCTTTAACTATAGGGTTTACTATAGCTAGTTTAAGTTTGTTTTCTGTAGGTTTATTAGTTATTATTTATGGGACTTACTTAGAAAACTTTGTAGTTTTGGTTATTGGTGTAATACTTATTTGTTTATCAATGATTGTTAGTAGCTTTAGAGAGAAAGTATTTCCTTTAGATTTAACTTATAATTATTAAAGACCTGACTGGGTCAGAACTATGGAGATTAAAAACTATGCGTACGCATTTAAAACGTAAGAAAGTTTCTTTGGATGGAAAGCTTATGTTATGG
>Ga0265297_10012652_pt1 | contig 10091 bp, 10 predicted proteins | sample Munlanlwell13791_FD_192502 | JGI IMG/M metagenome (GOLD analysis project Ga0265297, IMG submission 192502) | Leachate microbial communities from a municipal landfill in Southern Ontario, Canada - Leachate well 137-91 | ecosystem: Engineered > Solid waste > Landfill > Unclassified | place...
TTGCTTAACGCAGAAACTAGCCGCTACAGTATCAGCGTCAAATAACTTTTTATAAATATCGGGGGAGACAATATGAAAATTTTCAAAAGGCACACTATACGGCTCAACGCCTGCTTCTTGCATCAACCGAGAAGTTTCTCTGTCTGCTAATTGAATAAGTGCCAATTCTTTTTCGGATTTGGGTCTCTCAAATTGGATAAACATCTCCTGTTCTTTTTGAGACAAAGAATCAAAATGCTCAAACAAAGCGCGTTCGATATCGTGTTTAATCTCTTTTTTTGCCTTTTCCGACGCTCCTCCAATTGCTCTAATATTTAGTCCTTTTCTCATATTCTTTATTATAACATATTTTATACAAAAATGCTAGTGCCAGCTCCCCTGTTTTTTTCGCCTACAAGTAATTTGCCTAACGGCAAATTCTCGCAGGCCGCCGCTCGCGAGGCTCGCCTTTCCAACTTTCGGTTGGAAAACTCGCCTAACGCTGCGCGCTTCTTTTCCCCACGCAAGCCAAGCAGTTGGCTTGCTCTGAATATTTTATAAAAGCGGAGGCGGGAGGATTCGCCTACAAGTAATTTGCCTGACGGCAAATTCTCGCAGGCCGCCGCTCGCGAGGCTCGCCTTTCCAACTTTCGGTTGGAAAACTCGCCTAACGCTGCGCGCTTCGAATCCTCGCGCAAGCCAAGCAGTTGGCTTGCTCTGAATATTTTATAAAAGCGGAGGCGGGAGGATTCGAACCTCCGATCCCGAAACCGGGATACCGCATTTCGAGTGCGGCCCATTCAACCACTCTGGCACGCCTCCGAAAATATAGCTCTTTCCTTTTAAAATCTTTGAATTATCTAGCTACTTTTTAACTTTAGCTTAACACTTTAATCCAATTCTACCCAATCACCATTATTTGGCACTTCAGTAATAATTCCAAAATTATCTCGCACTTTCTGAGCCAAAGTATTAGCAGCTGCTTCTTCTCCGTGTACCACAAATAGTTTTTTTAAACGAAACCTTAGTTCTTTAATCCAATTAAGGAGCATCTTCTGATCGGCATGCGCAGAATAACCAGTAATCTGCTCTACCCTACAATTGACTTTAATAGTTTCATTATGAATTTCAACCTCAGAAACGCCCTCTAATAATTGTCGTCCTAACGAATTTTTAGCTTGATAAGAAACAATTAAAAGAACGCTGTGTGGATCAGGCAGATATCTTTTTTCGTGATGTAAAATGCGACCTCCTTCTGATGATCCAGATCCAGCCAAAATAACCTTCGGTGGCGGCACTGCATTAATGGCTTTTGATTCTTCGGTTGTTAGGGTAAAGGTTAAACCGGGAAAATTGAATAATCCCCTTCCATTACTAACAAATTTAAAAGCTTCAATTTTAATATAATTAAGATATTTTTGATAAACCTCCGTCACTTTAATTGCCAAAGGACTATCCATAAAAATTGGAACTAAAGGCACTCGATGATTCACTATTAATTCGTTTAACTCTACTAAAATTTCCTGCGTTCGTTCTACGGCCAAAACGGGAATCATCAAAACGCCTCGATTGGCTATAATCTCTTCAACAACATCCTCTAATAAATCCTTTCTTATTTCTGCATCTTCATGAATGCGATCGCCATAAGTTGATTCAACTAAACAATAATCGGCTTCTTCGCTAATAATGTCAGTGTCAGGCAATAGCAAATTAAAAGAATTGCCCAAATCGCCAGAAAAAAGAATTTTTGTTTCCTGACCATTATTTTTCTTAATTTTTAAAAGAACGATTGCTGATCCAAGAATGTGACCGGCGTTATAAAAAACAAAAGAGATATTCTGAGAAATGCCTATTTCTTGATAATAAGGTTGAGGACTAAAAAGATTTAGTGCTTCGTCCACATCTTCTCGCGTATAAAGGAGCGGGGAATGTTGTTCTTCAAAAGCGTTTTCCATTAAATTATAGGCGTCATCCCATAATAATGTACAGAAATCAATGGTTGGCGGCGTAGCATAAATCTTACCTCGAAAACCCTTTTTGTAAATCAGCGGCATTAAACCACTATGATCAATATGGGCATGAGTCAAAATAACTGCCTTAATTTCTTCTGCTTTAAAAGGCAACTGCTGATAATTAAGCTGACTGCGAACATCTCGACGAATGCCGCAATCAATTAAGATTTTTTCATTTTTATACTCTACAAGAAAACAACTACCTTCAACTTCTTTTCCAGCGCCATAAAAATGGAGTTTTATTTTGTCCTTATTATTCTTGCTGCTTTTATTCGAAATAGTTTTATAACTATTTACTGAAGATTTTTTCTGTTGATTCTTTTTAATTATCCCCGATTCTTTTGTTTTTTTTGAAATCTTTTTTGGCATTGTAATTATAGTAATTATAAATTCCTGACTTTTTAAGAAACGCGACGGCTTGAAGAAAATATTTTTTAACGTTTTTAAAAGTTATGATACTAAGAGCTTCTTTAGTCGTAAACCATCTGCCTTCTAAATGTTCTTCAGAAATTCTAATTTCTTTTTCTTCAGTTTCGCCTAATAAAAAAATGACCCTTTTAAAAACCATTTCATCTCTTCCTGAATATCGCTTGTTATTAAACCAGTATTGCAATGTTTTTTGAAAACGTGGAATAAGTTTCAAATTTCTGATTCCTGTTTCTTCCGCAAGCTCTCTCCTTATAGTTTCCTCTATTTTTTCATTTTTTTCAATATGTCCTTTAACAAAATCCCAGTGACCGGCAGGATAATGAAGCAGTAGCCACAATATTTTCCCTTTTTCTCTTCGAAAGAGAAAAATACCCACTGATACTTCAAATTTTATTTTTTTCTTTTGCTTGCTTTTGTTAATTTGAACATTTCTGGCCATAAACGTGTATTAATAATATTTTTTTTAGCAGCCCAACCGCGTCGCGCCTGAGCAATGCCAAATTTTAAATAATTTAAATGGGTTATCGAATGGGCATCAGAATCAATGGAAAGATTTACGCCCGCTTCGATGGCTTTTTTGATATGTTCATCTTTTAGATCTAGCCGATCTGGATACGCATCAATTTCCAAACAAGTCCCATTCTTTTTAGCTTCGTTAATAATCTTTTCCACATCAATTTTATAAGATGGTCGTCTCAAAATAACTCGACCCGTAGGATGAAATATTATATCAACCAAAGGATTACGAATAGCTTTGCAGATTCTTTCAGTCATTTCTCTTTTATTTTGATTAAAATGCGAATGAACTGCTGCGGCCACCAAATCTAGCTTAGCTAAAACATCCGCTTCAATATCTAAACTACCATCTTTTAAAATATTTACTTCGGCTGATTTTAAAATTTTAAAGTTAAGGCCATCTTTTTCTAATTTATGATTTATATTATCAATGGTCTGCATTTGTTTTAATAATTTTTTTTCATCGCAACCGCCAGTCATTGCCAAGCTTTTGGTATGATCTGTAATAGCAATGTATTTTAAGTTTTGTTTTATTGCTTCGGCTACGTATTCTTCAATAGAATTCGCTCCATCGCTCCAGTTAGTCTGAATTTGGAGATCACCTTGAATATCATTATAGCTAATTAATTTTGGCAATTGATGATTAGCCGCTGCTTCAATTTCGCCCCAATCTTCTCGCATCTCCGGTTCAATGTAGTCTAAACCTAAGGCGTTATAAATCTCTTCTTCTGTCCTTCCTGCTATTTTTATTTCTTTTTGATTTTTGTTTTTGGATTTCGGAATTTTAAATAATCCGTATTCATTCAATTTATAACCTTTTTTCATAGCAATCTCCCGTAAATGAATGCCGTGATTTTTTGAACCGGTAAAATAATTGAGCGCTGCACCAAATGATTCTTTAGGTACTACTCTTAAATCAATATCCAACCCGTTTTTTAAGCGGATAGCGGATTTTGTTTCGCCATGAGCTACAACTTGAAAAACATCTGGTAAATTAACAAAATAATCCATCACTGACATTGGATTCTCAGAAACAATTAAAATATCAAGGTCGCCAATTGTTTCCTTCATCCTCCTTACTGAACCAGCTGCCACAATTTTTTGCACTTCTTTTAATTTTGAAAGTCGAGCAACAATTGATTCCACCTGCGGATAAATAAAGCCCAGAACAAAACGATTGCCTCCTTGTTTTAAAAACTCAATACTTTTTAAAATATTTTGCTCGGTTTTTTCGCCAAATCCCTCAATTTTTCTAATCTTTCCTTCATGAGCGGCTTTTTCTAAATCAGCCAAATTTTTGATTTTTAATATTTCATAAAGTTTTTTTAAAGATTTTGGGCCTAGGCCTTCTACGCGCCTTAAGATCTCCAGATCAAAAGGATATTTCTTTTTAAATTGATCATAATATTTGAGCCGCCCTGTTTTCAACAATTCTTCAATTTTTTCTGCAATAGAAACTCCAACTCCTGGGATTTCTTCAATTCCCTTGATGCCTTGCTTCTGATAAATTTCTTGCAGTGGCACATCTAATGCTTCAATTGTAGATGCTGCTTTTTCGTAAGCGCGGGGTTTAAATGGCTCGCCCTCCATTTCTAAATAAAAAGAGATGTCAGATAAAATTTTAGCAATTTCCCAATTGTTCATTCTCTTATTATAATCTCCTTCTTTTAAATAATAAACATCGCATCACCAAAACTAAAAAAACGATATTTATTTTTAATCGCTTCTTCGTAAGCTTTAAAAATTAGATCGCGACCAGCAAAAGCTGAAACCAACATAAGTAAGGTTGATTTAGGCAAGTGAAAGTTGGTAATCAAAGCATCAACAAATTTAAAACGATAACCGGGATAAATAAACAGATCAACAAATTTTTGCCCACTTTTTAAAATGCCTCTGTCGGTAGAAAAACCTTCTAACGCACGCGTTGAAGTCGTGCCCACCGCAATAATTTTTTGGTGATTCTTTTTGGCTTGATTTAAAAAATCGGCGGTTTTTTTATCAATTTCTACCCACTCAGCTTCCATTGTATGATTTTCAACATTTTCAACTTTGACTGGTTGAAAAGTACCTAAACCAACATGCAATGTTATGTATTGAAAAATAATTCCTTTTCTTTTTAATTTTTTAATCAGACGGGGAGTAAAATGAAAGCCAGCAGTCGGCGCCGCTACTGATCCTAAATATTTGGCATACACCGTTTGGTATTCTTTAAGATTAGAAAGCCGCTTAATGTAAGGTGGCGTTGGCGCTACTCCAATTTGATAAATAATTTGTTTTAATTTTTCTCCTTGCTGATTAAAACGAATCAAACGTTCATAATTAATCACCTTTTCAACTTCGGCCTCTAAACCATGCGGAAAGATAATTTTTTGTCCCTGTTTTAATCCTGGCTTGCCAATAACAAACCATTCTTTTGACCACTGATAATTTTTTAAATTTTTAACGTTGGGCCGAACCAGAAGTACTTCAATTTTACCTCCGGTTTCCGGTTTAATACCGACTAATCGCGCAGGAATCACTTTACTATTGTTTAAAACCAAAATATCGCCTTTTTGTAAAAAGCGATCAATTTGATAAAAAATGGCATGTTGAATTTCACCAGTTTTTCTATCAACAACCATCAAACGGGAATGATCACGAGGAGAAATTGGTTTTTGAGCAATAAATTCTTTAGGCAAATAATAATCAAATTCTTTTAAGTTCATTTTTCAAAATCAAATCCGGCAATACATAATATTTATTGAAAAATTAATTGATCTCCCACAGCAATTTCCGTGCTGCTATCAATTAATATGCCGCATTCCTTTCCTTCCTGCGCTTCTTTAACATCTATCTTGCTTGACTGTAAATTTAAAATTTTTCCTTGACCAATAATTTCTTCACCTCGTTGAACTTTTACCTGAGCTCCTTTCACAATTCTTCCCTCCATCACTCGACCGCCGATAAGCTGCTCACTGCGTTTTTTGCTAAACAAAGCAAGAATTTCTACTCTACCTTTAATAGGTGGTTCTTGCGGCTTGAAAAGATTCTCCGCTTCTTGTTTTAAGAACTTCTCCATTTCATAAATAATATCAAATGTATAAATGCGAATATTTTTAGATTGAATGATGATCTGAAGATCTTTCGGAATTTTTACTCGAAAACCTAAAATTATAGCCGGCGCTGTTTCTGCAAGTGCAATGTCAGAAACAAAAATATCTCCAATATCCTCACTAATAATTTTCAGAGTCGCTCCTTCGGGCAAAACTAGATTGCTTAAAATTTTTTTCATTGCTTCTAGTGAACCGATGGTGTCGGCCTTCAAAATAAGATTGAGCATATTTTCATTTTTTTCTTGATCTGATGTTTTGGATTTAATATCCCGTTTGATATCCGCCTTCTTAATTTCTTCTTCAGTTTTTTCACCAACAAAAAACTCTTCTCCCACTTGAGGCATTTCTTTAAAACCAGTGATTAAAACAGGGGAAGAAAAAGTGGCTTCTTTCAATGGCTTGCCATTACAATCTTCTATTGTCCGCACTTTACCAATAGCAAAAGCAGTATAAATGGGATCGCCAATTTTTAATACGCCATTTTTAATAATTGCTGTCACTTCGACGCCTCGCCGATTTTCAAATTTTGTTTCAACAATCACTCCGTTGGCAGGTCCATCTTTATAAGCGACAATGCCTTCCATATCAGCCACCAGTAAAATTAACTCTTCGAGTTCTTGAATATTCTTTCCTTCTTTAGCCGAAATATTAATCACTGGCACATTGCCCCCCCATCCTTCCACCAAAACGCCCAATTCTGCTAACTGTGTTTTTACTCGATCGGGATTCGCTTCGGGTTTATCAATTTTATTGAGCGCCACAATAAAAGGAATCTTGGCTTGCTGAATTAAATTCAAAGCCTCAACCGTTTGAGGTTTTACTCCCTCATCGGCCGCAATCACCAAAATAGCAATATCGCATACTTTAGTGCCGCGAGCTCTAATGGCCGAAAAAGCTTCGTGACCGGGTGTATCAATAAAAGTAATTTTTCGTTGATTATATTCCGGATTTTTGCTTTCTACTAAAATTTCGTAAGCGCCAATATGCTGAGTAATCCCACCTGATTCTCGAGCAGCTACATTAGTTTTACGAATTGTATCTAAAAGAGTGGTTTTTCCGTGATCAATATGACCCATCACCACTACAATAGGTGGCCGCGAAACGGCATTCAATTGTTTTTCTGATTGCTTAACCATCATATTTTGTTTCTCTATCTTATCAGAAAAATTTCTTTTCGTCCACTCTTTAAATGCATTGGATTTAAAAAGCACATACTGATGCCGCTGGTGTTATGCTATAGCATAACACCAGCGGCATTGTTTTAGGCATTGTTTTAGAATGATTGCCGAGCTGTTATGCTATAGCATAACAGCTGCCGTTAACAAAAAGGGATTCCTTTTTTAGAATCCCTTTTAAATTTATTTTTTTTAAATCTCCTTGATTGATTTACCGCCGTTCCACCCACAGCCGACCATCCTCATCCTGACGGATGGTCAAAACATAAGAATATCTGGAATAGGAAGACGGCCCCACCCATACTTTTTCCGTATGGGCGAAAGCTTGATCCACCCCAACAATAGAAACAGCTATCTCAGCTCCATAGTAAGAACCATTCCAAACTCCAGAAGCAAATTTCCCATAGGGTCCAACCTGAGCTTTGAATTCCCCATCAACTAAAATATTATAAGTGTACGAGGTGGTATTGATAACCGCAACTCTAGTGGTACGAAATGGTAAATTAGTATCCACTCCAATAGTAGTTCCAAGTGGAACACAACTTGAAAATGTAACTAATAAAAACAAGAATAACAACAGCAGCAACCACCAAAAAACATCACTTGTTTTAATCTTTTTCATTTTAACCTCCTCTCAAGTCAAGTTAGTAGCAGGACTATTATTAGAAAAAATAGCCCTACTTCAACCCAGAAGGCCCAGACCCAAAACGGGTCTTGGTCTTCTAAAAAAATCAAGATCCTGAATTTTTCCTTCATCTTAACCTCCTTTTTTATTAAATTAATTTAGAATTTCTTCCTGCCAGAAATATTTTCTGGCACCATGCCATCTTGGCACTCGGATACCCATCCGCCGCGCCAAAATAGTCAATTCTCTATCAAGAGTCAAGAGTTTTACTTTTGACCCTTCATCTCTTAAAATAACAGCCACTGCTAAAACTTTCAAATCGGTATTGGAAATGGATTCGAGCCTTGCTTTTTGAGCTTCTCTTCGTAGATGTTTTATCAATTCTGCATGTTTAACTCTAATAACCATCCACTCTCTTTTTTGAACTTTCTCCCGCAACTTCGGCCAAGCCTTTAAGGCCAATGCGATCGTCTTTTGCTTCTGTTTTAAATCACAATTTTGGGGCTGATTTTTCAATTTTTTCAGCAATTCAAGATTCGCCCGTTCTCTAATTTCCACATAAACCGCTCGAGGTATTACTATCTGAACTCCTGGTACTCTGCCTAGTTGCTCTACAAAAGAAAAGCTTCTCATCAACAGATTACTATCCACTACTACTTTCATTAGACACCTCCTTTTATTTAATTTTCAAAAAACAAAAACTTATTTACCTCCTTATTTAATTTTCTACCTAAATTATATCTCCTTAATTATTTTTGTCAATAGCAGCCGTAAAATACCCTAATCCCTCTAATATCTGCTTCAGATCATCGGGCAAATCGCTTTCTAAACGCAAAATCCCATCGTCAGGTAAATTAAATTCCAAAAGATAGGCATGCAAAAATAACCGACTGACTATTTTCTCTTTTTTTCGGCCATAAATTTTATCACCTACCACTGGGTGGCCTATACTTGCTAAATGAACCCTGATTTGATGTGTTCGCCCTGTTTTGGGAAAAACTTTCAACAAAGAGAATTTTTCTCCTTGATAATCAAAGCTTCTCAAAACTTCATATTCAGTAATCGCCTCTTTTAATTCTTTCATTTTTTTTGCCGCCGTTGAGCGTTTAATGGAAGAAGCCACAATGCCAATGGGTTTATTAATTACTCCTTTTTTATTTTTTATTTCCCCATAAACTAAAGCCAGATATCCTTTTTTAATTCGATGCTCCTGAAAAAGTTTTTTAAAATAATCAAAAGCTTTTTGATTTTTGGCAATAATTAATAAACCAGAAGTTTCTTTGTCTAACCGATGAACAATGCCCGGCCGATTTTTATCTTCACCCACGTCAATAATTTTAGGATAGCGTTTAATCAGCCAATCAACCAGCGTTTTTTGTTTATGAATACTTTCATGAATATTTTCATGAACTGATCTATGATTAACTCCATGGACCAAAAGCCCTGATGGCTTATTAATCACCAAAAAATCTTTATTTTCAAAAACAATTTCGATTTTTCCCATAAGCACATCTTATCATTGTATCACTGGCTTTTCAAATAAAAAATCGCCTCTAAGAAGAGACGATTTAATTATAGGCCAGCGCTAAATTTAACAAAGAGATAGCCATTGCTTAAAACTAGAGCATTATAAAAAAGATGGGAGAAAATCATATAGAGTGATGCTTTAAAGTAGTGCTGATTATAACCGCCAGTTTTTAAAAACAAAAAACTCCAAACCAATCCAAAAACTCCTTGAATTAAAACATTGAATGGAACAGCATGTGATAAGCCAAAACAATAGGAAGAAAGAAAAACAATTGAAAGTAAAATCAAATCGCCAAGATCTTCTTTTTGTATCTTATTTTTTAACCAGACGATAAAAGTTAATGGCAATATCCGCCAAATAACCCCTTCACCAGCAGAAACAACGGCAACAAAAAAGAAATTTCTTAATCCTTTTACCAAAAAACTCTTCCAAAATCCCACAAAATAAACTTGGGGTAAATAAATTTCGTCGAGAAGCAAAGAAATCCCTAAACAGAAAAAGAGCGTGTAAATGAAACAGGACAAAGAACAAATTAGCATCAAAACGAAATTATCTGATTCCTTCAATTCGCAGAAAATTTTATTCAGCATTTTCTCCTCCATTGTTTAAATTTAAAGGAGCACGTGGTGCGCGCGACAGGACTCGAACCTGTGACCCCCACTATGTCAAAGTGGTACTCTAACCAGCTGAGCTACGCGCGCAAACAAAATAAATTTTTTAGAAATTATTTAAAGA
>Ga0265297_10012653_pt1 | contig 10091 bp, 6 predicted proteins | sample Munlanlwell13791_FD_192502 | JGI IMG/M metagenome (GOLD analysis project Ga0265297, IMG submission 192502) | Leachate microbial communities from a municipal landfill in Southern Ontario, Canada - Leachate well 137-91 | ecosystem: Engineered > Solid waste > Landfill > Unclassified | place...
ATTTTAATGGAATAGTCTAACAATGAATTTCTCCACAATCTTGGCCTGCCTATAACATCTTTGTATAGATATTTATCTGATATTGATCCAATATCTTCGAGGACATCTTCAACATAGTTTTTAAATTCTACTCCATTATCACCATAATCAAGTATTGCGATCTTGTTTTTAGGTGATAAAATAATTAGAGATTTATTATATCTGTATGAATATTTTGGATCTGTAAGAGGTCGATTTAATACATAAATCAAACTTTTATTATTCTCAGCAAACTTTTTTAGCTTTTCAATTAAGTCAGCATTTGCTGGATTTTCGTCAGCTTGTAGATAAAAGTAACTGCTCATAATTTTATTATATTATTTCGTTATTCATTGGTGTTCTTCTTTTTGCGTTTCGTATTTCTTATATATCGTTAATTTTATTCACAACATTTAGGGAACAATCAGTAAACGGATTTTAATTATTTCCAATTATATGATACTATCCTTACCCTTTCTCCCCAAAAATAACTTTATGTGTATGTATATGCAATATACTTTTTTAATGTCGTTTAAAAATTACTGTGATGGAGTGTCCGGCTTCGGTTTCCTCGCGACCTATCATCCACAATGAAGCCCGTTTTTAAACTTTTCTAATCCCTGCTTAAAGAATGCTGGTAGAGCTTGTGAAGGAGGGAAAAATACAGCACTGAAGAGCTATAGTTGCCATATTGCCAACGTTAGCAATTCGGTTTTCATTCTAACACATTTATATACTGTTCAACTTCTGGCATTTCATCCCAAGTTTTGCCTTCAAGAAGTCTTCCTGTTTTCTTTTTGTTTGTACCACCCCATTGTTTGAAAAAGAATGCAACGTCAGCATTCGCGCATTGGTTTTTAATATCTGTTACCCAATCTTCTTGCATTGGTCTTGGTTTTCTGCCACTTTCACCGCCTACGATTATCCAATCAATTCCTTCTAAGTTCATATTGGGAATCGAACCTATTAATGGTTCACAAGAAAGGAATTTAACCCTTGCTCCTGTTTCTCGCAATAAATCAATCCTTTTTGTCACGTTGCTGTTTTCTACCGAAACCCCCATCCAAATATTATGTGTCCAATCTAGCCAACCTTCACTATCATAATATCTCAGAATATCTGTTCGTTTTGTCAAAACTTGAAATACGTGTTGAGGATTATCTTTCATAACTTTAAAAACCTTTTTTATAAATTCAATAGGTACATCCTTATGAAATAAGTCACTCATTGAATTAACAAATACAATTTTGGACTTCTTCCAAGTATACGGAATATCCAATTCGTTTTCGTGAATAGTTATTTTAAAATTATTCTTATATTTTTCAACTCCCATTGCCTTTAATCGCTTGGACATAACTTCAGCATAACAGAATTTACATCCTGTGGAAATTTTGTTGCAACCTGTAGTTGGATTCCAGGACATTTCAGTCCATTCTATATTTGATTGTGCCATTTTATTTAAGATTGAAGTTAACTTTTTTGCTATCGTCTTTGAAGTATTTATAGCATATGTAAAAAGATTTTTTTCTCACCTTTCCCCCAGCTGCGGTCAACACCTCTAATTTGCTATTATTCTGCCAATTGTAAAAAATTTCATTTGTATGTTTTGGTAAAAAACCCTGTCTTAATGTAAACTCGTATAGTTCACCATTATAACATTTTTTGCCGCTCATAAATTCATTGAGCTTTTCTTCAAGTGGATTTGTTTTGGAACCGTAAAATAAACTTGGTTGATTCCCTTCATAATTCCAACCTTTTCCTTGTTCAGTGTCAATATCCCATTTAGCTTCCAACATTTTTTCAAACCCTTTAATGTGCGAAGTAAAGAAGAAAAGACAAAAGACTGTATTTACATCTTTTTGAATTGTAAAGGTATCTACAAAGAATCTACCACCTAAAAAAGTCTGAAACCCTTTCTTTAATTGGGATACGAAGTTCCAAACACTACCTGGGCGCCAATCTTTAAAGTTTGGTATTAATTCAACTATAAAATCTTTTAAGGCTTCCGGAGTTCCATTACTTGCAAAGCGATACATAAATTGTGTCGGAAGCCACAATAGGACTTCTGCATTGCCTTTCGACATCAAATTCTTTATCTGACTTGCCTTTATATGTTTATATTCATAAGGGTCAATAAAAATAAACGCCTTTTGATTTTGAGTTTTGAGCGTTGGCAAAGTTGTGAGAAGATTTTCATATTGGACTTGATAGTCAGTTGTTGAATATTCAAGTTCTCCAAATTCAGGATAGTAAAGTGTTTTTTCTTTTATGATCTGTTTTACTTTTTCAACTTTTACGGAATCATTATCATTAAAATGACAATCAATTTTAGGCATAGTTCTAGTTTTGGAAACATTTCCAAAATGAACATCTTTAACACGTCTTAAAATTACAAGTGGGCTACCTTCTCCACCATTATCATAAAGTCCTTCACCACAGAATAAATCATAAATTTTTATTCTTTTCGTATAACCATCATTACAAATTATATTAAAATATTTTTTGAGATAGTCTCCAAGAAGTCTAACCTTTGCTTCTGAATGACTCAATAGATTTGTCTTGACATCTTTTTTCATTATTGTAGTTTTTTAAGTTGCCTCTAACTAATTTATATGTATGACGAAATCATATTTACAAATAGTTCTTGTCGTATTTATATGATAAGGCATACTTTATTTTTCCAAGAACAATTTATTGATTTTAAAAATTATAATAAGGCGATTTCATTTTCTATCTTTTCCAATATATTAATTGTAAATGAAAAGTGATATTCTATATATAATGCGAATATCCCCCCGGCATCACAGGAGGATATTCGCGTTTAGGAGAAATATTATGACAGTTCTCGCAATTCTTTAGCTTTGTTTGCTATTATTTTTCTGAAGTATTTCCAAAAAATGAATAACCAATACTGAATGAAAGCCAGGGCATATTGTTGTATATCCAGTATTTTCCAATTTCTCCGGAAGCTCTGTCAAAGCCCCAAAAGAAACCAAATTCAAAATCACTGAGTTCCAATAAAGCTCCTAAACTATAGTACAAACCGAATATTTTTCCCTCTTCTACATTTTGTGAACCTGAAACATTATCATTATTAATTGGAATTGATACAAGCCCTCCGGAAATAATTACAGAAGAATAAATATTCATAGTAGGGCTCCATCTCCATTTTAAACCTGCAAATCCGCCGAGAGTTATATCAGTTTCTATTGAAACATTTTTGTTATTGACTTTTGTTCTCAGTTTAAATGGCAATGAAAGATTTGCTCCATAAGTTAAAAAAGGTTTTCGTTTATAACTTTTATATATACAATTGATACCTAAATTATTTTCTTCAGTATAATTATCAAATTCATCTTTTTTCAACCAGAAATATTCATTGTCGCCACTCTTAATATTATCAGTACCATTTGTATATCCTCCTTCCACTTTGTTTTTGTCTTTATTTATTTTATCTGAAGGAAATTGAATAACATAATAAGCTGAATTATCTGTGTCATTTAGTTTAGATACAATTCTAAATTGTAATTTTTCTTTAGGGATTATATTATTTGAACCTTTGGTTTTTGTATGAATGTCAAACGGTCTGACATATACAAGTCCCCCGATTTCATAATAGAATTTCTCCTCTATTATCTGCAATTGTTGTGCATAAGTCATTACTGTCACAAAGAACAGTATTAATAATGTAAAAAAAGTTTTTTTCATAATGAGTATTATTAAATCGTTATAACACTCCTTCCCGTAATGCTTGAGTTGGAGAAGGAAAAAAATATTTTATTATAAAAACGAATATCCCCCCGCCGTCGCAGGAGGATATTCGCGCCCTGAAGGAATGTAATGCCATCATTCTCACACTTTTACAAGCTTTGCATTTAATGTTAATGCACCGCCTTCGGGTATTTCTATGGTGATGTTTTGTGTTACGTAGCCGTCAAATACAAATTCCATTGTGCCGGTTCCGACGTATGTTGTGCTTATTAAATAATTTCCGCCGTCATCGGTCTGCACTGTATTTTCCGATTCAACGAGCGTTACGTTCGCACCGACTAAAAAGGCTCCGCTTTCTGAATCTGAGACTGTACCGATTATGTTTGCCTTTGTTGTGCTGACGTAAACAACGCCCCACTCGCGCGCATTGCGGCGTTTGCTTTCGATTGATTCATTGTCAAAAGCAGTTTCAACTTCATTCCAGATTCTGAGTATCAGTGCATCAACGTCAGGACGCATTGCCTGCACTACTTCCTGTGCCGCATCGAAGGCATCTTTATTAGTGCTTTGAAGATGGTTTGCATTCATAAAAATTGTGAATTTTGCTGCCACTTCTGCAATGGTTGGCATTGACATTGCGGCGCCTCCTGCTGCAACTCTTCGCGGGTCGCCGTCTATCAGCCATTGACCCCACTCCACAATCGATGCTTCATTTGTAAGCGGCGGAACGCTGTTACTGTTTATATCGAGGTGGTAATAAGCGCGGTGTTCCTTCGGAAAAATTCCGCGGGCAACACCCGAATTGAAAGTTTGAATAAAATCTGAGATGTAATTTTTTGCCACAAACATTCCGGCATCTTTTGCCGAAGTGGAAATTGCTTGTACGGAAAGTGCATCGTCCCTTTCCTGCATTTTCTGTTCAAAGTCCGGCTGCGCTGCATCCAGCCTTAGAACAGTGTTTGGTGTTATGACAATATCCGGTGCAGGCGTATTGTCTTTTTTCCCTTTTGCCAAATCCAAAGCCCGCTTACGACCTTCATCCGAATTCGGCAGTTTACGTGAAATTGACATAATGTTAATTTTTTAGTTTTTTTATATAATGTTTTTTGGTAGTGCTTTTTCGCAGATAGTATATTAGAAAATATTAAAAGTCAATAGTATTTTTATTGCCAAAAGTTAATCAAATTACGTGCCTAAATTTCTGTTCCTATTATTAATATTAACACAGTATTATTCATTAAATGTGATTTCATTTGTTTCTGAAAACAAGGAAGATAATAGATTTTTGAAATTAAATTCAAAAGATGTGAAATATACGTCAAAAAGTCTGAAAATCGTGTTTTTAGGTATGAAAAGCCCAAAAACAGAAGTTTTTAAGCCCCTTGCATTTCGGCAAGACCCCTCCGCAAAACTTTTTAACCCCCTTGCATTTCGGAAAGACCCTCCCTCAAAACTTTTTCACCCCCTTGCAATTCGGCAAGACCGCTCCTCAAAACTTTTTTGCCCCCTTGCATTTCGGCAAGACCCTCCCGCAAAACTTTTTTGCCCCCTTGCATTTCGGCAAGACCCTCCCGCAAAACTTTTTCATCCCCCTGACAGACTCGTTTCACCCCCGCGCAAAACTTTTTATGCACCGGACAGACCTGTTTTATTGCAAATCAAAATTATGCGAGACTTATCAAAATGGAATCCGAAGTGAAAATTTTGCCCGCTGAATTTCTTTAGCAATTTATTTTGCATAGTTGTAAGACATTACATTATTATATATATTGTTCCTTTTCAGTATAAACTATTTCCCATTTCGTCCGTTTAAAGCATTTGTAAGTTATGCGTTAAATTAATATTTTATGCTTTAATCAAACAATTTAATTTAACATTAATGAAGATAAGATTTACAATTATTATACTTTTGATTATCGCATCAAATGTATTTGGACAGTTCATTGAACAACCGGACTATTCAAAGTTTCAGTCGAGAGTTTTTCCGCCTGCGGGCTACTCACCGGCTCCTTCAGGAACACAGAGCACTGTGGTGACTACTGCAGACGGTTATGACAATTTTTATCTGGGAGTAGATTTTGGCGAGCCATACGTGGCAACGAATCCGAAAGATTTTAAAAATAGTGTGACTGCTTATAACATAAATGATTATTTCGTAACTTTAAACGGTATTGACTGGTCTGCAAGAAGCGTTGGCTTCAACGGTTTTCAAATCGGCGACCCTGTTCTGACTTACGATAGTGTTGGAAATTTATATTATGCGCAGTTATACCAGCAGGGTTCTATCTACGGTATTTATGTAGCAAAATCGACAGATAAGGGTTTAACATTTTCGGCACCTGTGAGTGCGTGGTCGTCTACGGTTGGTTTGTCGGATAAGGAATGGCTTGTAGCTGACCAGACAGGCGGACCGTATTCAAACTATCTTTATTTAGGCTGGAGGCAATTCGGCTCTACGGGTATGAGGGTTGTGAGAAGTACAAACGGCGGTGTGACGTGGTCGTCCCCTATTTCTTTAACAGGTGACCAGGGTGCATACGTTAGTGTTGGTGCGAATGGTTCGATACAGGGCGGAAGTGTTTATTTTGGATGTACGTCGAGTAATTCTATTAGAGTTTATCGCTCAACAGACGGCGGTGCAACTTTTGGTGCAGGCGTGAGTGCGGTTACAGGAATTTCGGGACCGGGAACTGTTTGTGCAGGTAGAAACACAATGAAGAATTGCATTAGAACAGATTACTTCCCAAGAATGGCAGCAGATAACAGTTATACTTCCACAAGAGGATATGTTTATGTTGTGTACGCGGCAAATCCTCCGGGCGGCGACCTTGCGGATGTTTTCCTTGCACGTTCGACGGATTTAGGCGTGACGTGGAGTGTACCTGTGAAAGTGAATGATGATTTAACAACAACAGACCAATGGATGCCTGCAATTACTGTGGATAAGATTACGGGGAAAGTTTTCATTTACTGGTACGATTCAAGAAACGACCCTACAGGAAATCTTTTAACTGAAATGTGGGGAACACATTCTACAAACGGCGGTACAACGTTTGTTCCGAATTATAAAATTTCAAACGTACAGATGAACCCGAACAATATGGCAGTAGGTCAGCCGGGCGGCGAAAACTATATGGGAGATTATATCGGTAATTCATCCGTTACGGGTTCTACTTCGATAAATTCTTTTATGGATGCAAGGTACAACGGTCTTGGAAGTTTTATTTCATACGGTCCTGACTTTGCAATGGTTTCAAGTGCAACACAAAAATATTTAAACAACAATGATTCAGCAATTATATACGTAAAAGTTCCTTCGACAAGAGGCGGCTTTAGCGAAAGAGTGAAATTTGTATTATCGCTGGATTCAATTCCTGCAAGCGGAACGATTCAGCTTACGTTTGCAAACGGAAAAGATTCAATCACAACTTCTCCTGATTCTTTAAGAATAACGGCAAAGACAATCGGGAGTGTGACTCCGAAACTGTACAAACTAAGCATAGTTGGAAGCGGAGTTTCGGGAATACCTGTACACAGAAGGACGGTAGATTTAGTCGTTAATTCGTCATACGTAAGTATAGGTACGAACAGGGAAAGTACCTGCGACTTCAAAGTAAACAGCGGACAGTATAACACAAGACAGAACATTTTATTCCCGAACGGATCGAATGTTACAATTCAGGCATTAAGTCCGAAAATTGCAGGCGGCTACAAATACACATATAAAAACTGGTCTGATGCAGGCGATACGACGCATATAATAAATATCACAACACCGATAAGTCTGACGGCAAACTACGGTGTGGCTTACAAACTTATATTAAATTCCACGGCAGGAAATTCATTCGGCGGCAACATTTTCTACGATTCAGCTGCTGCGTTTAACTTTGGTGTTACTGGAAAAACTGTTATCTATAATGGTTTAACTTACAGTTTCCGCGGCTGGACAGGTGCAGGAACAGGTTCGTATACAAGTACTGATAGTACAGGCAATGATACAATAGTCAATATATCGATGAAGAATCCGATAGTTGAAACTGCAAGATGGCAGCAGATAGTCGGGATAGTTAATATAAGTTCAGAAATACCGAACGAATGGAAACTTTATCAGAACTACCCAAATCCATTTAATCCTGAAACAAAAATAAATTTTGACGTATTAAAAGGAGAGGGTGTATCGGTGAAGATATACGACGCACTTGGTAGAGAAATGGAAACGTTATTAAATGAAAATTTATCTCCGGGAAAATACAGTGTGACTTTCAACGGTGCAAAATATTCGAGCGGGATATATTTCTACAGAATAAAATCAAACAGTTTTTCAGATATTAAAAAAATGTTATTAATTAAATAGATAGAAAGAGGTAAAAATGAAGTCATTAAAACTCTCTCTTGCTGTATTTATAATTATAAGTGCAGTGTTGATTGCGAACTCAATATTTTCGCAAAGCAATCCGAATTGGGATAATCCTAATCTGGACAGGATACCATACGATTTATTAAAGAAATCTCAGAATCAATTAAACTTATCTCCATTATCAACAAACTCTTCGGTAGTGACAACTCCCGATGGTTATGATAATTTTTATTTAGGAATTGATTTTGCGGAGCCGCATATGTCGGTAAACCCGAATAATCCATTACAATATTTTACGGCATTTAACACAAATGCCACACACTACACAATGAATGGATTAGACTGGTTTATAAATAATCCAAATTTTGGATTTGATATGGCAGGCGACCCGGTAACAGCTTACGACAGTCTTGGTACATTATATTATGACAATATGTATTACAATGGTGCAAATATTGCAGGAACAAAGGTTGCATCATCAACTAACAATGGTTTAACCTGGACATTTGCAAACGGAAATTCGGGAAATGATAAAAACTGGATAGCGGCAGACCAAACCGGCGGACCTTATGCAAACTACGTTTACGGTACAATGACTAACGGAGGTTCGTGTAACGTTATAAGAAGTACTGACAGAGGATTATCGTTCCAGACAGTTGCAGGGTTGTCACCGCACGGTTTACCCGGCGCAATGCCTTGCGTTGGACCGAATATGGTAAATGGAAATTCGGGAGGCTGTGTGTATGTTGTAACGAATTCAGGTAGTTCATTTTCGGCTACTTATTCATTTTTCGTTTCAACAAACGGAGGAACTTCATTTACACTAAAGTCTCAGCAGGGGTTTTCCGGTTATGTTGGAACTAATGTTGGCGGACGTAACAGTGTAGAAAATATGAGAACAAGACCTTATCCGTTTATAACAGCGGATAACAGTTTCGGAACATACAGAGGAAGACTCTATTTGGTTTATGCAACAAATCAACCTGCAGGCGACGGCAACAAGGCTGATATTTTCTGCAGATACTCGACAGATCAGGGTGCATCATTTTCATCAGCTGTTCAGATTAATGACGATGCAAATCCAACTGCACATCACCAGTGGCATCCATCAATATGGTGTGATAAACAAACAGGCAGATTATACGTTAAATGGCTTGATACAAGAAACTGTCCGACGAATGATAGCTGTGATGTATATGCAGCTTTCAGCACAAACGGCGGAGCAAGTTTTACAACAAATCAAAAAATCACAAACCATAATTTTAAAATAGATTGTTTAAGCTGCGGCGGCGGCGGTACACCAAAGTATCTTGGCGATTATGATGCAGTAACTTCATACGGCAAAACATCTATGATGGTATGGGCAGATTACAGAGCAAGTTCATTCGGAAGTTATACTGCATATTTTCCTGATTATGCAATGAAATTAAATCCTGTAAAAACTTTTGCAGGCAATAACGATAGTGCTTTTGTAAGGGTTCTTATTCCATCAGTAAAAAGTTACAGTGATTACGTAAAAATAACGGCTTCAGTCGATACTTTGCCGGCAGCAGGAACTATACAATTAAGTTTTGTAAACGGAAAAGACTCTATGACCACATTTCCTGATTCTGTTACTATAAGGGTTAAGACGATTGGTACTGTGACTCCGGGTGTTTACGGAATAATAATTAAAGGAAAAGGACCGAATGGAATTCCGGTGCACCAGAGAATACAGAATATTGATGTTAACGTTGCAACTTTAAATATTGGTACAAACAGAGAAGGTATTTGTGATTTTAAAGTTAACGGAGTTCAATTTAATACAAGACAAAATCTGGTATTTAATTTAGGCTCAAATGCAACCTTGCAGGCTCTAAGTCCCAAAATTGCAGGCGGATCTAAATATGTTTATACAAACTGGACACAAGGCGGAGATACAACTCAAACTCTCCCGGTTAACGGACCAGCAACTTATACAGCGAATTATAAAGTACAATATAAGTTAATATTGAATTCCTCTGTT
>Ga0265297_10012654_pt1 | contig 10089 bp, 9 predicted proteins | sample Munlanlwell13791_FD_192502 | JGI IMG/M metagenome (GOLD analysis project Ga0265297, IMG submission 192502) | Leachate microbial communities from a municipal landfill in Southern Ontario, Canada - Leachate well 137-91 | ecosystem: Engineered > Solid waste > Landfill > Unclassified | place...
GAATTGGAACGATCGGTGGATCACCGGGCCGAGCCGGAGCGGTTTGCCGAGACAATCGTGGAGATTCGGCACTGGCTCGGGCAGCGCAAACAGGGTGTCCCATGAGCCGAGGTCGCGCGGATACGACCGCCAGTTCTCTTGCTGTTCCGGATGCTCATGATGGTCCTGATGACCGTCTCGCATCATGCACGTTGCGAAACGGATCACCGCATGATCCATCAAGTGAGCCAGCTTCCTGTTCATCGAATTACAGAATTGTGTCCCGTGCCGCCCGCCGACAACAGAAAAATCTGCGGGGGCCGGCTTGCTGTAATCGGCTATTCATCATCATCCACCCTTGCGCTTGGCGGCAACAACAGGCGGCGACAGACGGTTGTGCTGCCGGTGAAATAGAAGGCAAACACGAACAGATAAACCAACAACAGGTGCTCGAAACCAATGCCAAAGGCCATGTAGATCAAAGCAGCAACGGCCGCCGGGGTGATCGCGAGCGTGCCGAAGCTGAACAACTGATCAAACCGGTAACTGGGTTCGATGCCTTGTTCGACAAACGATGCAAGACCGCCAAACATCGTCACTTGCAGCAGGCTGGCGCAGAAAAACAACAGGAATATCATGATGGCCAGAAGAATGCCACTGACCCAAAGCGATTCACGCAGCAACGCGCGCAGGTAAGCGACGTCCACTCGCCCATCAGGAAACAGCTTGGTCTCAATCGGGGCTGGGTTCGGGTTGATCTCCGACCATAGCAGGATGCTGTCGGCGGTGATCGTAATGCCGGCGACAGCACCGGCAGGAGGTTGTGGTTTGGCGCTCGTCGTGTCGAGAACGAAGGCGAAGTCCCGGAAGAGACGGTGGTAGGGTTGTGGCGCTGTGGCATGCACACGGCCCTTCTTGATGGAAAACTCAGGCAACACATTGGAGTATTCGAGCTGGTCCAGCGCAACATTGGCCCAGCGATAGCCGTTCCAGAGGACGAGCGGCGAGCCGGTCAAAGCCAGGAACAGCGCCAACTTCAGCAGGTATTTCAACGCGTCCGCGGGTGTCCAGTCCAGAGCCAACTGGTAGAACCTCATTCCCGAACAGACGCCCAGCAGTGTGCGAAGGAAATCCATCACGTCTGACGGGAGGTCAAGAGGCCGCGGCCGCCGCGTTTGCGCGTGGGCGGCAGATCGGCCTGGGTTTCTTTCTGGAGTCGTTTAAGGGCGCCACCGAGGCTGACCTTGGTTGCGGAGTCCATTCGATCAACGAATAGCACGCCGTGAAGGTGATCATTTTCGTGTTGGATGACGCGCGCCAACAGACCCGCGCAGCGGAAAGTCAGCGATTTACCTTCCAGATTCATGGCGCTGACGCGGATGGATTCGGCGCGGTAGATGTCGGCTGAGATGGCGGGGAAGCTCAAACAGCCCTCGAAACCAACTTCTTTGCCAGTCGGCTCGCTGAGGACGGGATTGATCAACACCATCGGCATGTGCGCCGCGAGGTCAGCCTCAGTGTCCTTTATCTGCAGGCTCGATGGGCGTTCGGAATCGCGCACGTCCAAGACCATCAGCAGCAATGGCTGTCCCACTTGTTGCGCCGCCAAGCCGACGCCGGCCGAGGCACGCATCGTTTCCAGCATGGAGTCCGCCAGCGCGCGAATTTCCGGCGTTACCGCCTCAATCCGCTTTCCGCGCTGGCGCAATACGGGATGGCCATATTTAATGATAGGCAAAATCATCAACCTGACGCTAGTCAAAGCCGGCGGAAAATCAATCGGAAAGCTCACAGTCCGGCAGGGTGGGAAACAGTTTCGGGACTGCGGGGCGGGTTGACAGGGGGGTAGGGCGTTCGCTAGGCTGACGATCAAATGCATCGTTTCAGGATTCTCGCGTTGGCTGTGGCGGCGACGCTGTTGGCTTTTCCAGCCAGATGTCCCGCGCCGGTCGTTTATCGGCCGGGCGAAGGCTGGGAAACCAAGGGGTCGGCGACTGCCGCCGTCACGCCGAAGGACCAGCTCGAACAGGGCAAGGAGTTCGAGAAAGTGCAGAATTGGAGCGATGCGATGGACTCGTATCGGATGCTGCTTAAACGCTGGCCGACTTCGATCCATGCTGGCGAGGCGCAGTTCCGGATCGGCTACTGCCAGGAACAACAGCGGGATTACTACAAGGCGTTTCTTTCCTACCAAAAGGTTGCGGACAGTTATCAGGGCTTTGACAAGTTCGACGAACTCATCCAGCGCCAATACAAGATCGGCAATCTCTTCCTGGCGGGCGAGCGCGTGAAGTTTCTCTTCATCAAGACGTTCCCGTCCATGGATCGTACCGTGGAGATATACGAGAAGGTGATCAAGAACGCTCCTTATAGCGAGATTGCCCCATCGGCGCAGATGGCGATTGGTTATGCGCGGGAAAAACAGAAACGTTTTGATGATGCGGTGGCCGCCTACCAGAAGCTGATCGAGAAGTATCCGCGCAGCTCGCTGGTGGATGAGGCTTACTTCAATATCGGCTTGGCGTACTATCGCGCCGCGACGCGGGCGGAGTATGATCAGGGTTACGCCAACAAGGCGGTCGATGCCTTCAATGAATACCGCACCAAATACCCTGGCGCCGCAAAAGCGGACATCGCGCGCGAGCACATCGGCAAGGTGCAGACGGACCAGGCACGTGGCCTCTTCGAGGTGGCGCGCTTCTACGATAAACAGAAGGAAGTCGCCGGTGCGCTGGTATATTACAACGAATTGATTGCCCGCCATCCGAAGTCCAGCTACAGCGAAGAGGCCAAGCAGCGCGTCGAAGTGCTTCGACGGCTGGCGGCGCTCAAACCAGGTCCAAAGGCTGAAGAGAAACAATGAACACTGCCCTACGCCTAATTGTCGTTGCGCTCACCGCCGTGTTCTGTGCGGGTTGCGCCTATCGGGTGGGACCGACCAGCACGATGAACGTGCACTCCATCGCCGTTCCCAACTTCCACAACAAAACCTACCAGCCGCGCATTTCCGTGCAGGTGACCGACGCGGTCATCAAGCGCATTCAGACCGATGGTTCCATCCGTGTTGTGTCCGAGGAGGCCGCCGATGCCACGCTCACAGGCGAAATCACTACCTGGTCGCGTGAGCCGTTGCTGTTCCGCGCTGACAACACGCTGGTCGCGAAGCAATACCAGCTTATAATCGAGGCTCGCGTGGTTCTGACGGACAACCGCACGGGCAAACGGCTCCTCGAAGGTGAGTACATTGGCAAGACGCAGTATTTCTTCGGCGACGACATGACGCAGGCCGAACGGCAGGCATTCCCGCTGGCGGCCGATGACCTCGCGCGTCGGATCACCGACCGCATCGTGGACGCCTGGTAGGCAGCGATCGGGAGAACAGAAAAAGGCGGTCGGGATGAATCACCGACCGCCTTTCCTTTTGGCGGAGAGTTCTACTTCGCGACGGTCGGGACCATCGCGGCCAGCCGTGCGGCGAACCGGGACTTCTGGCGCGACGCATGGTTGGCGTGAATAACGTTTCGCTTGGCGGCCTTGTCGAGCGCCGAGCTTACCTCTGGAAACAGCTTGGTCGCATCGTCTTTCTTTCCCTCGGTAATGAGGCTCAGAAAACGTTTCTCCATGCTGTGCAACGCGGTCTTGACCGACTTGTTTTGCAGCCGCTTGCGCCCGCTGCTTCGCAGCGCTTTCGTGGCCGATTTTGTGTTCGCCATACTTTGTAATTCTCCTGACGTTCCAAATGTAAGCCGCAGATGCTAGCCAAGGACTCCGCCAAGTCAATAGGATTCCCAACACCTAATCCTAAATACGCGTTGACTCAAATTAAAAGACACCGAAGGGGACGGGCTGAGGGGGCGAAAAAGGGGTCGTTGACTCATGGAGAAAAGACACCCGAAAAGGGTGGCCATGAACATGAACCGAACGATCAAGAATGACCTGTTGCCCAAGCTCCAAGCCCGCTACGCCCGCCGGAGCCGCGACGGTAAAACCCGGATGCTCGACGAGCTCTGCGAGGACTACGGCTACGAGCGCAAGTATGCCATCAAGCTGCTGCGCGGCACCGTGCCCCCGCCCTGCGGCCGAGTCCATCCGGGACCCGAACCGCGCTACAGCCTCATCGAGCCGATCGTGCGCATGATCTGGCTGGCTGCCGAGCAGCCCTGCGGCAAACGCCTGGCCCCGGCCCTCTCCTTGTGGCTGCCGCACTACCAGCGCCACCACGGCCCGCTCAGTGCGCGCCAGCGTGAAGCCCTCCGCCAGATCAGCCCCGCCTCCCTCGACCGGTTGCTGGCACCTGCCCGCGCCCAACATCCTCTGCGCGGCCGCTGCGGCACCAAGCCCGGCAGCCTGCTCAAGACGCAGATTCCCATTCGCACCGGCACTTGGGACGTGACCTGCCCCGGCTATCTGGAAGCTGACAGCGTGGCTCACTGCGGCGCCAGCCTCGCCGGCGATTTCATCTGGAGCCTGACCTACACCGACCTCGCCAGCCAGTGGACCGAAGGCCGGGCGGTGTGGAACAAAGGCGCTGCGGGCGTGCTCGAAGCCACGCGCACGGTCGAGGCGGGACTACCGTTTGCGCTGCGGGGTTTCGACTGCGACAACGGCAGCGAATTCCTCAATCACCATCTGTGGGGCTACCTGCACGAGCGCAAGAAGCCGGTGGCCTTCACCCGCTCTCGCCCCTATCACAGCGACGACAACGCGCACGTCGAGCAAAAGAACTGGATGTGGCCCCGGCAACTGTTGGGTTACGGTCGCTTGGAGCGGGAAGAACTCGTGGCGCCCATCAGTGCGCTCTATGCAGAGGTGTGGGGACCGTTGATGAACTTCTTCCTGCCCGGCTTGAAGCTGAAGCAAAAGTGGCGGGAGAAAAGCCAGTGGAAGAAACGATACGAGCCGGCGCGCACGGCCTACGAGCGGCTGTTGGACAGAGGCGTGCTCGGTCAGAAAGCGCGGCAGCAACTGCGGGATCGCTACGAGAGCTTGGATCCCTTTGTGTTGAAAATGGAATTGGAACGACGGTTGAAACCGATCCTGGCGGCGGCGGAAGTTCTGCCCCGCCCTGCGGGTGGTTACGCTCCGCCGTGAGGCGCTGACGCGCCTCCCCGCTACGCTCCACCCCCCGCAGGGCGCTCCTCCGCATGGAGGGGGGATTGACAGCAAGAGTAAGCTATCCAACAAACACGAAAGACTGAGTCCATCACACCTGCCTACTCAGAATCCTTCGGTGTCATTTATCCATGAGGCAACGGGAATAATGCTCAAATAATGCTCAAAAACCGGGCAGAATCGCTTATCTTCACCGTTTTTGTGATCTCCCGGTGCTCTTTGTTCTGTGGATTGGGGCAGGTTCTGGTTCTTGACGGGCTCGCCCTGATGTTGAGAAAAACATTGGAATCCGGCGAAGAATAGGCGAATAGACGAGCCAGCGGAGAACCTATGAGAACCTTGCAAATCTTCCTGAGTGCTGGACTGATTCTTTTCACCCTTGGCTGCCCGTCGCCTCTGGCGGCAGAAAAACTCAAGGCGCTCATCGTGGACGGCCAGAACAACCACAGTTGGGCCACCACGACGCCTGTTTTGAAATGGATTCTAGAGGAAAGCGGGCGGTTTGCCGTGGATGTGTCCACGACACCACCAAGCGCGCCCAAATTGATGCTGCCGGGCCAGAAGGCGGAGTTTGAAAAGACCAGCACGGCGCTCTGGGCAAAATGGCGTCCGAACTTCAGTGCCTACGATGTGATCGTGGCGAACTACGCCGGTGATCGCTGGCCTGACGAGGTGCGCGTGGCGTTTGAGAAGTATGTCCGCGACGGCGGTGGACTGGTGATTTTTCATGCCGCGGACAACGCGTTTCCCGACTGGCCGGAGTTCAACGAGATGATCGGTGTTGGCGGCTGGGGCGGGCGCAACGAGAAGTCTGGCCCGATGATCCGCTGGCGCGACGGAAAGATCGTGCGGGACGAGTCACCCGGTCCCGGCGGCACGCACGGCCCGCAGCATGAGTATGTCGTCGAGATTCGTGACACGGAACATCCAATTACCAAGGGTCTGCCGAAACGTTGGCTGCATGCGATTGATGAGCTTTACTCGAAATTGCGTGGCCCGGCGAAGAACTTGACGGTGCTGGCTACGGCGTTTGCCGATCCCGCCAAGCGTGGCACGGGTGAGCACGAACCGATGTTGATGACGATCGCGTATGGCAAGGGTCGTGTCTTTCACGACGCGCTTGGCCACGCCCCGGCTTCGATGGTGGATATCGGGTTTCAGGCGACACTCGCGCGTGGCACGGAATGGGCTGCCACCGGCAAAGTCACGCTGCCAGCGCCGAAGCCGGAAGAGATGTCCGCGGATAAAGTTGTGAAGCGCGAGCTGCCTGCGAAACCGTAATGCGGAAATCCTCATGCTCCGCGTGAGGACTGCTGTCTTCGACTGGTGCTTCATCTGATGCGAAGAAGTTGTTTCTTCGCACTCCGGTTTCTGCCAGAATCCCGCCGCTATGAAGACAAGAGCCGCCATGATTCTGTGCGCGTGCCTCGCTTGGGCCGCGTTCCTCACTGCCTCGACCGTTGTTGCCGCCGCTTCGAAGCCGAACATCGTCTACATCCTCTGTGACGACCTCGGCTACGGCGATGTGCATTGCCTCAATCCGCGAGGCAAGATTGCCACACCGCACGCTGACAAACTGGCGTCGCAAGGCATGATCTTTACCGATGCGCACAGCAGTTCGTCGGTTTGCTCTCCGACCCGTTACGGCATCATGACCGGCCGCTACAACTGGCGCTCGCGGCTTCAAACCGGCGTCCTCGGCGGGCTCTCGCCGCGACTCATCGAGCCGGGCCGGCTCACGGTGCCCGCATTGCTCAAGAAGCAGGGCTATTACACCGCCTGCGTCGGCAAGTGGCACTTGGGCATGGATTGGGTGAAGAAGGAAGGCAAGGACGTAAGCGAACTCAACATTGAGTCGCGTGAACAGGTCTGGAACGTGGACTTCACCAAGCCGATCACCAATGGCCCGAACAGCGTCGGATTCGACCGCTATTTTGGCATTAGTGCTTCGCTCGACATGGTGCCCTACACGTTCATCGAGAATGATCACGTGGTAGCCGTGCCGACGGTGGAGAAAGCATTTCCGTTGATGCACGGCAAGGAGGGGCGGCCGTCGCGGCTTGGCCCGGCGGCGGAGAAATTCGAGGATGTGGATGTATTGCCGACTCTCACGCGCAAGGCGGTGGAGATCATTGCGGCGCGCGCCGCGGATGCGAAAGCAGGCAAGCCGTTCTTCCTTTACCTGCCGTTGAACGCGCCACACACGCCGATCGCGCCGACACTGGAGTGGCAGGGGAAGAGCGGGCTGAATCCCTACGCAGACTTTGTCATGCAGACCGACGCAACCCTTGGCGCGGTCATGCGAGCGCTGGACGAAAACGGCGTAGCCGACAACACGCTGTTGATTTTCACCAGCGACAACGGTTGCTCGCCGCAGGCTGATTTTCCCGCGTTGCTCGCGAAGGGGCACAATCCCAGCCACAATTTCCGCGGCACCAAGGCGGACATCTGGGATGGCGGCCATCACATCCCGTTCATCGTGCGCTGGCCGGGGAAAGTCCAGCCCGGCAGTTCGAGCGAACAGCTCGTCTGTCTCACCGACCTGATGGCGACGTGCGCGGCCATTCTCGGCGTAAAGCTGCCTGACAATGCCGGCGAAGACAGCGTGAGCATGATGATGGCGCTGCAGGGCACGCCAACGGACTTGTATACTGCGATGATCGGCACGCGATCGACAGGGTGGCGCGAAACGGTGGTGCATCATTCCATCAACGGGAAGTTCTCCATTCGTGAGGGCCGATGGAAGCTGGAGCTTTGTCCCGGTTCCGGGGGTTGGAGCATCCCGCGTGACCCGCAAGCGGTTCAGCAGGGGTTGCCGCAGGTGCAGCTTTACGACATGGCTGGCGACGTGGGCGAAAAGGTCAACTTGCAGGAAAAGCGTCCTGACGTGGTCGCGCGGTTGACGAAACTGCTGGAGAAATACGTAGCCGAGGGCCGCAGCACGCCCGGAGCGCCGCAGAAGAACGAGGTGACCGTGGACATTTGGAAGCCGACCAAAGCACAAGCGCCGGCGAAGAAGCCGGGGAAGAGCAAGAACAACAACTGATCACCAAACGATCGTCGAAGTTTGACCATGAAAGCCTGGCTCCTGGGAATAGCGCGTATCGGGTTGCTCGTGATGTTCGCGGGTGTTTGTGGCGGCGAGACGCCGTTTCCTGCGCGGCCGAACATCGTCTTCGTCCTTACCGACGATCAGGGTTACGGAGACCTCTCATGCAACGGCAACCCGGTTCTCAAGACACCGAATATTGACCGGATTCACAACGAGGGTGTGCGGTTCAGCGACTTCCACGTCTCGCCCACGTGCGCACCGACGCGTTCGGCGTTGCTGACAGGCCGGCACGAGTTCCGCAACGGCATCACGCACACCATCCTCGAACGCGAGCGGATGACACCGAAGGCCACGACGCTTGCGCAGGTGTTGAAGTCCGCCGGCTACACCACCGGCGTCTTTGGCAAATGGCATCTCGGCGACGAAGACGAATATCAACCGGAGAAACGTGGCTTCGACGAGGCGTTCGTTCACGGCGGAGGCGGCATCGGCCAGACGTATCCCGGCAGTTGCGGCGACGCGCCGGGCAACACGTATTTCAGCCCGGCCATCAAACACAACGGCCGCTTCGAGAAGACCGATGGTTACTGCACGGACGTATTCTTCCGGCAAGCGACGAAGTGGATTGAGTCGGTGAAGGGCAAGAAGCCGTTTTATGCCTACATTGCTACGAACGTGCCTCACTCGCCGCTTCAGGTTCGGCCGGAGGACGAGGCGCGCTATGCGGGCAAAGTGCCGGAGAATGTGGCGAAGTTCTTTGGCATGCTCGCGAACCTCGACGACAACGTCGGCCGTCTGCTGGCGAAACTGGCCGAGTGGGACATCGAGCGTGACACGCTGGTGGTCTTCATGAACGACAACGGCGGCACCGCGGGCTGCAAGGTCTTCAACGCCGGCATGCGCGGCACCAAAGGCACTGCCTGGCTCGGCGGTACGCGCGCCTCCTCGCTCTGGCGATGGCCCGGCACGCTCCGGCCCGCCACAGTCAACAGACTCTGTGCCCACATTGATTTCTTTTCGACCATCGCCGAAATCGCTGGGGCGAAGCTGAACGATGACGTGAAGGCGCAGGTCGAGGGGCGCAGCCTCGTGCCGTTGCTGAAGGACGCCAACGCTGCGTGGCCCGACCGCATCTTGTTCACACACTTGGGCCGCTGGCCGAAGGGCGCGGCGCCCGCCACTGGCAAGTACTCCGTTTGCAGCGTCCGCAATACGCGATGGCATCTGGTTTCCGCCGGCAAGGGCGGCGTGAAGACGTGGCAGCTTTACGACGTGAAGGCGGACATCGGCGAACTGAACGACGTGGCTGCACAGCATCCTGACGCAATCAAGGAACTCGATGCGGCCTACGAGAACTGGTGGGACTCCGTCCAACCGCAACTTGTCAACGAGAACGCGACCGGCCCGAAGATCAACCCGTTCAAGGAACAATATTGGAAACAATTCGGCGGCGGCCCCGATGAGGCGCTGCTTAAGGAGATGGATCCCGCCGCTAATTCGTGGAGAGCGGGAGCAGCCAAAGGTGGCAAGAAGTTGAAGGGCAACAAGACCGAAGAGAGGAAGTGAGAGCTTATTGGATGGTTTGCTGCTTTGCATATGGCAAATGCGGTGACGCGTGCTTCGCTGGGGCACTTCGGCAGGTGTCGCTGACAGCAGCGGTGGACCAACAATTCGATGGCAAAGGAGCAGTATCATGCAACCCAAACGTCAACGCGTAGTGCTGGTGGGTTTCCACATCGTCGCTCTCTTGTTGTTGGCAGCCTCAAACAGTTCTGCAACCGACACGATTTTGGTCGATGGTAGGATTGTTACGCTCGATGCGCAGGAGCGCGTGGCGGAGGCGCTGGCGATTCGTGATGGGCGGATCGTGGCGGTCGGGTCGGACGCGGAGGTGCTCAAACTCGCCGGCGACCGCACGGAGGTCATCAAGCTTGGCGGCAAGACCG
>Ga0265297_10012655_pt1 | contig 10088 bp, 4 predicted proteins | sample Munlanlwell13791_FD_192502 | JGI IMG/M metagenome (GOLD analysis project Ga0265297, IMG submission 192502) | Leachate microbial communities from a municipal landfill in Southern Ontario, Canada - Leachate well 137-91 | ecosystem: Engineered > Solid waste > Landfill > Unclassified | place...
CAAACTTGAAATAAATGATCCTTCGTTTACACAGGTAGAATGGAGATACAATGGATTAAAAACCACCGGAAAATCCATCACCATCAATCAACCGGGGAAATACCTCGTTAAAGCTTCAGGTGCTTCGGGATGTGTGTTTAAAACATTAAAAATTGACGTAAAGAAAAGTGTTGACCTCGATTTGAAGTGGACCTTCGTTGGCGATAAAATCCCTCACGCTGAGTTTGACATTAACCCACTGATGCTTGTATCATGTGAAAATGGCGCTTTTATCATTTCTACCAACGATGGATTTGAATACAAATATTGGTATAACGATACTTTGCTGGCAGATAGCCAATCCGTTTTCAAAGTGAGTACCAGCGGAACTTATCACCTTCATACCATTGACACGAATACATGCTTCAAACAAGAAGATTTCAAGGTTGAAATACATAATAATCCCGCTATAACACTTGGATCCGACACCCTTTATTCATACGATGAGCAGCCTATCTTCCTGCATGCCGTAGTTCAAACAAATGACAGGCCTTTTTGGATAAACTGGAACGATGGACAATCCGGAATGATTGATTATACGGTTGATCCTTCAATATTTTCCGAACACCAGCAATTTTATATCTGGGCTATGATAACCGATGAATACCAATGTTCTGCCACAGATTCCGTTCTGCTTATTAAAAATTCAAGTGAAAACAACAACGATATAACATTTGACCGGGTATCTCAGGATTTATCCTCAAGCCTGTTTTGCTTTCCCAATCCTACTAACGGAAATTTCAATATTTTACTTGCCCTGGATGACCTGAATTATCTGAATGAATCTGCACTCGAAGTCCTGGTCCAGGTTTTTAACCCAAATGGTATCAAAATATTTGAGCAGGAAATGTATAATAGAAATCAACTGACTGTAACTGTTGATAACCCTCTTCCGGGAAGCTATTTTATCAAGGCTTATTTTGGAGGAGAAAATGTGCTGAATACCAGCGAAATTTCCTGGCCTATGCTGATCACTAAAGAAGTCTATATCTACTAATTTAATATCTAAAACTATGAAAACGCTCTTCAATCTATTTGTTATGATTCTGTTGATTGGTATGAACCAAATTCGTGGACAGAATATCTTTACTGCTATTCCTCCTTCCCCTAATTCTGCCGAATTGGCCAAATATGGAGATATCCCTGTAAGTTTATACACAGGTGTACCTTCTGTAAACATCCCTTTATGGGAATTAAGCTGTGGTAAGCTATCGGTGCCAATAAGCCTCTCCTATCATGCATCCGGAATCAAAGTGGATCAAATTGCGAGTAATGTCGGATTGGGATGGAGTTTAAATGCAGGGGGCGCAATTACCAGATCGGTTCGCGATTTACCGGATGAGTCCGTTTATGGTTATTATTACCAGATTAAAAATCTGAAAAATACATACTACGAAACCCTAAAAGCCGATTACGACAAACTTGCTGATTTCTCAAATGGGACAATAGAATGTATGCCTGACATGTTTTATTATAATTTCGTTAACAAAACCGGCAAATTTGCACTTGGAGCAGACCAAAAAATGCATTTGATCCCTTATCAAAATCTTCAGATTGATGCCGGTATTTTTGATCCCAACAGTTCCAAATTCAGTGTTATTGATGAATCAGGCACAATATATATTTTTGAAGACCTTGAAGAATCAACAACAATTGTTGATGAAAATGGTAGTTTTCAGACGACCAATTTTATCTCTTCCTGGTATTTAAGTAAAATTATATCAAATGATTTTTACGACACCATACAATTTATATATAACACTGAGGTCGTTGAATATGACCAAACTCTCAGTGAAACGATGATTTGCCCTGTTTTTTCAGAACAGTTCAGTACCTCCGGATGCCTGATCGGCAGTTGCACCACTAAAAAGACAAACATGAAAAGCAATTCTATAAAAGCAGTGGTTCTAATTGAAATTTTCAGCAGAAATTTCAGAATCAGGTTTAATTCTGTCAAGGATAGAATAGACCTTCCTTCAGCAGTCCGTTTGAGTTCAATTCAGATATATACGCATGAAAATAAGCTTACATCCAATGTGCTGTATAAGTATAATGATCCTTCAAAAACAAACGAGAAGTTGATCAGAGAATTTGAATTCACTTATTTTTATGAAAGAAGTGCCTCCAATCTTACAGGTTCCGACACAATAAAAAACAATAGGCTGTTTTTAAAAAGTGTACGCGAAAAAAACGGAGTCATCGAAAAGCCTGAATATAAATTTACTTACAATACAAAATCCATTAATTCCAAATACGAACTTCCACCGAGAGGATCAAAACAGGTAGATCATTGGGGTTACTTTAATGCTGCCAAAGGTAACGATCAATTAAACACTCTTATACCATCATACAGGCAACCTTATCCTCCCTATGCAATTTCAAGCGGGGCCGACAGAGAACCTAATCCGGAATATGTCATTGCCGGATTGTTAGCAAAAATTGATTATCCAACAGGAGGTTATACTGCTTTCAATTATGAAATAAATACCTATATACCAAAAGATAATCAAATAAAAGAAATGCCTTCCGCCTCAAATATAACTGCATCGGCACAAGGGACCGACAATATTGTTCCTGATTTTCACGGAACCGCAAATTCAATTCCTCATTGTTTGGATATTATTTCTATTGAAGACAAATGTGAAACAGATCCGAATTATGACATGGCCTATTTTACAGCTCCTGAAGGTCTATCCTTCGTACAGATTGAAATAAAAATAAGCGGAATTCCATCAAATTTATCAAAACAATACAATACTCCATTTGCCAGAGTAGCCATAAAAAATGGCACTACCGGTAATTTTGAATATCTGTATTCTGCAAATGAAAATAAGGATTATTCGGAAGTCATTCGATTTTATCCTGATCCCGAAACAACCTATATTCTTTCTGCTGAAGCCTTTTATCAGGATGAAATAAGAGCAAGTGTGTATATAAGGTATTTTATGTTTGATACCTCTTCCAGCTACGCAGGTCCGGGTGCCCGTATTAAAAAAATGCTGTCATTTGATGGAGGAAAAGAAAGCGTAAGAGAATACAGTTACCCGGACAACAATTCGAATTGGAAATCCTCCGGTACTTTGTATGTCAAACCATTATATTATTTTGCTACGGTCACCAAAGATTATGTAAATTGCCTGGCTGGATACCCGCTTGTATCAGTTCAAACATTCCGGGAGGCAGGCATTAAAGGTGTATTAAATGCTATTTTTGACGAGAAAAAAAGTTTTTCCAATGTAAGTGGAATTTTCTGGATAGATTATTTTTTCGCTGAAATTCTTGAACAAGGCGAAGAAGCACAGTGTACCTGCCCATTAAAATCAATGTGCATAAACCATTACCATTCTGCAAATAATTTGACATTGGGAGCAGTTGAAGGATCGCCACTAGGATATGCTCATGTCATTGAAAAAATTGGTGAAAATGGTAGTTTCGGTAGAAATGATTATACTTATTCGCAATATCCCAATCCTGTCAATTATGGTTTTCCTTTTACGCCAGCCAACACCTATGAATGGGGCAGAGGCAATCTCATTAAGGAGGTCAATTATGAGAATTTCAAGGGAACCTTAATAAAACGAAAAGAAACATCGAATACCTATACAATTGATAAAAGAAATGGGTATGAAATAACAGGATTTAAAGTGGGGCGTATCATAAATCATAATGGTTTTTATTGCGAACAGAATCCTCTTTTTACAGGTACCTACTTACAGGAAAGGACGGTCATTTCTTCCAAATGGATTTATCTCTCCGAATCAGTAACTAAAATGTATGATGAAGCCAATCCGTCACTGTTTATGGAATCGAAAACCAGGTATTATTACGACAATCCCAATCATGCGCAAATATCCCGTATCGAAGAAGGCTTGTCGGATGGAAGAACAAGCATAATGAAGATAAAGTATGCTCCTGATTTTAACAATGCAGATAAAACCGATCCCTATGCATACGCCATAAGTGAAATGAAAAACACAAAACACATGCATTCCCAGCCTATTGAAAATCTAAAACTGATCAGGAACATCAATAATGTTGAACAAGTTATTGGTGGTGAGCTGTACCTCTATGCCGGAATTTCACCTGATATCTATAAAATCAAAGAAGTATATAATCTGCATCTGAAAAGTCCCGAGGTAATCCCTAACACTTGTGAGATCAGTAATAATCAACTCATAAAAAACAGTCATTATAAAAGAGAAGCGGAATTGCTCTCTTATGATTCCAGGGGGAACATTGAATCATATTCCGGAAAAGACAATATTCCGATATCCTGTATTTGGGGGTATGATCAAAGTTTGCCTGTCGCTCAGGTATTCAATGCCAGCAATAATGAAATTGCTTATGCCGGCTTTGAATCAAAAGATCAGGGGAAATGGAACTATACGTATTCAGGCATAACATCACAGAAAGCAGTGAGCGGAAAATCCTGTTATAGTTTATCCTCAGGACAAATTAATAAAACCGACCTTCCTTCCGGCAACTATATTCTATCTTTTTGGACTGACGGATCCGCTAATATCAGCGGCTTTACATCAAATACGCCTTTGACGAGAAATGGAAATGCAGGATGGGTTTTTTATCAATATGAAATTTCAGGTTCCGGAACATTAACCTTATCCGGTTCATCATTGATAGATGATCTTTGTCTTTATCCTGCAGATGCAACGATAACTTGTTATACTTACGATTCAGGCAAAGGAATGACTTCCGCTGCAGATCAAAACCAAATAAATACCTTTTACGAGTATGATGATCTCGGCAGGCTTAAAATAATTCGAGACAAGGACTTGAATATCATCAACAGATATATCTATAACTATAAAAACTAATCTTATGAAAAGAATACTATTCTTTGCAAAAGCTCTTCTGCTTACTTCTTTTTGCTTTGCACAGCAGCAAACGGAAAACTATATTCACAAACAAATGATTAAAGTTTCCGGGGTTTATTCTGAAAATGACTTGAAAAACGTCAGCAGCGACAATATTTTACAGGAGGTCTCCTATTTTGATGAACTGGGAAAACTGAAGCAGCATATAAAAATAAAACAAAGTCCCGACAAATATGATGTCGTGGAAATGTACGATTACGATAAAGCTGGCCGCTTAATTAAAAAATACTTTCCGTATATCGGTAAAAGCAATATTGGTGAATACAGAAGTTCCGCCATTTCAGAGGTCATGACCTTTTATTCCCAATCCTCGTACAAAACATTTTGCGGCACAAATTATCCCTATGAAGAGTACGTTTATGAAAACTCCGCTCTTAATCAGGTACGGGAAAAATATGCCGGAGGAGATTCCTGGTTTAAGGGTAGCGATCATGGTGTAATAAGCTCAGTTCAGACAAATTCCGCACAAGAAGTGTATTTATATGAAATCACCGGAATTAGCGGAGGAAGCGTGAGTCTTCTCAGCCGCAGATATTTTGCATCCGGTGAATTGGTAAAGAAGGCTATAAAAGATGAGAACGGAAATACTACTACTGATTATATGAACAAATCAGGACAAATTGTTTTACATCGTGTTCATATTGAAAACAATGCATTTCTCGAAACCTATTATGTTTACAATGATTTCGGCTTGCTTTCGCTGGTAATTCCACCGAATGGGCAAGACTATATCAACAAGACGGCAACAACATCCATTGTTCTGATCAATGAAGAATTAAGTAAATACATTTATCAATACATTTATGATGAAAACAAACGAATGATACTGAAAAAACTGCCGGGAGTTGAGGCGGTTTATCTGGTTTACACCCGAAAAGATGAGTTGGTACTAAGTCAGAATGGAAATCAAAGGAAAAAAAATCAGTGGACATTTTATAAATATGATGTTAATGGAAGAATGATCCAACATGGCATATACCTGAATCCGATGAATCTAAAACATGATAATCTTCAACAAATGCTTGCATCAGACAACTATCCCCTTTTTGAAACCTTCAGCACTTCTACCCTGATGTATTCCAATACGGCATTCCCTGACATTAATCAATGTATTCCGTTAACAATAAACTACTATGACAGCTATGCATTTACCTCAAAAACATTTACAAATGTGGGATATGGTAACAGCCCGAATTTACTTATTAAGGGGTATCCGACCGGTTCCCGAAAATATATTGAAGATCTGGATATGTGGCTGGAAAATATCATTTTTTACGATGATAAATACAGGCCAATTCAGGTAAGAAGTGAAAATCATCTCGGAGGCGAAGACATAACAAGTACGAAATTTCATTTTGATGGAACAATAGAAAAGGAACTAACAACACACACCTCATCCTGCATAAAAAGCAAGCAAACAGTCGAAAATTTCTATACCTATGATCATTCGGGACGATTATTATCCTCCAATCAAAAGATCAATAATGGAGCTGAGATTATGATAAATAAAAACAACTACAATGAGATAGGACAACTGTCTGAAAAAAACCTCCATAGCGAGGATAAAGGGAACAGCTTCTTACAATCCATTGATTACACCTACAATTCGCTTGGATGGCTTTCCAAAATCAATGAGCCTGATTTATCCGGTTCCGATTATGATTTGTTTGGGATGAAACTCTATTACGATACTAAAATTGACGCCATAACAAACACCAACCCGCAATTCAACGGAAATATTTCCTGTACTGAGTGGAAAATCTCAGGTCAGCTTCAAAAAGGATATGCATACTCCTATGATAAGGCAAACAGACTCACAGAGGCAGTTTATGCTGAGTATTCCGGTGGATGGGCGAAAAATGAACTTTATTCAGTTAAAAACCTTACCTATGATAAAAGCGGAAACATTTTGGGGGTAGAAAGATTTGGAAAAGATTTAAGTACAACATTTGGGAAGATTGATGAATTGTCTTATTTTTACAGCGGCAATCAGGTAATTGCAGTGAATGATAATGCGACATATTATTCAGGTCAGGATTTTTCAGATCAGGGACAAATATACAGTTCCGGTGATCCTTACGAGTACTTTTATGATGCAAACGGGAATATGACACAGGATTACAACAAAGGCATAAATTCTATCAGCTACAACACTATAAACCTGCCGGTAGAAATTGATTTTGATGCAGGGAACACCCTCAATTACACTTACGATCCGCAGGGGACAAAACTAAGGAAAGAACATTTCCAAAATGGCATGGTGGTTGGCTCCATGGACTATTGCGGTATTTTTATCTATGAAAACAATACCCTTTCGTACTTATTGTTTACTGAAGGCAGAATTACCTTCGATTCCGGTCAGGCAGCCGTATATGAATATCACCTGACCGACCATTTGGGAAATGTGAGGCTTGCCTTTGTGAAAGGAAGAAACGGCACACCCAAAATCATCCAGTCGCAGGATTATTATCCCTTTGGAATGACATTTAACAGTAATTCCACTTCCTCCGGCAATGCATACCTGTACAACGGAAAAGAAAAACAGCAGGAAACAGGTTGGCTGGATTACGGAGCCCGGATGTATGATCCCCAATTGGGAAGATGGTGGGTGGTGGATGCGATGGGGGAAAAGTATTATAATTGGTCATTGTATGTATACGCAATAAATTGTCCATCGCGATTTACTGACATTGGTGGTTATGGTCCAATTGATCGAGTTAAAGCAGCTAAAAAAATGATTGGAACACAATACAAACAAGAAACAACCTCTTCTTTAAGAACTGGACATAATAGTCAAGCAACTCAATATATGGATTGTGCAGAATTTGTTTGCCGAGTTTTATATGAAGATGGAATAACTTCAAATGTTGATTATATGACTACTTCAAGCTTAAAAACCTTTTTAAATAATGATAAATTATTTATTAATTCAATGACACCAAAAGTTGGAGATATTGCTTTATGGGAAGGACATGTAGGTATAGTTACTAGTGTTGATGATAAAAACAATATTAAGTTGACTCACGCAAGAGGTAAAGATAAATTAGCTGCTGAAAACACATATCATATTCGTCCATCTGAATACAAAAATTCGACATTTTATGGATACTACAGACCAATAAATGAACAAGAGTCCAATGGAAACAACATTCAAAAGCACGATGAAAATAATTTAATTTATTATTGTAAAACTCTTCAAGAATTCGTTTTTAGTGTGAGGCAGAATATTTCAAATGATCAAATTAATGACAAAGGATATTCGACTGTACCGGAGATACCATTAAATTTATTATTAGAAAAAAGATAATGCCATGATAATGATTAGTAAAATAATTCCCTTTATTCTTATCACTTCTTTTGCTTGTAAAGAAAATGAAATGAAGTCAATGTACTTTGATAATCTGAAGGAGCAAAATAAAAAAACTGATAAACAATATGATAAGAAAATAATTAATGACAAACTGCAATCTCAGATTTACATTAATTATGCATTCTCAGATTTGTATCCCACTTCTACTAAAATCACCTCAAAAGGAATATATTTGGGAAATGGCAAAAATATTTTCATGTTTACCTTTACCGGAGAACTTGTTAAGAAAATCAACCTGCCTACTTCTGTTGAATCATTCTTGGATTTTGCAGTGCTTGACAATAATACAACTCCTGTATTTTATGTAAACCGGAACGGAAATCTGGTATGTTTTACTGAAGAGGGGAAAATCCTGTTTAAAACCACAGCAGGCGATTTACTTAAAACTGATGACCAGGGTAATGTTTATTCAAATTACCAGATATATGACGAAGAAAAGGACAAGGTAATGAACAGGATAAAGATAACAGATAAAAAAGGAACCACAAGTGATTACCAATCCTCAATGGACCTCGGATGCCTGAATTTTGAATTGATTGATGGTTATATCATGCTTCATACCCCTGATGGCCAATTCAGTATGCTACCTCTGAATACAAGTAAAGGAATTCAATCTAATACCCTTTCTGAAATGGATGGAAGAGTCTGGTTTTTGGGGGCAACAGATAGTTTCTTTATATTCCGAACCTATGATTATACCGCACAAAAAGACCGGATATTCTTCTATGATAAGAAGCTGAAATTATGTGAAAATAGGCTATTGCCCTTTCACCCTGATGAGATTGTAAAAGAACAAAGAAAAAATGAAGACCTGCTTTCGGAAAACCCAACCGCCACTTTTTACACTTATTATAAAGGCCGAATCTTTTATCTGAGAAATACAACAAAAGGGAGTGTTATCACTGAATTATTGCCTCTCGCTTCAAAGGTTGAAGAGAAATGAGATTTCCCTTTTCTCATAAGGCCACTGTTCCCGCAATGCTCTTCCCTTGATGTTAATGACCAAACACTAAAGCAATGAAAATATATAAACAGATCAAATCCACTCTATTTGGGAAGAAGTGATCTGATTAATCCAACAAATTTTTTAAATAACTGCATAATGAAATGAAAACGATCAGATTATTTGAAATCATCGGAACAATATGTTGTTTTATATGTATTGTATCCTGGAAGTTTGTTTCAAGAGATAATACCACCAAGTTTGTTCTGCTGGAAAACACCAGCACATCTGTAAGCGAAACCTTTACAAACTCTGATATAAACGAGAACGAAGTAATGGATGGATGGCTAAAGGAATCTATAACCGAACAGGCGGTAGCCTGTAAATTGGGATTTTCTGAAATAAAAGGGAAGGAAGAATATTGGGAAGCAACCGGCACATATATCCAAATATGGGAATTCCCTGCCTTAGGTATTCATCTTGAGATGGAGTCAGATAGCCCGGGAGGCAATAAAAAAGTAAGATCTGTAACTATGATTGAACCCTGTAAATTTGCCACCTCAAAAGGTATTCGCATTGGTTCCGAAGAAAAAGAGGTAAGAGAGAAGTATATGAAATCCATAAATGATGCATATTCCGATAAGAATAACATTGTTGTCGGTTCAATTTACGGAGGTACAATTTTTACCTTAACCGATGGCCTTGTCAGCAAAATATTTACAGGTGCTGCAGTTGAGTAATTTCCCCGGATGTGAGTTTTTCTCTCCGCTCTGAGTCACTTGCAAAGGACTCAGCGCAGTTAAAAGAAAACGGCAAACCTTATCCCTCTTCACATAAGATTCTT
>Ga0265297_10012656_pt1 | contig 10088 bp, 10 predicted proteins | sample Munlanlwell13791_FD_192502 | JGI IMG/M metagenome (GOLD analysis project Ga0265297, IMG submission 192502) | Leachate microbial communities from a municipal landfill in Southern Ontario, Canada - Leachate well 137-91 | ecosystem: Engineered > Solid waste > Landfill > Unclassified | place...
GAATTCACCATAAGTGTCATCGCGATAAATGTTTTTATCGCCTTGTGAAAGGCCATAAATAACACTTGTATTGACTGCGCTTGCAACTTTGCCATCGCTATCAAGATATACTGGGCGACCAGCATAAATAGTAGCGGAGGCATTTACATCTCTTTCGCAGTCTTCAAGAACTTTTCTCTTAAAGTTAAGCATTTTAAATGTCTCCTTAAATTAGATTAGTTACCTTGCATTCTGTCTATGGTGCTTTGAGCCCATGCTTGTGCAAAAGATTCGACACTATTTATAGGGTCAACATCTTCGTTTTCACCAAGACCTAATGAAGGTACTTGATCGCTTCCAAAATCTAAACTAGCTTCAGTATTCAGTTCTTCTTCTTTTTCTTCTTTCTTGTTATTCATAGCGTCCAGAACAGACTTTAATGCCTTTAAACTATTTTCATCTAGTTCAACCAGCATTTCACTAACTCTATTCTTGTCTTCAGAATCTTTTATTTCTGAAGTGATTTCTGAAATTATTTCGGCCTTTTTGTCCATCTCTTTTTCTTTCTTACTATCTTCAAGCTCTTTAGCCATAAGAGCTATTTTATCTTCCTTTTCTTTTAAAGAAGCTTCGAGCATTCTTTGCTTTTCAACAGCCTGTCTTAGTATCCTTGCATGTTCACCAAGACTCTTGCTCTTTTTGTCTATGGCTTCAATAGGTTCTCCACCTAGTCCAGAATTACTTGGTAGTCTTGAAAAAAGCTTCTTAACTGCAGAGCCATGGCCCTTGCCGGTAGCGGGTTCTGAATCTTTCTTTTCCTTTGCGGCTTCTTTTTCATCCATAGAAACCACAGGAGGATCACCAGCTTCCTTTAGCTTTTCTTTAGGGGATTCTTTCTCATTAAAAGAGAATTGTTCAAACCTATTTTTACCACCCTTGGCGGCTTCCACTTTTATTTCAGAAGCTTTCTTTACAAAGGTTTCTTTTTGTTCTTTTGCAAATTTAACAAAAGAGTCAAAGTCTGAATAATCTTCGGCTAGCTTCTTGCAATATTCTTCAGGACTCATCTGTTCTTTGCCTTCAACTATATTATCTCCCATTTCCTGAGAGAGAATATACTTGGCCTTTACTATCTTCATTTTCTTATTATCTTCTGCACACTTAACAACAAAGAAGCTCTTATCAAGACTTTCCGCTTCATCGCTGCCAGCTACAGCAAAATATTTAAAATTTAACTTTGACATTTTATTTACTTCCTCCTTAATATTCTCTTTAACTTCTTTATCCATGTCTAAAATCTTTCTATATTCAGAGACCTTCTCTATCTCAGAAAGCTCTTCAGGAAGTTTCTCAACAAAGAATCCTGTAGATTCTTCTCTATCAAAGACTTCCATCATTAATTTATTATCTATATTAGTCTCCTTTAATATCCAGCCATCACCCAAGGCTATTTCATTTATTTCTCTATCTTTTAATCCCAAATCTATTTTTTGTTCCTCTATAACTTGAGGTTGTTCTGGTATGGGCCCATGAGATTCTATAACTTCAGCCTTTATTTCTTTAACAGCCTTTTTTTCTTCAAAGCCAACTTCCTTCCATTCTTCTTCAAGTTTTTCTAAAGCTTTGCTATCTTTCTTTGAAACTTTAGAGATATTTTCAACTGCCTTAGAAAAAGCTTCGTCTCCTCTGACTGCACTTATATTGTGCTTTTTCAATATTTCTTGAATTTTAAGGTCTATATCCTCTTTTGTTTTTGCTTCAACTTTCAAGGAAGCATTAACAGGTTCTCCTGCCAATTCCTTTACCGCCACTTCTATTTGAGGTATAACTTCATTTAGTTTATTTTCAACCTTGGGGGCTACGACCTTTTTAAGCATTAGCTTTGAAGGCTCCATCATCCTTTCAGTCTTTTCCTCTATCACTTCTTTAACCGCACTCTTCATTGTATTGTCTACAAGCTTCTGGCCGGCGTCATCTATTACTTCTTGTAATTTATTAAACTCTTCTTCCTTTCCTTCTTTTGCCTCTTTTTTGTCTTCTTCAGCTACTTCTTTTGCAGTTTCCGCAAGAACCTTTATTTCCTCTTTACTTAATTTATTTAATGCGGCTTTTAAAATGCTTTTATTTTTATCTTGTGCCTTTGATTTTTGATATTCAAAGAGGTGGTTTTCTAATTCACCTTTCATAGAAGCAAAAACTTCAAATATATGAGCATTACCGTCTGCGGGAATAGCAACGCCAGAAAGGCCAGTAAAGATTATACCTCTGTTTCTTTCATATGCATTCTTACCACTGGGTCCTAGCTTACCTTTACAGTAATTAACATTTGCTATCTTGCCTTCTTCATCGTCCCATTGCCTGCAATGTTCACAAAGCTCTGATGCATTTGTAGCTATATTACCACATTCAGTGCATTCCGCGGTCTGACAATTACAGCTCATTGAAACACAATTAATTATTCCGGATTCTATCTGGCCGGCTATTTCTGGAAACAATTTTCTATCTACGGCAGATAAGCATTCTATATATTGCTTGTCTTCGTGAGCAACTGCATCTAAAACCAAACCCTTAGCCTGTTCTATAGAATCTTCTTGATGTTCAATATAAAAACCTTTACCTATAAAGGTCTCATAAGATGCCTTTAATTCATTCCAAGGGAAAGCATCACCATTTCTATTAGGGCCATACATCTCTTCACCACTTATAGCTCTTGAGGTAAAGTAAACAAATCTGTCTGGCCTATATTCAAAAACACCGGGTTCAAGAAAAGCCTTATTAGTTCTTCTGACTCCATTGGCTTTTTTAACTATATCTCTCCAATCTTTAAAGGATTCTTGATCTTTTAAGACTGCTAAAATTTCTAGTTTGGCTATTTTTTTAAACATATTTTATTCCTTTTTAAAATTTTTTAATACATTAAATATTCGTCATAATGAGCTCTAACCATTTGCTTTATTTGTTGTACCACTATAGGACTCAAAGAAAGTCTTTTTGCAATTTCATTTTTATCCATTTTTAAAAAATTTTTAAATTCTTTTTCTGCCTTATCAACAGCCTCTTCCATAAGTCTTTCTTCTTCTTTTTCTCTATTACTCATTCCATCAAAAGATTTTTTAGTCCACATAAAATTACCTTATATACTGTCCATCTCTTCCAAATCTAAATCAGATAAAAGTTCATCGTTGGATACCTTTGCTTTTATCAATGGCGTCATTATCCTATAAACTCTATCATAGAGTCTGTTATAGTCAGCCTCTTCTAATTCACCTTCACAAAAAGATAACAAATATTCTAGTTCTCCAATTTCATCTACCAAAAATCTTTTAAGTTTATATAAATTTTTTAAAAGATTCTTTTTGCTTTTTGGAAATTTTGCTTTTTTAATCCAAGGCATATTTATTATCTTTAAAATAATTATTCATTATCTTCTGCACTATGATTTTCTACTAGCCACTGAACCAGTTCTTCAAATTCATCGGCCAGTTTATTTATTTTGTCTATTTTTGGGATAAACTTATCATAAAGTCTATCATAATCTTTATCCTCTAAATCCATTTCTGTCATTTGAACCTTACTATCAAGTTGTTTATACATTTCATCCAACTTTTGGGAAAACTTGCCACAAAGATTATACAAATTTTTAATATTTTTTTGCTTATCAGCTAACCTTGTCCAAAGCATATTTATTCCCCTTCTTGAAGAAAAAGCAATTGTTCTGCATACTCTATTGCCTCTTCCTTGTCAGTAAAAATTGCGGCCACATCCTCTGCCCTCATTCCGTCCTTAGATTGTTTAATGATGTCTTCTAAGGAAGAAGGTCCAGAATAAATGTCTTCTAAAACAGATTCTTTTCTGGGGTGATAAACTATGTGAAATCTTCTAATATCTAATTCTATAGCTTTTTTAATCCAAGGCATATTTATTCTCCTTTGCAATCTTTACAAACAATATCATTATTACTTATTGACACCGTAGTTTTGCCAGCAATGATAGTTATAGCGCCTTTTTGGCTGCCTATAACCTTTCCACATTTATGGCACTTCAAGTCCTGATAATTCTCTTCTTTGCAAAAAGATTGAACCTTTATGCCGTTGTTTTTTTCTGGACTTCCCTTTTTCTGGAACATATTATTTTCCTTTATTTATTTCTTTTCTTATCAATTCTTGAATTTTTTTGGACGTTTCCTCTGAAATACCTAAATGTTCAGCCATATCACCGTAATCCCAATCTAAAACTGATTGCATTTCAGTAATAATATTTTTTTCTATTAACTTCTTATTTCTAGTCTTTGGAGAAGGGTCTTCTATCTCTATATTTTTTCTCTTTTTATAAAAACTTTCATCCATATGCTTACGTCTAAATTCACCCCTCTGTGCAGCATCATAAGCCGCCTGTTCATCATAAAATACAAGAGTCTTGTAACGTGGATAATCGTAACCTTCGGGATTAATACCCATCCAACGAGAGCCGTCAGTTACCATTATAAATTCATCTCCGCCTCTACCTGCCAAGGGGCTTAATAGAGGGTCTATATCATTAAAATTTTCTAGAGTGGCTTCCAGCTTATCAAAAGAATCTTTTGAAATCTTTATAGGCTCCATTGCCTCTTTTTTTGCTGCCTTTTTAATCCACATATTATTTTCCTCTTATTATATCTCTCTTTAAATTTTCTAATTGCATCTTTATATCGTCAAAAGACGCTCTTACATTATTTTTAATCCTATTAAAATTTAAATGTAAATCGTTTTCATTTAATTTATATTCTATTTTTTTTAAAGAATCAAATATATTATGGAACTGGAATTCAAGCTCGTTTTCCAGTTCTTCTATTCCTGTTATTTCCATAAATTAGATGGGAGAGCCTTCGCCTTCTGAACCCGGAGGAGACTTAATTTCCTCACTCTCCTCTGTTACAGGCTCACTTTTGGGAGCTATACCTTCAAAGGACGAGCCCTCTCCCTTTTCTTTCTTTTTAACTTTTCCAAAATCTATTACTTCTTCTTTGGAAATTTCCCTATTTAAGGTTTTAGGGTCTTTGCCTTCAAAATATCCTTTGGCAAATTCCGGCTCTTTTTCTATCTTATTCTCTATTATAGATCTGTAATTCTTATCTACCATTGTTCCCCTTTCAGAGTTCCAATATTTTTCAAGAATCTTATTATCATAACCAAATACGTCTGATATGACAGTAAATGGCAGGTCGCCCTTCTCATAAAGTCTTAGGAGGAATTCTTGCTCGGAAGTATTGTTAAGAAGATTAAGCTTTCTCCAAAGGAAGTCCGGCAAATAATACTTCTTCAAAGGGAAGTTTTTGCTATATATCTTAATAGAATTCTTATTATTTGCATTAGTTTGTCTAACAAACTTTTGTGACCTTGCTATAGGCAAATACATCTTGTACTTATAGGTATCTTGTAAGTCTTGTCTTACCGTTAGATACCTATGGAATAACATCCTTAGATTAACAGTCTGAGAAGAATAGCCCGGAGACTCGCCGCTTATAAGGGCATCATTTGCAAACATGCCTACAAGTATTCTCTTCTGTATAAATTCAAAATGAGGTATCAAGTTCTCAATCTTATCCTTTGTGCCTACGTATTCCACCTCCAGGCCAAAATGATAAATAATTGAATTGTAACTTACCAGTATTTTTCCATTTCTCCTGGTAACCATTGTATGATTGGGTGGAACATCATAACAAAAGACTTTTCCATTATACTTTTCTTTTGAAATATGGTCATTTTTTATTTGAGGATTTACTCTCTTTTTCATTCCTTCCAAAACCGGGCCCATACTAATAATGTAGATTTCTCCAAATTTGTTTGGGTCTCTAGGGTGAGGATTGTCATTCTTAAATCTACAATTACTGCTCCATCCAATCTTAAAAGCTATTTCCTGGATATCAGCTGCCGTCTGAGAACTTGTAGTCCAAAATCTTATTTGTGTATATTCTGGATTTTTCTTTACTGGCTGATTTTTACAACCATCTCCCAATAACAATATATCCATTAAAACCATTAAATGTTTTTTAGGTAGATTTTTTATCCACTGAGGTATTTTTTTATTTTGGGCACCCTTACCACAATTTTCAGCAAACCACTTACACAAAGAACTATTTTTAATCGTGTAATCAATCCTAGTATTTTTATTAATCTTATTCCAAATTTCTACATCCCTCTTTCTTTCATCTACTCTCCAATCAAGGAAACCTAACTTTTCTACCAAAGCTTTTGCAAAATAGTTAAATTCGTCTTTATTCCTAGAAAAATTACTATCCTTTGATTGTGAAAAACTTATAGACCTGCCATTTTGACTAGCATAACCTTCGGTGAATATCATGCCAAAAAGTCTTAAGAAATCATCAATCTCAAAATCCAAACCATTAATATTCAATTTATTGTCTTTAAAAAATTCTGGATATTCTCCATCATATTCACTGCACACAGTTGTAAATTTATCTCCACTTCTAACTTCATCCGCTCTTTTTTGTATCCACTTCTCTGTATTAACGTCTTTTACAAGCATCCTATGGTTAGGAGTTACTAAAGCATCTAATGATTCACTATTAAAATGAATCATTTCGCCATTATCTTCTGGCAACCAATGAAGCTCCCAATTATCTTTTTTTTCATTTAATCTTGAGCAAAAACAAGCTTTCCTTGTTATCCCAAATAAGGTTTTTGCAAGCAATGGTGAAACAACCTTAATTTCCTTCCAATATTTACCACCAGCATGCTTAACAGATTCTATATCCCTTAATTTTTCTAAACCAGATAAAAACTCTCTACTGGCCCCTAAGCTAAATTTCTCATAAGCCAATGAAAGTTCTTCTATATTTTTTCTATTTGGTTTTCCTTTAATTTTTTTTAGCAATTCCTCTATCTTTTCTTTTTCCCCACCTAATAATTCTGTATTATATTTTTTAGGGAAATCATAAACTATTTTTCTTACATAATTTACAAAAGTAAGTTTGCCGCTATTTGGGTCTATAGTAGCAAGCTTATCAGACTCTTTTATTTCTTCATGTTTTAAGAAACCTCTTTCTGTCAAAACCTCTGTATTTTCATCATGACAAAAGTCGGGGTCATTGGCCGCCTGTATCAGAAGCTTCTTGAAGTTAGTAAAATGGGACTGCCCCGGAATCCAGCCCTTCTCTCTGCTACCTAGCTTAAATATCTTGAGGGGATACATATGTCTGTCGACAAATGTGTATTGCAGCATTCTTAGCTTATCTTCGTAAAGCAAATCCTTCAATACTCTCTTGCCAAGAGAATAACCTCTGAGAGTATAGCCGGAAGGCTGGTTGGCAAAGTGTATAGTCCTATCTTCACTTACAGGATAGGATTCATTGGAGCTGGCCATTTCATAATATTTAGGGTTGTATTGACTGGCCACCTGGGCCAATAAAAGGTCTTCTTGACTGTTTGAATTTGCTATCTTTTGTAGGTCAGGGTCAGGCAATAACCTTATCATTCTACTATTTGTGCCGGGAACCCTTCTAATGTCAACGTATTCTGGAGGATACTGTACCCACTCTTTCCATTCATAATTGTACTTATCCCAATTACCTACAAAAAGAGCTTCGCCTAAAAGAGTTCTATCTCTTAGAAGCCATTCTCCCATCTTTACCAATGAATATTTATCTTTTAAAAATGTATAATATTCTTTTAGACTGTCTTCGTCGACCATTATTTCAAAATCGCTCATCGGAAAAGTGCTGTGTACGTCAACACAGTTACCGAATACAGGCTGATATTTGTAATAATGTCTGAGTCTTTTGTTTACTTCCTTGAGGTTGTCCTCAGGAAACATTAAAAGAATAGAGTCCCACAAGGGATCTACATAAAGTAGAGGCGTCCTACTGACGTCGTCTACATTAGTCATAAAAGTCTGAGTATTTGCTTGCTTGTTAAAACCTCTATTACCGAAAGAAACTCCGTCTGGCATTACAGCATTAAACTTTTCCACATCGGATTTTTTCTTCATGACCTATCCTTATATCATTTCATTTTTCTTTTCTTGGATGCTCTGTATTTCTCTTTGGAATAGTTTGTCCATTCCTTCGTTTGAAAAGGCGTAGAAGTTTTTATCTTCACCTTTGACTATACCGTCCCAGCTAACCTTATTGTCTCTTGAAGTAAACACTGCTAAAACTTTCTTCTGGAATTCTTCCCCCAATTCTTTACTTTCTATCTCTAAGATTATAGAAATAACAGAATTTGAGGAGAAGAAAGTTTCAATATCTTCGCTGTTTATTTTGCCTTTTAACTCATCTTCTATTTCAGAAGGCAGGTTATAATATTCATAACTATGGACCTTTATTTCATAGTCAGAAATTATTTCTTTTGCTTTATTTAAGGACTCTAAGGCTTGCTTTAGATTCTCTAAATTACCTATCTCTTTGCCTTCCTTAATATTCTTATCAAAAAAATCTTCGGGAGTGCGGCCGGACATTTCATTCTCTATTGGTATTTTTTTGATTTCTTCTTCTTTTTCCTTTATCAAATCTTTTTCTATCAAGTCTATTTCATCCGCTTCCTTTTCAAAAGAAGCAAAAATGTGTGACTTTTCAGAAATTATATTATATAATTCATTGTCTAATTGTGCTCTAGACATTGGTTTGCCATCTTCATTTGCGTTCTTAATTTCTGTAAGCTTTGAACCCTTATTATAAATAAAATATTTTTCTATGGTATCATTGTCTATATTATAAACAGGTTCTATTAGGAATTCCTCCTCCTTCCCATCCATCATTCTTTTTAACTTTAATTCTGCAATTATTTCTATTTTTCCAATTTCATTTTTGGCGATCTTGTAATTGTCTTTCCAGTTTATTAATTCAATTGCATCCTCTTCTTCTAAGGAGCCTTCGACTACTAAATTGCTTATTTGTTCGTTGAAGGTGTCCTCACTTATCTGTTCATAGATAAAAGCTTTTCTAAAGAAATTTATTGGGTCTTCTTTTGCAGTTACAGGTATGTGAACATCACCGGAAAGTTCAACCCTATCTAAATCTTTTTCTTTTAAAAGAATTTCTTGGTCAACAACATTGTCATAGCTGTAAACTTCTTTAACCATTGACTTCATTGCTTTTAAAGCCTGTTTTAAGGAAACGAACAATTCAATAACTTCCCTAACAAAATCACCTTTTTGGCCAAATATAGCGTAACCATTATTATAGGCGTTTATGAAAAAATAATCATGCTTTTTGTTTTCTTTTGCTTCTCCCCAAGCATGAGTAAGACCAGGTATTGAAGATGGGGAATCATAATATTCTTTGGGGTCAACCAAGTCGTCAGGATTCATGCCCGTTATTTTTCTAAAGACTTCCTTTATTCTGGCAGGCTGATAACCTATTGATAGAAGATAGTTTTGAATATATTTGTAAGAGTATATTCCTTCTGAAACCATTTTTATTAGGTGTCTTTCTATTTCTGCTAATTCTGATTTTAAACCAGAGCCAAGAAAAACAGTATCATTCATTTTGTTCGATACGTTTCTATCAAATATGGCGGCTTCTCTTTCGATTGGTGTAGAATTATACTTTTCCAAGGCTTTCCTTAATAAAACATCTTCCTGATTTTTTTCTTCGAAATACTTTGACATCTTATTTTTTCCTCCGAAAGAGTTATCCTATATATTATTAATCTATTCAAAACTTTATTTTAAATCTTCGTTGTTTGTTGGAAAAATATCTTTCTTGTCTACCTTGATAGTCATGCCACTTTGCAGTTCTATCTTATACTTTCCTTTGCCCAGAACCTCTTTTATTTTGGCAACCTCGGATGCTAGGCAGCCCGCTAGGACTACATTGTCCCCTACCGCATAGGGACTACCATGGTTGAGGATAAATGCCTTGGTCTTTTCCTTTTCTTTCTTTGATATCCTTTTGTTTATTTTATCAAGTATCCAAGAAGAAGCTTTTCTTTTAGGAAAAAAATCTTTAATAAAATCATCAACAAATTCTATTGCATCCTTTTGATTGCCCTGTGTTTCTAGCCATTTCCTTAATTTTCTTGCATCTTCTAAAGAAACATCTTCATTACTATCTCCCTCTTGATAATCGAGGAATGAGCTTAAAAGAGTCGCAGAATTTTCTCCGCATTCTG
>Ga0265297_10012657_pt1 | contig 10087 bp, 4 predicted proteins | sample Munlanlwell13791_FD_192502 | JGI IMG/M metagenome (GOLD analysis project Ga0265297, IMG submission 192502) | Leachate microbial communities from a municipal landfill in Southern Ontario, Canada - Leachate well 137-91 | ecosystem: Engineered > Solid waste > Landfill > Unclassified | place...
CAGTGGCCCACCCATACCGTACCCACCGGCCATCATGTTGTATCCCTGCTGCGACATGCCGAACTGTGCAAGGCTCTGCATCTTCATGTACTGCTCTGCGCTCAACTGTGCAGCGCCATACTTGGGAGTGCCACCTATCTGCATCCCCGGCAAACCACCAAAATCCCCAGGCGTTGCAGTCCTGCCCCCCACCATTCCCTGCATCTTGGGTTGTAGCAGCGACTCGAAAGCAGAAGAGAATCCCGCTGGTGCCCCCAGGGTCATCCCGATACCGCCAAGACCGTATTGCTCCCTTGCCAGCAAGGATAGCTGCGCTTCTGGTATGTCCTGCATCATATCAGCGTAGCGGCGAACATCTGTTACCTGTGGAGTGATACCCGCCTGCCCGCCGATACTACCAAGCATTTGCGCTGCTTGCAGCCACCGGGTTTGCTCTGCCGGTTGCTCCACACCGGGGAACATGCCCATGTACTCTTGCAATCCTCTGCCGGGCGCGACTCCCAGGTATCCACCGAAACGCATCAGGGACGACATTTGCGCCTCGCCCTGTCCCATCTGCATCATCGGTGCAAACTGTCTGATATACCTGTCTGCTTGGCCCCCGCTGATTTGTTCAGGAGTAATGCCAGCCATAGACAGCAGCCCGCCAAGTTGCAAGGCTTGCTCCTGCCCAAGTTTCAACTCCTTCATGTTCTCGATGTAAACGGCGGCATTGTTCACCCTAAAGGCATAAGTCTGCTCATACTCACGTTGCCTTGTAGCAAGCTGTTCCTCGATACCCACGGGGCCAGGACCACGCCCACGAGTAGCACCACCAGCTACCCCTGCTATCTTTGCCCTTTGCTCTGCTGCCTGTTCTTCGGTAAGGGTATCTCGCATGGAGTAGCCCATCTTGGCCCATACAGATAGTTGGTCCCTTTGCCCCATTGCAATCTCGGACCATTCCCGCTGTAGGTTGGACGTGCTGCCCGCCTGGTAGATTTGCCCAAGCGCAAGCCCGCCACCAACAGCCGCGCCAACCCCAAGGGCAAGAGGGGCAGCAGCAGCCGTAGCAAACGAACCGATCCCACCCAGGACACCCGTTGCCCCACCCAGGAGATTGCCCGCCGTAGTCAAACCAACACCCGTCATCAGGCCAGCGCCAAGGCCAGAGAGAACGGGTGCTCCCACCTGGCCCATGAGCGTTCCCATCTCTTCGGTGGGGTACAGCCCAAACATTTGTTGCGCGCCGATTTTACCTTGCAGAGCAGCTACACCCCTCGATGTTTGGAATCTGGATAGCGCGGCCTGGTATGCCGTAATCTGGCCTACCGGCCCCTGCATGGCCTCTTCGTAGGGCATACCCATCGCGAGTTGGAAGCCAAGCATAGACTGTTGATAGGGCATGGCCTGTTCTTGCCACTGGCCTACCTGTCCAGTAGTGAAGCGCCCAATGACACCCATCCTGATAGCGGCCCCACCGATGGAGAACTCATCAAGCAATTCAGCCATCCTACCCCTTGGCGACTTGCCGCTAACATCTATGCCCTGCGCTTGCATGGTCAGCTTGGCAAGCTCGGCCTCTTCATTCATTGCGCCCAGGCGGTATCTCAGATTTGTGATATCTTTATACTTGCCCTCTCCCTCAAGAGCCCGCTCGAACTGGCCCGCTGTCTTTTCCCAGTATCCAGAGATGTGTTTCGACAGTGGCCCTAGTCGCTGCCATGTACCCAGGTCTTGGCCGAGCTGTGCCCGTTCGTCCCTGGTCAACTCGGCACCCGCCGCTACGGCCTCTTTGAACTGCTCAAGCCTGTCTACTGCTGGTTCAAGTTGTTCGTTGAGCATCTTGAAAAGGCGCTCGGTCTGCTCAAGTGTGCCCTTTGTGCCAGAGGGGAGATGCCCCGGTCCCTCTGCGATCTTGGCACCCTGCGAAATGTCCGTGAGCCAAAACTTACCATGAACGGGACCGCCACCTTGAGGCAAGGGCATGACAATATGTGGCGTACCACCAAGATCCATAACGGAAAGGCCACCGACATTCAGGGGCGCTTGCTGTGTAGGCTGCTGTTGTGTTGGTGCCGCGATCTGTGTCGGCGCTGCGGGTTGTGTCCTACCCGCAAGGCTACTAGTATACTGCCGTTGCCCAAAGGTGCCGCCTGTAGGGTGAGCCTGTGTCGGCGGTGCTCCCCCACGGATAGCGTTCACCCCCCAATCTATCTGCTGCCCGTAACTCAGTTGCTTGAACTGCTCTTGCTGCTCCGGTGACATAGAGGCAAGGCCAGATTCTGCAAGGGGCTGCAACTCGGGCGCTGCCTGTGCAATTGCCTCGTGCCTTTGCTCAAGCTGCTCCATAGACATCAGGGGAACATCTACGGGGCCGCCGCTAAGGGTTTGTTTTACCCACGCCTGGATTGCTGCCGGATCACCAGATGCCCTAGCTTTCTCTGCCTCTGCCGGGTCATACTGGATGAGCTTAAACGGTATCTCCAGTGAATGGGCCTGTACCGATTGCTGCGGAGAATAGTGCTCCGCTGGCATTCGGTTTGATTTAACGTCAAACCCCATCTTGCCGGGAACATATAGGTCTGGATGTGCTCCGATTACTGCCCCACTTGGCAAGGTCAAAGAGGCCGATAGCTGTTGCTCGGGTGTCTCTACCTCAAACTCACTGCCCTTGAATCCAGCATATCCCCGCTGCTTGATCTCCGAGATCAAGGTTTCGTGTACCCAGTCTCCAAGAGAAGCCTGCCGCCCGCCAAGGTTCATCATGTTCAAGAGAAGCTGCGATTTGCCCTCTATAGTAGACGGGTCAATGTTCATCTTGGAGGCAGTGATAGCCCTGGCTCTTGCTGCGATATCTCCCCCAGGAGCCTTGATCTTCTGTGCGAACTCTGCCGGGTTGACAACCTTCTTGGGTGAAGCGGCAAGGTCTTTCTCTATGGCCTTGTACGTGGCTGCTGCCATCTGTGCATCAGTCAGGGCATTGTGAGCGCCAGATCGGCTAATGCCAAACTGCTCCGCTATCTCATCCAGGTTCTTGCCCAAGTCCAGCTTTCTTCCCTGCTCCAACACGTCCAGGCCCGGCTTCTTGGACAGGCCCAGGTCAACACCAGTACGCATCTGTGCATGGCCCAGGAAGCCACGGTCAAAGCCCTCGATGTTGGCCCCGCCTATGACTTCATGCGGGTTGTCCTTGATGAACTGGGCAAGCTCCTGCATTACCTCTGCTTCTGGCCTGCCCTCGGTTGGGTCCAGCCCACTTACCGCAAGCGCCTTGGCGTCAGACTCCATGCCCTCGGCGGCCTTGATTTGAGCGTAGAACGTTGCGCCACCAGGAGCTACAGCGCCAATGGACAAGAGAGGATTCTTCTCTGGGTCAAGGCCGCCTGTCTCTATGTCAATCCACAGAGCACCTTGGGAGCTAGGAATGGTAGGCTTCGGCGTCTCTGCTGCCTGAACAGCAGCAGCAACTTGCTCTACATTTCCGACGGGTTGAGCGGCCCGAATAGATGCAACGGCACTTGTGCTGCTTTTTCTATAACCAAACTCTCCAACTTCATAGCCCATCTGTGCTGCCACTTCTCTTGCCGCTGCCTGCCTACGCAAATCAACATCATCAAACTGCTCAGAAGCATAGAAACCAAGTTCCCCCCTGGAGACAGCCTCCTGAATATGCTTTACCATATTCTCTCGGGCCATCTGCACATACTTCTCCTTACCAAAAGATGCCCAGTAGGCTTGAGCGAGTGGATCTACCTGTTGTTGCCGATTGGCTTCTACATTTCCGACGGAAACGGCGGGCTGTTGTGTAGCAGCTCCACCCATCTGCTCTAGAGCCGCGGTCATTACCCGGCGCATCTCCGGTGATACGTTCTGGTGCTGTAGCGCCTTGAATCCAGCCTGCACGAACTCGCTGGCAGAACCCGCTTTCTGCTTGATAAAGTCCAGCAGTGCCGCCCTCTGTCCGCCCTTCTCCCTCAATTCTTCGCCAAGGGGAGTAAGCATTTCGTTCTCGCCCATCTGCTGCGAACGCTTGAACGTGCGCGACTCCCGCAAGTGCGAACCAAGCGGAGAAGCCTCAAACTCCTTGCCCATAGCAGCAGAGATATTGCCGCCAGTCTTCAGAGCTTCAAGCACCCTGGCAGAACCCTCGGCGCTAGTCGTGACCATCTCCGCTAGTGCCTCATGGGAGTACTCTGTCATTTGTGGCAAGAACCGGGCTATCTGCGCTTGGGCACCAGCCATACCAGGAGCATAGCCGCCCTTCTCGATACCCAATGCTGCCCGTTCTTCGGGCGACATATAAGAACCGTACCAGCCGCCAGGCCCCCTTGTCTCCCCAGTCTCGGGATCTACCCGGCCCGTTGGCCCCCACGTCTGCATGAAGCTCTTGAGGGCTCGTGTGCCCAGGCTAACCTTCTGCCGGTCAAGCGAAGCCTGATAGCCCTCTGCCAACGCCCGCTTACCCCTCTCTGTACGCATGGCGGGCACCAGTTGACGGAGATCGGCATTGTACATGATGCCCATAAGGGCCTTGCTCTGAACGTCGTGCTCCGTTCCCCCGCGCATCTCCTCGGTAGTAAACGACGATGCAAACGACTCCTGTATCCTACTCAGAATCCTCTCGGGGGATGCGCCCTTCTGGATATCCTGAATCCACTTGGCGATCTCGTTACTGCCCTCATTGGCACCAGACAGCCAGCGGGTGATACCCAGGCCACGACCAAGGAACTGCTTTGCCTCTGCCTCCCCAAAGCCTATCTCTCCAAGCTCTCTAAGGACAGGGGCATACAGCTTTGAGGCAGTAAAGGCTTGCATCCTGTCTCTCATGGCCCCAGGCAACACGGCCTCAAACCCGGTGAGCAAGGTCTGAACTCGCTGATTCTCAAGAGCCCTCTGGACAAGGCTCGGCGCTTCTGTGGGTGCTGCCTTATACCGTTTTGTTCTAGGATCGTAGTACCCTAGCTGCTCTCGCAGCTCTCCCGCATTGGCCCACCGTGGGCCATTCTCCCCGAAGATAACGTTGGCGCTCATCAGGGCCATGAATCGGTCAGCATCAAAGTCGCCACGGTTGATAGCAGCATCCATCAGGGATACCACCATCTCGTTACCCTCAAGGGCAAGAGCACCACCACGGCGACGATACTCGCCCTCCCCTATCAGGCCAAGCACCCCGCCAATCTGCCGAATGTCGGATACAGGTCGGCGGTGTCCGGTGCCAAGCATGGCTTTCTGTTCCAGCATCTCTTGAAACTGCTGGTAAGTTTCGTCGTCTCTAAGCTCGGGCCACATACGGGCCAGGCGCTCCCGACTCAGCAACAGCTCACCCGGATTGAGGGCAAGCGAACCGATGTAGGTACCCTCCGTTGCCTGTCTTAGTGGTGTCTCTATGGCCCTCTCTTGTACTCCCGGCCTGGAAGCAAACTTTGTTAGCTCATCCTGGTATCGCTTATAGGCAGAGAGAAACACGTCCTCTGCCCCGGTAGAAGCCGCACCCTGCATAGCCGCGCCCGCAAGCATGGCCCTTTGATGGGCAAGGTTCAGGGGGTTAACCTCATCTACCGCTGTACCACTACCCACGGTTGTAGTCTGCGATGCGCCGATCCTCGCCATTGCAGTAGGTGACATTAGATAGCGCATGCCCTGGCTGGTGGACACTGACATAGACTCACCCACGTCGCCCCACTGTTCTGCCGCGATGTTTGCCAAAGCTGCGCGGGGAACGTCCTGCAACTTCTGTGCTCCTACTCCCCTCATCGCCTCTTCCTGAATCGCTGCCCAATTCAGAGAACCAATATCGCGCGATGCACCGGGGGTTTCTAGTTCTCCACCCAGGAAACGGGTATGGCGAATCGCTTGGGCAAATGGCTCACGGATAGGACCGGCGGCACGTTCCAGGCCCATAGCAACCTCGGGCTGCATCTCCCACATGCGGGCCATCTCTTCAGGGTTTAGTCTGGTGCGACCATACTCCCACTCCCGCCTGAGCTGTACCAGGGCTGGCAGTCGAATCTCGTAACCCTGCCCGGCGACTTGATACATACCCCGGCCCTGGCTCTGGATACTCTGAACGCCGGGGATTGCTGCCCTCTGGATAAAGGCAGGCAGTTTCTCCCTCACGCCCTCGGGCAAGGCACTCATGGCCTTACCTAGAGCAAAGGGAAACAGGTTGCCCCTCGCCACGGTCTGCTGCCAGGGCAAGGGTTGTAGATTCTCCGTGGCAAGCTGCATAAAGACAGCAGAGAGGGCCGGGTCATTCTCTGGCCCCCATCGAACGCGCCCGCCTTCTGTCTGCAACGTGGCACCAAACGCAGCAGCCCTCCGTTGCAGTTCTTCGGTAGGCATAGCGCCCAGGACCATGCCCGCCACCATGCGCGGATTCTTGATATCGCTTGTCAGAAAGTCAACATCGCCAGCCGTGGGGAACATACGTTCCATATCTGCTTCTGGCTCCTGTGACTTGACGCCCCCCCACTTTAGGGAGACTCCACCTCCCTGCATCTGCCAGCCCAGGTCTACAAAGGTCTTACCGCCCTGCTCCCTCTTGGTAATAGATTGTAGTAGTGCCCTATCCCAGTTCTCGGGTGCCCTGAACGTATATGGCACACCGCCAACCGCAAAGGGTACAATGCCGTGGCCCTGCGTCACCATGCGCCCGGCCTCTCCCAACTCCAACCGAGCTACATCTTCCTTGGGGATCTCGATACTCTGAACCGTCTCACCGATAGGCGTCCAACCCCTACGCCTATAGCCCTGCCCAGAAAGGTTGGGCACACCATAGGCAAAGGATACATTCGCTCTGTATCCCGTCTCTGGCGCAAGGGCTTTCTGCGCGATGATGGATGATGTTTCCTCTTCTCGTCCCAGGAAGCCCACTTTCTCCTGTGCGGCGAGTTGGATCTGCTTTACTGCTCTGCTCGCCGGGGCACCAAAACGGTATTCATCTCCCTGCTGTACCACGCCGGGGATTGTGGCTATCGTGCCTACGTCTATGGCTCGTAGCGGTTCACGGCGGCCTGTCATCTTGCCCGCTACGTCCCGTTCGTCGCTGCCCCCACCCGGTCTAAAGAACCGCCCCTCCGTGCCAAACTGGGAACGCAAGTCCCAGGGAGATATGTACTCTCCTTCTTCTGTGGAGACGGCATAGGTAGACGCCCGGCGGGCCTGCAACTGTTGGGGGTATGCCTGCTGCCAGTTCTCGGCCCACCGGGGCTCTTGACGCAATGATGCACGAATTGCTGGTTCTGCTTGTGCGTAACGCTCTTCTGGTGTGAGAGGGGTTTCGGACTTGATACCCTGCACCCATCCTGCTGACATTTCCTCAAGGCGCTGCATGGCGCTCTGTTCAACGCCAGCAAGGGGCTTGACCACGCCCGTAGGAGCTACAAACTGCCTGCTACCAGGGAGACGCAACAGAGGTTGACCATACGGCCCCTGCTCATACTCGATACCTAGCGACCGCAATCTATCTAGCAGATCAGACACCTTGCTTCTCCCTATATACCATACCGGCCAGATCTACCATCTCCCACGTCCAGTCAGGTTGGTCATACAGACCGCCCTCGGACAGAAGATGACCGGGCCATCGTTGCAGCTCAAACCAGAGTGCCAAGTAGGGAGGCGGGACCGGGCGCTTCATTCTATCCACATTGGCTCCCTGCGTTTGCTCCCGGTCCTTTTCCACCTTCATCTTGTAGACCGTGTACTCCTTGCAGTACGTGGTCACGTCCTCGATGAGCTGCTGCTTTAGTCTTCCCCCAGGCCGGGGTTTCTCCAGTTAAACGGGGGATGCCACGCCACCAGGGCCTCGATGATCTCCTGGGCAACGTCGTCGGGAAGATTGTGCCAAGCCTCATAGAACGCATCCCGCGTCTTCTCCGTGAGGGGCTTCTTGGCTGCTCGACAGGTCTTGCCGGGTACAAACAGTTGGGTGCCTTCTTCATCACAGAGGTTGCTATCCACCAGGCAAAGGCCCACGCGCTCACTGTCAAGCACGTCTTCGGGTACAATGTCCCGCTGGCGCACGGTGCCGCGCACGTCCGTATCCCACTCCAAGACAGACCGGGCACGAATCTGCGCGATTTGCTCACGTTCCCAACGGCGCGGGCGCTGGAACTGTACCCACGTCTCGCCGCTCTCGTCGTAGGCCATCAGGGGGATAGCCTCGCTGATTTCCACTCCGGGCAATCGCTTACTCATCTTATTCTGTTCCTTTCGTCTCTTCATTTGTGCAAAGCGGGGGGCAGCGTTAACTACCCCCACGCTCTACCGCCTTACCGGACCCTGATTGCGCACGCACAGGGCCACAAGACAACTAGGGTTGACAACGTAGGTATTCACATCGTCCCAAATGCGGATCGTCTCAAAGTCTTGAGCATACCGCGCACTAGGGCCAAGCTCATACCGCCTGTCTTCCCCATTCTCCTTGATGATAAAGAACCACTCACTCATTCCACTCTCCTTTAGGTGGGCCAGGTGTAGGACGCGGTGAGGTTGCGTAGCATACAGGCCCAGTCCATGCCGCCATCGGCCCTCACAACCGTGCCCGTCACCGCCATGCCGATAAGCTCACCACCGGCCAGCCGGATAGGATCACAAGCCCAGTCAACATTGGACGCCCACACCTTCAAGGCAAAGGGAGTACTGGTGCCGGTCATGTTGCCCGCCGATTCCACGTACACATCAAACGATGTGCTGTAGACCACAGGCGTCCACGCTTCCCCGTTCCAGTAGAAGTTAGAGTACAGGTCTTTGTCCTCATAGAGATGCTGGAAGGAGAGGGTGATGTTCCTGCCCAAGACCGGGAAGTCGTAGGGGTAGTAATCGCCCAAGGTCAAGACGCGGCGCATATCGGGAACGATGTTGGCAAGCTCGATACTCACCGCCGTTGCAGTAGAGATATCGGTGCCATCGGGAAACTCGATGCCACCCTTGCAGCTAATCGGGACCGTCGTTTCATCCTTGGGTGTGTGCGTCCACGAAGAGCCATCGGGGGAGCTGATAGTGCGGCCCACCACGTCATAGCGCATCGTGGCATACTCGCCCGGTGTCAGTGTCAGCAACATGCGCGTAGGCACCAGGTCTTCCATCTGCTCATAGAGCGTAGTTGCACCGGGGATGGACCGCCGAGCCGTAAGATACTTGCCCGGAGCGGTGTTGTCAGCAGCAGCCGGGAACCAGTGCTCGTAATAGTTCACCGAGTCGGTTAGGGTATTCGATGAACACGTACCGGCAAACGCATAGAGCAACCATCCCAAGTAGTCATCCAAGGGCGGCGGCATGACCACACCCCCACCCGAGAAAGCAGCAGTCTTGATGCTGCCGCCGGGCAGGAAGGTGCCGCCGACCTGGGGGCCGACATTGCGGAACATCTGGCCGGGTGCCACATCGACAAGGTTGGCGAGAAAACCGTAATAGGTTTCTGCCGCCGTGCCCTTGGCTTCCTGCGGACCAAGCCAGAACTTACCTAGAGAGCCAGATTGCAGGCTCATAGTCTCTTTCTCCTATTGTACACAGTCTGGTAGCAGTCCCACCACCGCTTCCAGTTGCGCTCGATGGACAGGTTTTGCTCTGCCCACCGATGCCCTGCCCGCTGGTAGCGTTCCCGCTTCTCTTTGTCACGAATCAGGGTAGTAATGGCGTTGTACCAGGCGTCGGGCTCGTGGTCTACCACAATCCCGCGCTTGTTTCCCCATCCCACTACCCTACCATAGTAGTTGATATGCGACGCGATGACAGCCGCCCCGCCTTGATTTCCGTCGGAAATGGCGCGGCCCGCCGACATTCCCTCCAAAGATTTTATTGGAGATTTGCACAAGTTGAACTTGTCCGTTGGGTCTACCGGGCAGAGGGTGATATCCGATTGTCTGATAACGCCCGGATACTCGGTATAGTCCCGAAAGCCCTTGTCTGCATACACCCTGTTTGGATACTTCTCGGCCAATTCCTCGAAGTAGTCAGGCACAAAGCCCTGTAGCAGTAGGCACACGTTAGGGTACTCAGCCAACACGCGAGGTATCACGTCTTTGAGTACAATCCAGTCGTCATAGTGCGTGATGCTTCCCGTAAGGCCAAGTACCAGGCTGTCGGGCTCCCACCTGTCCCACCT
>Ga0265297_10012658_pt1 | contig 10087 bp, 4 predicted proteins | sample Munlanlwell13791_FD_192502 | JGI IMG/M metagenome (GOLD analysis project Ga0265297, IMG submission 192502) | Leachate microbial communities from a municipal landfill in Southern Ontario, Canada - Leachate well 137-91 | ecosystem: Engineered > Solid waste > Landfill > Unclassified | place...
CACTATACCGGATAAAGGCTATAACTCCTCCTGTCGCATATTGTATCAGCCCATACATTGGGCAGGATTACCACAACCATGTCAGATTTTGTTCCGAAGTCGGTCGTCAAGTCCACTACCCGAGCACTTACGATCTCGATTGCCGATGCAACCGCGTTCGACGCTATCGTCGACGCAGTTGTCACGAATAACCCCTTCACCTGCACGGCATATACCGTGTCCGGGGAAACTCAGGCAGCCGTTGCAATCACCAAGCGGTCTAACGGTGTTGCGCTCGTATAGGAGAACGCCGAAGCAAAGCGGTGCGGTGCGACGACCGATAAGTACGATACCAGGGCGGGTTTCGATGCCGGCGTTGCCACCCGCATGGGCAGCGCACCGCTTGCCACCGCACACGTTGGTACGTGCATTCACGACCCAGAACTGGACTCCTATTCACCCATCCCCGGTTCATGCGATGGGTTGGTTATTATGGCGTTGTGGTTGTGTTCATCAATCTGGCATTTGTTCTGGTTCTTTTAATGTACAAGGACATCCTCGGGGCGTTTCATACGACCGTTCCGGTTCCCGGTCTGGAATGGGCTGCGGTGTTTTCATCCTTGGTATGGATAGGGGCTCTTTCGTATAATATGGCAAAATCCGGGGTTTAACTTCTCTACCCCTTTTTTCAGATCTGGTACATGAGGCTTGACCGGTTATTGCACTTCACGCCAGGCACTCCGTATGAGCATGATGGTGATCGGCAATCGTCCGGGCAGGTTTCGAGGTTGTTGTAATGAGCGTTCGAAAATCTTCAGAGACTTCCCTATACCAGATTGGTAGGATAAAAAGTCCTCTTGCCGGTTCCTTCTTTTTTTTAGACATCCTGCAAGAATACGAACCTCAACCGGCATCGATCACAGTATCGACAAATGTGGTCAGCTGTGACATCAACATCGGGTCAAGTCCCTTCTCCACGGCTAAAAAGACGCCGGAAATATCCATGAGCCGGAGTTTGTTCGTTACAAAATGGATGAACTTCGATATATTCGGTGATGTAAGGTAGATGAGCATGGTACTGATGGAATCATAGAGGATGCAGACTTTTTTACCAGTCTTCTCTTTCAATTCTTCCGTGACTGCAATCCCCATATCCGTCAGGTTTGCCGGGCTGGTGACATAGCGCACCACCCCCGGGATGTCTGTTGCCGTCCCGATTGAGGCTTTGGTTACCGTATCGATGAACGAAACCGAGGCAAGGTCAACCCCGCTCTCGCCGTACAGTTTCCGGAGAACGGTGTACGGGAAGTTAGTCGTAACAACGATCGTATGGTACCCCAGTGCCGAAACCTGCATAATCACATCGATATTGCGCTGGCGAAGGGATGCAGGTGAGGCAAGGATCAAAAAGATCCGACGGTTCTCCAGTTCTTCGGGATTCACCAGGTTCGCCACGACGTCACCCGTTGAGGAATTCGCGGTAGGCTTCCGGGATCTGGCTGTTCTTATCTACGATCGCCTTCTGAAACTCCTGAACATTTGCCATAATCTGGGTGGCATTCCTCACCTGGCTCTCAAGGCTCATCATCATTTCATCTGTGGTGATCTTCCCTGCCCGGGTAAGGTTCACGATTTCCTGGATATTATCGCGGATGATCTCGACAGGCTGTTTTATCCGCATCGCCATCTCGGTCATATACGCGACGAGTGCTTCTTCCGCCCGCCTTTGTTCGGTGATATCACGTCCGATGGCGATCTCCCGCACTGCACCGTGAAAGCCAATCTGCTGCGTGTTCCAGGAAATGATCCGTTGCTGCCCGGTTTTTGTGACGATGGTCGTTTCGAGGTTCTCAAAGTACCGGTGCTCGGCAATGATCCCGGTGATGCGCCTGGTAATAGTGCGGCGGTATTCTGCGTCCGGGTAGAGATGTTTCCATATGTCACGCTTCCCGATAACTTCGTTTCTGGGATAGCCGGTGATCGATTCCGCAGCCCTGTTCCAAACAATGACATACCCTTGGGAATCAAGAACGGCAATGAGGACGTTTGCATTGTCGATAATGCTCTCGCGAAAGGCATCTGACTCTCTCTGGCTCGTTACATCCATGCCGACCGCAATCGCATGGGTTTCGCCATCCTGTACGATCTCTTTTGTGTTCCAGAGGATGATGCGGGAATCTCCGGATTTCGTCCTGATAGTAGTTTCGAGGTTTTCAAAATATTTCCTGTGCGAGAGAATCTCCGTTATTCTCTTCGTGACGCTGTTCCGGTACTGCTGGTCCGGGTAGAGCCGTTTCCATATTGTGGTTGTGCCAAGAACACTGTCCCGGGAATATCCGGTGATCGTCTCCGCAGCATGGTTCCAGGCAATAATTTTCCCTCGTTTATCGAGCACCGCTATCATGACAAGGGCATTGTCAAAAAGTCCTGCATCTGTATAACCAGTTCGGTCCATATGGGTATTCCTTACCGTCTGTCTGACGGTACTGTTGAATGTCTTACTCCAGTTGAGAATGTATTCTGTCCTTATATGAACGTTTGGGATTTTGAGACTTGCACCTAAAGTCGGATAAAATGGGAACTTTAGGTGCAAAGCCGGATTTTGACCTGTTCTATGAAAAATGATGATACTACAAAAAAGATGTTGTCGTGGTTTTATCTTTGACTGGTATTTCCAAACCGGTACATTCCCTTCGGCACCGTAATCTCGAACCGGGCGCCATTACCCGGTACACTGTTCTCGGTGATGGTGATGCCGGTGATCGCGAGGATCTCCCGCGAGAGGAACAACCCAAGACCGGTGTTCTTGCCGAAGCCCCGGGTGAAAAGTTTCTTTTTGTCCTCTCCAGAGATCCCGACGCCGTCATCCTCGCAGACAATCCGTAGTCCTGAATCGCTCTCCTGTGAAGAGACCCGGATCGTCTTCATGCCTTCGCCCCCGTATTTGAGGGCGTTGTCAATCAGGTTGTAAAACACTTTCTCGAAAAGCCGGTCAGCGAAGATTACCGGATTTTTGGGATCGACTTCGACATGAACTGCCCGCATCGGCAGCCCGGCAACCGCTTTTTTGATACTGGCGTTCACGTTCTGCCATTCGGGTGCTGCGACACCCAGTTCCTGATAGTCACGGGTGAATATGATTTGCTCCTCGATGATTCTTGCTATCGTTTCCTCTTTTTCCAAAAAGTCGACAAGGGTTTTTTTGTCGTCCAGATAATCCCGGGAGAGTTCGATGTAGCCTCTCAGCGCCATCAACTGGTTGAGGATGTCGTGCCGGGTGATGCTGGATAGCAGGTTTAACTGCTTGTTTGCCTGCCGCAGCGCACCATGGAGCGTCGTCTGCTCAGTGACATCCTTCCCGATGGCAATAAAGGTCTCGTCAAGACCAGGAACATCCTGCAGGACGCGGGTGTTCCACCAGATGATTCGCTCCTGCCCATATTTTGTACGGATCCGGGTCTCGAAATTTTCCAGGTACTTGTTGGCTCCGATAACCTTCTTGATCTTTGCCGTGACGGTGCGCCGGTACTCCTTGTCCGGGTACATCTGGCTCCAGATGGTGTTTTTGCCGATCACCTCGTCCGCCTTATACCCGCTTATCTCTTCTGCCGCCCGGTTCCAGACACTCACGTTCCCTTTTCCGTCCAGCACTGATATCCAGATGTTCGCGTTCTTTATCACACTCTCCTCAAATTGTCGAAGAGCGTGGATTCTCTCTTCCGCCTGCCTCCGCTCGGTATTGTCACGTCCGATGGCGATGAACTGCACCGGTTTTCCGGATGCTTCCCTCAGCGGCTGAGTGTTCCACCAGATGATCTTTTCATCCCCGCCTTTCGTCCGTATCCGGGTTTCGAAGTTCTCAATATAGGTGTTCGTTTTGATGATGTCGAGGATATTTTTCACGACTTGTTTCCGGTACACCGGGTCCGGATAGAGCTGTTTCCAGACGGTATTCTTTCCGATTACGTCCTGGGTAGGATACCCGCTGATCTGTTCAGCGGTGGTGTTCCAGACGAGGATCGTACCTTTAGGGTCGAGAACGCTGATCCAGACATTCGCATTGTCAATGATATTCTGCTGGAACTGCTGGAGGGTACGGATCTCTTGCTCTGCACGTTTCTTTTCAGTAATGTCCCTGATAACTTCGACAGCCCCAATAGCATTCCCATCGTAATCGTAGAGAGCCGTTGCCTTGCCCCAGAGGATGACATTTTTTGCCTTGGGGGTTGCGATCGTTGTATCAGCAACAAGCGTCTTCCCCTCGAATGTGATGTTTGAGTACTTCGCGATCTCGTTTTCATCATACTGCAATACAAGATCGATGAGGATCTTCCTGCGCTCGCCATAGAACGGGAGCGCGTATGCATAATCCCCTTTTCCAATCATTTCGGCAGCACTGACTCCGGTCAAGGCTTCCATGGCATGGTTCCATGCGGTGACTGTACTGGTATTATCGATGACAAACGTGGGGTCCGGGAGCCCGTTGATGATATCTGCGAGCCGCCGCTTTGTGGATTGCAGTTCTGTCTCGATTTTTTTCTCTTCGGTGATATCACGCCCTACAGACTGGTACTCGATCACCGTGCCGTTCTCGTCAAAGATTGCCCGGTCGTTCCACCGCTGCCAGCGGACTTCCCCGGATGGCATGATGATCCGGTGGTCGAGAGTATTGACTGGATTCGTTGGGGTAAGTGATGCAAGGTGATCTGTTATCAGCTGGGCATCTTCCGGTGTTAATTTTACGGTATGCGGATTTCCAAGGCACCGAATTCTGTCCAGACTAAAATAACGGCAGTATGCTTCATTGACAAACGTGAGTTTGCCATCAGGAGTGAACCGGCATATGAATTCGGTCTGGTCTTCAACAACAGAACGGTACCGCACCTCGCTCTTTTTCAGTTCCCCTTCCACCATCTTGCGCTCGGTGATGTCGACAAGGATGATGAGAGATGCTGGCGCTCCGTCAAACTCAATCGTGTTGCCGTTGACGACCATCGTCCTGCGACTGCCATCCCGGCTCATAACATCAATCTCATAGGGCTCGACCGGCTTGCCGCTCATCCTCTGGCACACGGCGGCTGCAACGCGCTCATGAAATTCCGGGGCAATGAAATCTGTCACTTGACTGTTGATCACTTCGTGCGGCTGGTACCCCAGTGATTTCACCGCCGCAGGATTGGTATACAGGATAATCCCGTTCCGGTGCACAAGGATCAGTTCCGGTACATTCTCCAGAAGGGAGCGGGATTTCGCCTCGCTCTTCTGGAGCGCTTCCTCCATCCGTTTACGTTCGGTGATGTCTTCCAAGATTGTAGCAAAACTGCCTTTGTGAGGACTGAACGCTGAAATTGAGAAATGTTTTGCCAACGGAGGGAAATATGCTTCAAGGACCGTCGACTCTCCGGTCAGGGCTACCCGTGCATAGATTTCAAAGTAGGGCGGCTCGGCTACTCCGTATGCTTCCCTGCTTGTCTTCCCGATGACAGTATCTCTGGAGATGCCCAGTTGCATCTCGAACGCAGGATTGACTTCAATGATGACATAATCCTCCGGGACTCCCTGGGGGTTATATGTGAGCTCATGGAGGGCTGAACCTTCAATCATATGCATGTAGAGGGATTGGAATTTCTCCTCGCTTTTTACGAGCGCCTCCTCCACTTTTTTCCGGTCGGTGATATCACGGATAATGGCGATGAGATAGGGTACATTTCCAATAGAGATGGTATCGGCATTCACCAGTGCATTATACAATTCACCGGATTTACGCCAATTTAAAACCTCGAATTTGGATACCTTCCCGTGTTTTCGTACCTGGTCTATAAAGTGATCACGATCCTCTTTATTCCGCCAGATGCCAAGTTCGAGAGCGCTCTTTCCCATCAATTCGTCGCGGGAGTACCCGAAGATTCTCGTTGCCGCATCGTTCACTTCGACGAACCGCCCCGAATCCAACTCGCTGATCGTGATGGCATCAGGCACTGACAGGAACGCTTTTGTGCATTTTTCATGGGTAATCCGCAATTCCTCTTCAGCCTGTTTGCGCCCGGTGATGTCCCGCGTGCTCCCCTGCAAATGCGTTACGTTTCCTTCCGCGTCACGGACTGCTCTTACCGATACCTCAGTCCAGATAGTGGAACCGTCCTTCCTGTACATCTCGAGCTCGATGATACGGTCAGCCCACCGTTCGGAAACGGGTTTGTTCCCCTCCTCCAGAAAGATCTCCCTGATATGGGTTTGAGACGCGGGCGTAAAGCTCCGGTCCAGAGAAATGCGGTTGGCTTCCTCCTGCGTATAGCCACGCAGCCTCTCGACAGCCGGGCTGTGGTAGATGAATGTCCCGTCAATACTCATCATCCAGATCGTATCTGATGTGTTCTCAGCGAGAAAACGGTACCGCGCCTCGCTATCCCGGAGCGCCGCCTCAGCCTGCCTGTGTTCGGTAATATCGCGGATGACTCCAGCCGCACCAGAGAACCTATCTGTCCTGTAGGGTACGCCATTCAGTTCGCCAAAGAAAACAGAACCGTCTTTGCGTAATATTCGCATGTCAAAGTTCTTCACGACGGTACCCTGTTCAATGCCCGTGAGGAACACGTGCATGACTCTTTTTATGTCTTCCGCTGGAAGGAACTCAATAAAATTCCTACCGGTTACTTCTTTTTGATCATACCCAAAGATGGAGGTTATACCGGGAGATATATAGGTAATCTTTCCGTCTGAATCGAGGATAAAGAAAATCTCTGTACTCTGCTCTACGATTGTCCTGAACCGTTCCTCGCTTTCGACGAGCGTCTCTTCCGTCTGCTTTCGCGTTGTGATGTCACGGCACCCTCCATAAAGACGGGGATATCCCGGTTTATTAGGATCACTGATACATTCTGCAAACGAAGCCAGCCAGACCATACCGCCATCTTTTCTCCGGATCCGAAGCTCGCTCCTGATATATTCACCTGGCAAAAGCCCTGTTACGTTCTTCTCAAACACCGGAATGTCCTCTTTTATGACAAGGAACTTCCAACCGGTCATTTTCTTGATCTCGTCAGCGGTATAACCAGTGATAGTTTCGACGGCGCCGGTAATCCAGTCAATCGTAAATTCTGCACCCGTAGTCTTCCGGTAGGAGTATGCAAAGTCAGCAATAAGTTCACTGATATGCCTGAACCGCTCCTCGCTTTCCCGCTGCGCTTCCTCCGCTTTTTTGCGCTCATCGATGAACCGGGTTGTGATAACGATGCCATCAACGCCGGGGACTCCGATCAGATTTTTCCCAACAGATTCTACCCAAGTGTACGACCCATCCGCTCTCCGGATCCGGAACTCAGTCGGTATACCGGTATTGGTCTTCGAATATACCAAAGAGATCTCCTGCCTCACCCTCGCGAGATCATCCGGATGGATGAAGTCGAACGGATGCCTGCCGAGGGAATACCCGGGTGGATACCCAAGTTGCCGGCTTGATGCTGCCGTGTCAAAGACAATTCGTCCCGCCGTATCAAGGATCCGGATGATATCGGATGCGTTCTCGACAAGTGCACGAGACCGTTCCTCACTCTCGCGAAGCGCCTGCTCCGATGTCTTTCGGGTAGTGATATCTTGAATGATACCGTCTATATAGAGCAGCTCATTATTTTCAAAAATGGGTTTTCCCCGCTCAAAAAAGAACCGGAGACTCCCATCCTTGTGGATTATGCGATAATCCACCTGGAACTTCCGGTTTTCCCTCTTTGCAGCATCCACTTCTGCAATCACCCGATCCCGGTCATCTGCAATTATCAGGGGATCAATGGAGCAGATATCACCCTCACTCAGTTCTTCTGGTGTATACCCGGTCATTGTCAATAGCATGTCGTTAAAAAACTGCATGCGGTTTTTCTCCCTGACATAAACACGGTATACGATCCCCGGCAGGTTTTCAGCCAGAGTGCGATAGGATCGCTCACGGGTTTTGAGATCTTCCTCCGCTATTTTCCGGTCGGTGATATCCTCGTTTGCCCCATGGGTTTTGACCGTCCTGCCTTCGGCATCTTTCGTGATTCCGAACCGCACGATGATATGCCGTATCTCACCATCCCTGCGAATAATCCGGTGCTCGATCTGCGTCGTATAGTTCGGGTCAGTGGCAGTTATCGCCTTTTGCACTTCATCGGAGACTACGCCCACTTCATCAGGGTGAACGAATTCCCGTGCGTATACTTCCGCCGGCATCTGGTACCCACCCTCATGCTCTGCCGTTGTGCCATACAGGGAGTAGAACCGATCGTTGAAGGTAAAGATGCCTGAGGGAACGTCAAACTCCCAGTTCACCAGATGTGCGAGATCCATCGCTTCAGCGAGTTGGATCTGGCTCTTTGTGAGCGACTCTTCTGCGAGTTTGCGGTCGGTGATGTCAACACCCTGGGCGATTGTAGAGATGATCCTGCCATCAGGATCAAGGATGTTTGCCGAATTCCAGAGTACCGTCCGGATACTGTCATCTTTTGTCAGGATCGGGATCTCAACGGTCTCCCACCGTTCGCCTTTGAGCGTCTTATTTATCAGAGTAAGGGAGTGGTCCCTTGACTCATTCGGGAACAGGATTTCCAGCGGCTGTTCGAGGACTTCTTGTTCAACCCTGCCGGTCAAACGCTCGAATGCATGGTTGAACCGGGTGATCCTGAAATCCGGATTCCATACGATAATTGGGGCATTGGCAAAACCGATCAATTTGCGAAGATACTCGTTCGTTTCCCGCAGCGCTCTCTCTGCCACTCTGCCTTCAACTGCTTTTTTAATCTTGTGCGCCAGTTCGGTGAACTGCGCCTTTGGCTCTCCACCTTTCTGGAGATAGAAATCAGCCCCTGCATTGAGCGCATCGATCACCACCTCTTCCCTACCCTTTCCTGTAAATATGATGAAAGGTGTTTTGTCTCCCCGCGCCCGGACGACTTTTAAAAACTCGATGCCGTCCATTTCCGGCATCTGGTAGTCAGAGATGATTGCATCAAACCTCGCGAGCTCAAGTATCCGGATCGCTTCGGGTGCGCTCGGTAATATTGTTACGATAAAATCTCCGGACCGCTCCAGGTACGTCTTGCAGAGGTCGAGGAGGGTTTGTTCGTCATCGACATAGAGGATCCTGATTGTTTCTGTCATTACACATCCAATCTTTTCATCCGCCACGCTCCCTTTGGAACGGTAATCTCGAACCGTGCGCCTTTGCCCTGTATACCCTTCTCAGTGATCGTTATGCCGGTGATCGCGAGAATCTCCCGTGATAAAAAGAGCCCAAGCCCGGTGTTCTTCCCGAAGCCCCGGTTGAAGAGGCGCTTTTTGTCCTCTGCGGAGATCCCCACACCGTCATCCTCACAGACAATCCGGAGCCCCGTGTCAATCTCCTGCGAAGAGACCCGGATCGTCTTCATATCTGCGCCTCCATAACGGAGTGCGTTGTCAATCAGGTTGTAAAACACTTTCTCGAAAAGCCGGTCAGCGAAGATCTCAGGATTATTAGGATCAACTTCGACACGGACATCCCTCATCGGCAGCCCGGAAAGAGCCTTGTTGATGCTGGCGTTCACGTTCTGCCATTCGGGTGCTGCGACACCCAGATTCTGGTAGTCTTTCGTGAACGTGATCTGGTGCTCGATAGTATTCGCTGCTTTCTCTTCTTTTTTTATGTACTCGATGAGGGTCGATGGATTGTCGATCACCTCATGCGAGAGTTCGAGATACCCTTTGAGTGCCATCAACTGGTTGAGGATGTCATGCCGGGTGATGGAAGAGAGCAGGTTCAACTGTCGGTTTGCCTGCCGGAGTGCCTCTTCTGCAAGTTTGCGCTCGGTGATGTTCCGGAAGTACCAGATCCGCCCGTAATACCTGCCATCGTTCCCGATCAGGGGAGCAGAATACCGGTCGAGCGTCCGCTTATCATTAAGCCGGATCTCTTCCCTGCTCTCCTCCTCCCTGTGCGCGTAAAGGTACTGGACGCGGGTGAGAAACTCTTCCGGATTGGAGATCTTACTGAATACCGATTGAAGGAGTTGTTCATCCGATCGCGATGCGATGACTTCAGGAGGAATTTCCCAGATCTCAGTGAACCGTTGATTGTAACTGATGACCTTCCCTGTTT
>Ga0265297_10012659_pt1 | contig 10087 bp, 7 predicted proteins | sample Munlanlwell13791_FD_192502 | JGI IMG/M metagenome (GOLD analysis project Ga0265297, IMG submission 192502) | Leachate microbial communities from a municipal landfill in Southern Ontario, Canada - Leachate well 137-91 | ecosystem: Engineered > Solid waste > Landfill > Unclassified | place...
GACCAAGGAACAACTGGTAGCCAAGTGGCAGATCGGCGGGCCGGAGAACATGGCCAAGGAACAGGCGTTTCAGATTCTCCGGGGTCGTCTCAACGTTCTGCCGGTGCGCAATTCCAGTCTGGTCGAGTTGGGGGTTTACTCCACCGAGCCGGTGGAAGCCGCGGACCTCGCGAATTCCATCTCGCTCATTTACCGCGACAGTCGTCTGGAAGAGCCGACCATCCAGATCGAAATGGGCCTTGAGAAACTGCGTGAAGAATACAACGCCCAACAGAAATTGGTGGAGGCCGCGCAACAGAAGGTCAACGAACTCCGCAAGGACCTCGATCTGGATGTGATCGGCAATCGTTCCCGGCTGAACGACGAAACCATCCAGCGTCTTCATGGAGACCGCAGCACGGCCATGATCCAGATGTTGGTGGAGAAGACGCGCAACGATCAGATCCAGAAACTGACCAACGCGGAATTGAAGCGCGCGTCGCCGTCCATCATCGGAGACTTGACCATTGCCAATCTTCAGAACGCGTTGCAGTCGGCGGAACTCCAGTTGGTCAAACTGTTGCAGACTTACGGTCCGGAACACCCCATTGTCAAAGATGCGGTTGCCACCCAGAAGAAACTGGACGAACAACTCGATGAGGCCATCAACGTCATGCGCAAGGGACTGGTCATCTCCTATGAGGTGAACCGGGCCAAAGTGGAGGCGATGGAGAGTGAACTGCGCACCGCCCACGCCACCTCCATTGAGCGGGAGCCGACCAAATACATCCCGTTTGACAACGCGCAGAAGGAACTGGAATTCCAGGTCACCATGCGTGACGCGGTCAAGACGCGCGTCAATCAGGAAACCATCAGCCTCAAAGTGCCGCGCACGGCGGTGGAGATCATTGATCAGGCCCGGCCGCCCACCGCCCCCGTCAAGCCGAACGTGCCGCTTTACCTCGGTCTGGCCGCCATTGCCGGCCTCGTGCTAGGCGTGATGCTGGCGTTCTTCATCGAGTATCTCGACACCAGCGTGAAGACCATTGACGATGTCGAACGTTACCTGGGATTGCCCGTGCTGGGTGTCATCCCGCAGAACATCGAGATGCTCTCCACCGTCGGCCAGGACTCGCCACACGCCGAAGCGTATCGCGTGCTGCGCGCCAACATCGAGTTTGGCAAGAAGGATCCGCAGGCCAACAGCATCACGGTCGTCAGTGCCGGCGCTGGCGAGGGCAAGACCACCACGCTCTTCAATCTGGCGGTGGTGTGCGCTCAGAACGGCGATAAAGTGTTGTGTGTGGACTCGGACATGCGGCGGCCGACCCTCCACAAGCGGTTTGGCCTTTCCAACGAGGTCGGCCTGACCGACGTGCTGATGAACGACGTGAAGGTGGAGGATTGCATCCAGACCACCAACGTGCCGAATCTCTACTTCCTGCCCAGCGGCAAACTGCCCAAGATTGCCATCGGCATTCTCAAGTCCCAGAAGATGCGCGACCTGATCCAGGACCTGAAGATGCGCTACGACCTCGTGTTGTTTGACAGCCCGCCGATCATGGGTGTCAGCGACGCCAGCGTGCTGGCCAGTGAGGTGGATTTCGCCGTCCTGGTCATTCAGTATCGCAAGTATCCGCGCGCAATGCCCGCTCGTGCCAAACAAGCGGTCGAAAATGTCGGCGGTCGTCTGATTGGTGTGGTGCTCAATTCCATCGTCATGAGTCACGATGAGAGCTACTACTACTACAACGCCTACTACGACCATTACTCGCGTTCCGAAGAAGCCCATCCGGAAGAAACGGAGAAAACTCCGGAGGATTCCGAGACCAAGGGCACCTATTAACCTGTTGTTTGATTCGCTGTTGACGATGAACTTTCGCCCATTCCTCAGAACAGTTGGTTGGCTGGCCCTGGCGACGATGGCCGCAGGGACATGGGGTTGCACACTCCTGCGCACCCCGGAACCGCCGCCCGAAAAGAAATTTGATCCTCCCACTCAATACAACGCTCCGAAAGTCGCCATCGCGAATGCATTCCGTCCTTCTGACAGCATCGTGATACGACTCGATATGGCCACGGGTCGCGAGGAGCACGTCAAGATGGTTGACGAGGAAGGAAACATCGAGATGCCCTTTGTCGGCAAGATCAAGATCGGGGGCATGACGGTGAACCAGGCGCAGGAGGCTATTCGCAAGGTATACGTGCCACGCTACTACAGTTATCTGACAGTGACGGCCACGTTGCAGACCCCGCGCATGGTTTATCTCTCCGGCGAATTGAGAGGACAGGGTGGAAGCGTGCCTTATCGCGAAGACATGACGGTTTACCGCCTCATCATGTCAGCAGGCGGCTTCAGCGAATTTGCCAAAAAGCGCGAGGTGGTGCTTACCCGCGATGGCAAACAGACCATCGTGGACTGCGTGAAAATCGAGCAGAACCCGGAACTGGACATCCCGCTGTTGCCGGGCGACAACGTTCTGATTCCCAAGTCGATGTTCTGAGTCTTTCATGCCATGCCGTTGGCGGCGTATAACCGCATCCTATGTCTCCTGTGCCTGAACGCCGTCGCCACCGACGCCGCTCCTCAAACGACGTTAGCACGGCCGCCGGATGGCGCGGCGTAGTCGAGCGATCCGGTGAACGCGTTGTTTCTTACACCCTTTGCCTGATGCTGGTCTTCGCGGTGCTGGCGCTGGGCGCCATCCAACCGTGGGCATGTGACATCCTCGAAATGTTGGCGCTGGTGGCGTTGCTGGGTTGGGCCGCGCGAGTGGCCGTGGCTGGGAAACTCGCCTGGATTCGCACGCCACTGGATCTGCCGTTGGCAATCGGCGTGACCTATGTGGTGGCGCGCTACGCCGTTTCGCCTGTGGAATGGATCTCGCGCCAGGAGATGTTGCTGGTGCTGATGTATGCCTCCGTCTATTTTTTGGTCACCCAGCATTTCGCTCGCCCGCAGCGGCAAAACGCGTTGCTTTGGGTTCTGATGGTGATCGCCGTCGGCATCACGGCCTACGGTTTCATCAACTGGATGCGCGGCATCCAGATGGTTTGGTGGTTTCCGTATGAAGACAGCCTCCAGCGGGTGCGTGGGACGTTTTTCAATCCAAACCACTTCACTGGCTATCTTGATCTGGCGCTGGCAGTCGCGCTGGCGCATCTGCTGTGGTCGGGACGCGGGGCCGCGCAACGCATTGTGCTGGCCTACGCCGCTTGCGTGATGATGTGCGGCATCGTGTTTGCCGGGTCGCGTGGAGGCTACGTCATCATGGGCTTCATTCTCATCTTCGTGTTGGTTGCCGTGGCGCGCGGCATCACCCGGCGTTGGTGGCCTGCCCTGCTGATTATCCTGCTCGTTGCACTGGGCGGCGCCGTCGGCGCTTTTAGCATTGAAACACTACGTGGAAGATTCCTGAATCCAGAACAGCATTTCAATTGGTATGAACCGAGCCGCATGTGGATGTGGCAGGCGGCATGGCAGATCACTCTGGACCATCCATGGTTCGGCGCCGGGCCGGCCATCTACAACGCCATCTACGCCCGCTATCGGGACCCGGTGGACCAGCACATCCCGCAATATGTTCACAACGACTATCTTCAGGCGCTCAGTGATTACGGCATCGCGGGCTTCGTGCTGATGGGTCTGCTCGTCGTCGCCTTCCTCGTGACGGCATGGCGTATTCATCGTCGCTGGTGTCAACGCGGCATCGGCGAACATTCCGGCTGGCACTGGCCTCACTGGCTCGATACAGACCGGGCCAGCCGGCCAGCCTGGTTGCTCGGCAGCGTGGCCGCCGTCGCGGCCTGCATGTTGCACTCGGCGGTGGATTTCAACCTTCACTTTGCCGCTTACGCGTTGACGTTGACGGTGATCCTGGCGATGGGAATGCTCGCGGGCCACGCGCGCCGCTTGACGGAGGCACTGCCGGATGGAACCAAACCGTGGCCTCCCGTAATCCAAGCCATCGACCTTGGAATCACCGCGCGCCGGGTTCTTGCTGCGCTCATCCTCCTGTTTGTGGCCGCCAACGCAACGGTGGCCGTGCCGAACGGTGTCTCATGCTTGTGCCAATGGTTGGCGGAGACGCGCCATGAACAGGCCAGACTCGCCGAGGCTCGTGCCTTGGCGGAACGGGCGTGGAAGTGGGACTCCCGCAATTATCACGTGGCGCTGTTGCTGGGCGACATCACCTTGAACGAGGCGCGGCTGGCCTCGAACAACGCCGACGCCATGGTTGAACGGGCCTTGCAGTGGTATCGGCGCGCCGAAAAACTGAACCCGTTGGATGCCGAACCCGTGTCGCAACAGGCTCGGGCGCTGGAGTTCCTGCATCGTTGGAAAGAAGCGGAGGCTGACCACGTGCGGGCGCTTTCCATGAGTCCCAGCTACTTCGTGTATTACGAACGTCTGGGCCTCTTTTACGCTTCCCGCGGGGAAAAGGAGAAGGCTCTGGCCGCATTGCGGACCCGGGTCGAGCTTAAATGGTATCCGTATCAGCCGGTGAAGTTCATCAAGGACAGGATTCAACAACTGACGGCTCCCCCTGCGCCTCGTCCATAAAGGCGCAGGCGCCTTCTGGGCGGCGCGCTCTCGACTGAACCGGCAACGTTGACCGTCGGGCCCGCCTCCACTAGAGTCGCCGCGTGCAGATAGGACTTTTTATCCCCTGCCTTGTGGACCAGTTCTTTCCGCAGGCGGGACTGGCGGTGGCGCGCATCCTGAAGCGATTGGGCCACAGCGTCGAATACCCGGCGGAGCAGACCTGCTGCGGCCAGCCGGCATTCAACGCGGGCGTGCGCTCGGAAGCGGCGGCGCTGGCGAGGCGATTCATCCAGGTTTTTGACCGGTTCGAGGCTGTCGTCGCGCCGAGCGGCTCGTGCGTTGCGATGGTCCGGAATTTTTACCCGGAACTGCTCGGCGACGCCAACGGCCCGGCACACTTTCCGCTGGCCGGGCGCGTATTTGAGTTCAGCGAGTTCCTCGTGAGCCGGCTGAACGTCACCGACCTTGGCGCCACCTTCAACGAACGGGTGACGTATCACGACTCCTGCCACCTCCTTCGCGAACTGCGGGTCCGGGAGCAGCCGCGCCAACTGCTGCGCGCGGTGAAAGGGTTGGACTTCGTCGAATTGAACGACGGCCCGACTTGTTGCGGCTTCGGCGGCGTCTTCAGTGTGAAGTTCCCCGAGGTTTCCACGGTCATGGGCGAGGACAAGGTGGCGGCCATCGAGCGGACCGGCGCGCGCTATGTCGTCGCCGGCGACTGCGGTTGCCTCATGCACATCGGCGGGCTGCTGACGCGGCGCGGCTCCAAGGTGCGGCCGATCCATCTCGCCGAACTGCTCGGAGGCGCGCCATGATGCGCACACCCGTGCTCGAAGCACAGCGGCGCGTGACACTCGCTCGCGCGCTGAACCTGGCGCTGGACAAGCGCCGGCAGTCGGTCACCGAGTTTGCCGACTGGGAAGCGATGCGCCAGCGGGCGCACGACATTCGCGCTGGCGTGCTCGATCGGCTCGATGATTACCTCAACCAGTTCGAGAGCGCAGCGGCGGCCAACGGCATCCGCGTCGTGCGCGTGGCGACGGCGGCGGAGGCTTGCCGTTACGTCGCGGCCATCGCCAAACGGCTCGGCGTCACCAAGGCGGTCAAGGCCAAGTCCATGGTCACCGAGGAGATTCACCTCAACCGCGCGCTGGAGGCCGAGGGCATCCGGGCCATGGAAACCGACCTGGGCGAATACGTCGCACAGCTCTGTGGCCAGCCGCCCTTTCATCTCACCGCGCCGATCGTGCATCTGTCCCGCGACGAGGTGGGACACATTCTGGCGGACAAGCTCGGCGTGCCGTTCACGAACGACCCGACGCAGCTTACGCTGATCGCGCGCGATGCGATGCGGCGGGAGTTTCTGACGGCGCGGCTCGGCATCAGCGGCGCGAACTTTTGCGTGGCCGAGAGCGGCAGCCTCGTCCTCGTGACCAACGAAGGTAACGGCCGGATGTGCACGACGCTGCCGGCCCGGGAAGGCCCGCGCGTCCATGTCGCGATCACGGGCATTGAAAAGGTCGTACCGACGCTGAAAGACGTGGCGCATCTGTTGCGGTTGCTGGCGCGCAGCGGTTCGGGATTGCGGCTGACGGCCTACACCACGATGATCAACGGCCCCCGGAAACGTGCGGCGGGCGAGGAGAGCACCGGGCCGGATGAGGTTCATGTGCTCTTGTTGGACAATGGCCGCCGCGCGATGCTGCGCGACCCGCATCTGCGCGAGGCGCTCTGCTGCATCCGGTGCGGCGCTTGCTCGAACACATGCCCGGTCTACCATCGCATTGGGGGCCATGCCTACCAGTCGGTCTATAACGGCCCCATCGGCTCCGTCTGGTCGCCCGCATTGTGGGACACGGAGGAATCGGCCTCATTGCCGTTTGACTGCTCGCTCTGCGGCGCCTGCGCGGACATCTGCCCGGTGAAGATCGACATTCATCACGCGCTCCTTTGGCACCGGAAACTGGCGTCGGACCGCGGGCGCGTGCCGCGCTGGCAACGGCTGGCATGGCTGGCATGGCGGATGGCCATGAGCAACGCCGCATTCTACAATTTCGGCAGCGCCATCGCGCGCAGGCTGCTCAGCCCGGCGATGATGAACCGATTTGGCAAACCATGGACTGAAACCCGGGATTTACCGCCGCTGGCCAGAAAGACATTCCACGAGTTGTGGAAAGAAGAAGCGCCAAAACCGTAGTCACGCTCGACGCGTGCAAGGGGCCCAAATGGCGTTGCTGGCCGTTTGACGGCGATGCATCGGTGTGGCGGTTGGCGGAGCGAGTGGCCGAGGACAAAGTGCGGAGGTGGCCTTCTTCGTAGCCGCCGACGTGAGTCGGCGGATGCTGGCGGAGGTGATGAAAGGAATGTCTGATGTTGAGACGTGACACTCAGAACGCTAGCTACTATGAAATTGAACAACAAGCATGTCGTGCCTTTAGTGTTTGCTGTGGTTTGCGTCGTCGGACTTCTGGTAATACAATGGAAGTCTAGGGGTTTCGGAATTGAGAATGGGAAAGTGGTTGTTTCCAAAGATCTCAAGTTGAATGACAGTCTCCACAGATTGACCGAAGCGGAACGGGAGCCAGCGGTTGCACAAAAGGGGAAAGACTTGCGCAAACTTCCACATGTCAAACTGGAACCAAGGAATTTGTTGGTGCTTGCCGAATCCATCATGGTGAAAAGACGGATGGAACGAGAAATATTACGCAAGCAACCACCATTTGATCCGTTTGTAAGTTCCAATGTCATAAGACGCATACCCGGGGCCTATGACCCGAACCTGTGTGTAAAATTCGGTGGGAAGATTAGGACACAAGAAGAGGCACTCCCTCAGATACTCGAATACCTGTGGCAGGATGATAAAGAGAAGCTCATCGAAGCGGTTGATGCCTTGAATCGTTTTGGAACTTCAATTGCGGAAACCGAAGTTATTGACCGTCTGATCGAATTGTATCGTAGCACGATTTCTCCGAAGGAAGTGGATTATCTATTCCTGAGCCAAGACGAAGGTAACGCGCTGGAGTTGAAGCTTGCTATTCTGCTCACCGTGAGTTCCAGCAAGGATCGCCGGAAGGCTGAAATATTGAAGGACGCGGAAAGCGATGTAAATGAAACTGTAAGAAAAGTGGCGAAGAGAATTAGGATCGGGAAGCCTTATTCTCCTCATTTGCCGGACCCAGCTGACGAAGTGCCGTAGCGGCAGGCGGTGTCAGGTTCTCAACATCAGACATATCGTTTGCCCTGAAACAAGCGTTGGCACAGTTTCGCAGACATGGCACGACCGTTGCAAATCGAAATGGCCGACGGTTGGTATCACGTCGCGGCGTAGGTGAGTGGCGCGGCGATTGCGGAGCGAGTGACTGAGGACAAAGCGTTGCAGAAGGCGATGGCGGAGGTAATGAAGAAGATGTCTGCTGTTGAGACCTGCCCGCCTCCGTGAAGAGTTGATCCCGTGACCGATGGAGTCTGGCCGGCAAATCGCCCACTCCTGCGCGCTCCCCCTGACAGCGCTGGAACTCCGTTGGCGCGGAAAGCCCTCAGGCTGGCGCGCCAACGGAGTCCAGGTCCTCCCCCCGGCTCGCCGATGGCCGAACCCGTTTGAGCCCGGCCATCGAGTGACAGGTGATCAACCCTTTTCAGGGACGCGAGACGCACCTGTCCGAACCCAAAATGACAATGGCGCTATTCCTTCTTCTTGCCGCGCCCGCCGAAGGCTGGCATCGCTTCCGCCAGCTTCTGCTTTTGCTCGTCGGTCAACAACGCCTTGACCTCCTCCAGGGTGGCCTTCATCTTTTCCATCAACGGACCCATGGCGGCGCGCATCTTTTCCCGGTCATTGGAGTCCCTGGCGGCCTTCATCTCTTCGGCATGCTCTTTCATGAACGCCTCGCGTTCGGCACCGGCTTTGTCCATGATGACCTTGACCTTGGCCTTCTGGTCGTCAGTCAGGTTCAACTTGGCCAGCGCGGCTTGCAGCCGGTCGCCGCCACGGCCATGTCTTCCCGCTTTGCCACCGTCATCGGCGGCGGACACGAGCCCGGGGGTAGTGACGGTCAGCGCAAGGCCGAGCGCCAGTGATTGGATCAGGGACAACTTCATCAATTCTTCTCCTGTAAGGTTTTTCTTCATCGGCCACGCACCATTGGGATGCCGGTCGAATGCTGAAGCGACCCTAGTCGTGGCCGGGCGTCCTCGCGCGCACTCTGAGGCCAGACCGGCTATTCGTGAGACCAACCGGCGAATAGCCGTGGCGAGACTCGATCCGCTTTGCACGTCCCGAGGCGACCTTCGGCCATGACGCTGCCAGCTCCCTTTTCGTTCCCGCTTGCGCCAAGGGGGCGGTGCCTTTAGCCTTGGCCCATGAAGCGCAACGTGCGCGAGTCCTCGCATGAATCCACTACGTCAACAATTTGAACAGCGCTTGGTTCAAGCAGGCGGATCGGTGGCGGCACTGGCCGAGCTTGATTCCCTGCTCACGGGCAAGGTCTTCGTTTCGGCCCACCCTGTGTGCCGGCCGTGGGCGGCGCGCGCGACATGCCAGGACCCGCGCGAGGCGGATGTGGCGCTGACCGGATGCGACGCGATGATCGCCGAGACGGGCAGCGTGGCGGTGTTCAGCGGGCCGGTGGAGGGTCGGCTCAGCACATTGACGGCGCCGACGCATGTGGTCCTGGGCAGCGAGGCGCAACTGGCGCCTGACATGGAGACCGTGTTCGAGCGATTTGCCGACCGCCTCCGGCCGGGCGCGTCACCGGCGAGCCTGATGTTCATTACGGGGCCGAGCCGAACGACGGACATCGAGAAAACGCTGGTGCTGGGAGTTCACGGTCCGAAGAAGCTGGTGTTCGTGTTCGTTGAGGACGGCGACCGTGCGGGTTGACTGCCCGGCATTGTTTTATAAAGTCATGTTCACGAACGCCACCGCCAGATCGAACAGCGCGCGCGCCTTCCTGGTCAGCTTGCGGCCTTTGGAATGGACGAAGAACCTTGTCGTCTTCACGGGATTGGTTTTTGCCTATCAGTTCCGTGATTCGGCGGCGGTCTGCCACGCGCTGCTGGCATTCGCGGCGTTCTGCGGGTTGTCGGGAATGGCGTATGTGATCAACGACTTCTGCGACCGGCAGCAGGACCGGCAGCATCCGCAGAAGCGGCTGCGGCCCATTGCCAGCGGAGAACTCGACGGGAAGGCGGCGGCGGCGGGATTAACCGTCGTAGGAGCGGCGGTGGCAACGACGTGCATATGGCTCGGCCGCGAATTTGCGATTTGGTTGGTGGTGTATTTGCTGTTGAACGTGGCGTATTCGAAGTGGCTCAAACACGTCATTTTCCTGGATGTGGTGTGCGTGGCCATCGGTTTTCTTGTGCGGGTTTTTGCGGGTTGCGCTGCGGTGGGGGTGACGGCGAGCGGCTACGCGATCAGTTGCGTGTTCTCGCTGGCGTTGCTGCTGGGCGCGGGCAAACGTCGCGGGGAATTGCTTGCACACGGCGAGGACTCGGCGCAGCACCGGTCGGTGTTCGATCATTACACGGAACGAATACTCGATGGGATTCTGGCGGTGG
>Ga0265297_10012660_pt1 | contig 10087 bp, 6 predicted proteins | sample Munlanlwell13791_FD_192502 | JGI IMG/M metagenome (GOLD analysis project Ga0265297, IMG submission 192502) | Leachate microbial communities from a municipal landfill in Southern Ontario, Canada - Leachate well 137-91 | ecosystem: Engineered > Solid waste > Landfill > Unclassified | place...
AGGAGCTCTTACAAGTCTATATATAACAATCGAATCTTCAATAAGCGATAATTGTTTATATGCTCTTCTACAATTTTCGATATAAGGTAATTTAATTGTTCGATTTTCATTCCATATACCAGAATGAATATAAGTTATTTGTGACTTCTCTAATGGAATAATTTCTTCTTGCCATCTTTGTGAAACTTGACTTTTAATATCTAATATCGGTTTTTTCAAAATAAAACCACGAGTCTTCATATTAGAAACATTATCATAAATCGGATTAATTAATTCACATGGAATTTGAGCTATTCCAATAATGCCAAGATCTGGTCTTTTTTCAGATACCACGTTTTCAAAAAACATTTCACCGTCTGTTAATAAACATCTAAAATATTCCCAACATTTATCCGAAAGATTAAAACGATTAATAAAGATCTTCCATTCTTTTTTTATTTCATTTTTAACTGTAGGTTCGTATTCACCATTTAAATTACATTTAACAATATCTCCATCTTGATCTTTTACAACTAATTCATCACATATTTCATCAATACAATCAGCAACTTCTGCAAAAGAAGCCATACGTCTATATTCATTTAATCTTCGAACTTTATCAGCATCTTCAACATTGGCGTACATGAATTCATGATAATCTTTATTAATTTGAAGCATTCCTGCAGCCGCTGGTTCATCATTACTTGTTTTAGGATATGCTGAAAATAAAGATTGTCTTGAAGCCTTTTCTTCTGTTGCTTGAGCTAATTGATGAAATATATGATATTTAGGATTTAGACGAGAGATGTTTTCTATAATCTGATAAGACCACGGAAAACGCATAAGAAAATTTGCAGTATAACTTGTTGATACTGCAGAAGTACCTATTGCTCCTCCACGAAATGCTTGATTACCTCCATATCCTGATCCCATTGCGTCTGCCATATTATTTCCTTTCTTTTAATCTTATATAACTATTTATCAATGTTTTATAATACAATTTGTTTATTGTCAATCTATAAATATTATGGCTTCACCCATAAAAAATATTCACCAGTCATTAATTCATATGCACCCATATCTACCTTTCCATGCCAAATACGCGGATTACCATCTAAATCTACCGAATTTATGATTCCTACCCATGCTGAGATATTTCCATTAGCTAAACAAGGGGAACCATCCTGTAAGTGAAAGTCAGAAGCAGACACAAAAAGAGGATTATTCGTAATTGACCCTATACCTGTATATCCAACACCACAAGAATAATATTCGGAAATCTGATAATCCACTGTGCTATTATTCCATGAAATACAGTTATTTTCTTGACCACCACGAACTCCTCCTCCCCAACTAGCTGTGTTTCCTACAATCGTACAATTGTTTAATGTACTATTAAACGCTCCACCCCCAGAGTTATTGTTGGCTATATTATTAATAAGTAGACAGTTATTCAATATACTTAAACTTGCACCACCACCTATCCAAGCAGTATTACCTGAAATAATACAATTGTTTAATGTACTATTAAACGCTCCACCTCCATAGTAACTATTTACGTTGTTAACAATAATACAATTTGATAGTGACCCATTTTCAACACCACTACCACTATTAAATGAACCATCTAAAAATCCGTTTGTTAGTGTAACTCCAATAAGTAGTGAAGTTGCTGAATTTGATACCACACGTCCGATAGCATTTCCATTAAGAATAACATCTGCTGGTAATCCAGTTTTAGAACGTACTGTTACACCTTCTCCAACTATTAAATTAATTACATAAGTTCCATTAGACACCCAAACAGTGTAATTACTAGGACAAGAAGCTACTGCTCCAGGTAAATCGTTTATGGCATCTTCCCAAGACGTACCCATACCAGTACCATTAGTAGCAACATATAAGTTACCTACATCTCTTACTGTAAAAGACCAAACATCTCCTGTTGTTACACCTGTTGCATTTGTTGCATCTATTCTCCACTGATAGTTAGAACCATATAACAACAAACCTAGATTATAATTAGTAGAAGTAGTAGAACCGCAATTAGTCATATTACTAAATAAACCAAAATTAACTTTGCATCCAGTAGAATTGGTGTCATTCTGCCAACTAACTATTGTAGGAATTAGTTGTCGAGTTGCTCCGTTGGTTGGTATTGGATTTATTGATTTAGAAGGAGGTGGAGGATAATCTTTTTGACTTCCGTATTCATAAGCACCCATATCTACTATACCATTAATTGGCCAAATACGTTTGTTACTATCCAGATCTACCGAATTCGATAGTCCTGACCAAGCAGCATTATTACCTTTATCAATACAAGGAGAATTATCTTGTAATCTAAAATCAATATCAGACATAAATAATGGATCATTTGTAATTGAACCTGCACCAACATATCCAACGCCACAAGAGTATGATTCAGCTCCTCCATCTGCAAAATAATCTACTTTACTATTATTCCAAGAAATTGAATTGTTGAATGAACTTCTATATCCACCCCCACCAACAACTGTCGCAGTATTACTATAAAGGGTGGAGTTATACATTGCACTATCTGATCCACCACCTCCTACTTGAGCTGTGTTTATACTAATAATACAATTATAGAAAGCACACTGACATCCACCCCCACCAAAACTTCCTGCAGTATTTCCATTAATTATAGAGTTATAGAAAGCCGAACCAAATCCACCACCTCCATCTACATTTGCTGAATTACCACTGATTATAGAGTTTGACACAGAACCACTATAAACTCCAGCTCCGTCACTAACCGAACCATTAGTAACTGTACATCCAATCAACCAACTACTTACTTGCATATATACTACCCGACCTGCATGGTTTCCATTAAGAATTACATCTGTTGGAATTCCTGTTTTTGATCGTACTGTAACTCCTCCTCCTACGGTCAAATTAGTAATATAAGTTCCATTGCTTACCCACACAGTATAATTACTGGAACAAGCTGTAATTGCTTTTTGTAAATTATTTGTAGCATCTTCCCAACTTAAACCTTGGCCAGTTCCATTAGTGGCTACATACCAATTCCCATCTCTTACTGTAAAAGACCAAACATCTCCTGTTGTTACTCCTGTTGCATTTGTTGCATCTATTCTCCATTGATAGTTAGAACCATATAATAACATCCCTGGATTATAATTAGTCGTTGTGGTAGAACCACAATTTGTAATAGCATTAAATAACCCAAAATTAATTATATATCCAGTTGAATTTCCACCATCTTGCCAACTTATTATAGTATTGGTAGGTTGGTTAATTGCAGTGTTTGTTGGAATTGGATTTGTAGGTTTAAGTGGTATAAAAAATTCCGTTGCCATATAAACATTTGTAAATATAGTACCTCCGCTATTTCTCGTTCCCCCTATATAATATAAGTTATTACCAAGAGCAGAAGATTTTGCCCAAACTGACTCAATTGGAAGTCCTGTTACTTCAATCCAATTAACTCCGTTAAAAGAAAAAACATTTGTATATTCATTAGCCGAATAAGCTCCATTCTCTCCACCCATAATATAAATTTTATTATTTAATGTAACAGATGCGAATGATGATCTTGAAGATGGTAAACCTACACAGGAGCTCCAATTAGTTCCATCATATGAAAAAACATTTGTAAGTGCAGTAAAATTAGCCGCAGTTTGACCATCATTTCCACCAATAACATATATTTTATTTGAAAGTACTTCTGCAGAACTACTATTCATTCCAATTGGAAGACCAACAGTTTGTGCCCAATTTGTACCGTCAAATACATAAACATTTGTTGTTGCACCGGAACTTACATTTCCACCAATAACATATATTTTATTGTTAAATGTTACTGAAGCATGATATTTACGTCCAGCTGGAAGACCTTTAACTTCAGCCCAATTAGTGCCATCAAAGCAATAAACATTTGTTTGTCCACTTGATGAAGTTTTTATTCCTCCAATGGAATATAATTTGTTATTGAGAACCGCAGAACAATTAGCCTCTTGTACCGCAGGAAGACTCACTATTTGTGTCCAATTTGTACCATCATAAGTATAAACAGTATTTGTTGCATTATAAGGAATATCACCACCTATAACATATATTTTATCATTATAAGTCGATGCTGAAAAAGAATTTAAAGATGGTTTTGGAATACCCTTTACCTGTATCCATGATAAATCAGAAAAAGCAGGAAGTTTAAAACATAATAATAACAATAAAAATAATAGAAATTTTTTCATTAAATTACAACCTATATAAAATTTTTTATTAATACTTTATTATGGACCGCGAACAGGCCATACATACTGTTGTTCTGTCTTTGCAACAACATTTCGGTTCCCACTGTATGGATTTACACCCCATCCAGCTAGTGACAGAGAATAAGTGGTGCTTACCCAATAATAATCACCACCTCCTGCCAGAACGTTATTAAACGGATGTCCAGTAGGCAGTGGAGGCTGATTGTTTGCTAAGTCTATTAAACTAATCATTTCGTTCATATTTGGCATACGCCAATCAGTTTGATCACCATAATCCAAATTATTACAGCTAGCCAATGAATTGCTCCACGTTTGTTGACTAAATAAATTTGCATTCCGTGCCCAAATTAATCCAGTCAAATTATCACGGACACAGTTGGTATTAGATTGAATTGTAAATCGAGTTGTTGGCCACGCTATTCCGATATTGGTACTGTTCCATCCATCATCATTTGTTGCATATGAAATGGTTTGTCCAGTTTTTGGAATAGGGCACGGATATGGATAGCCAGTTGTCCGTGGATAAACTACAACATCAGCAGCATTAATAAATATCAATAAAAAATCAAGAAAAAAAATAATTAAAATAAGATTAAGTTTTTGCATATAATTCCTTTATGGTACAAATAATATCCAATAATTTGTTCCGTTATATGTCCAATATACACCATTTGTTCCACCAATTGCTCCACAATTCATTATAGTAGAATTAGTAAAATTATACGAATTTGCTGTTATTACAGTTCCAGTTACTCCACCGGTTAATATTCCTCCAGATTTTGGTAAAGCTGCATTTGCAACAATATTAATTGAATTTGTAGCTGCCAAAATGTCCGCCAATCCAAAATTAAACCATGCACCATTTTTACGTCCATAAGTTAATCCATCAAACAAAGGATCTTGCATTGCTGTTACAACTTGTCGTACACCATTTGTATTAGAAATTATAAGAGTATCTACACTCTGTGTCGTACCATTTGCCATAGTATAACTCATATTAGTATCTATTCCGGCTCCACCACCATTTGTCCCATGTGTAATAGTTAATGTATTATTACTAAAATAAGCAAATCCTGTAGGTCCATATAGATTGTCTACGTTTGTCATTGATATATTCCAATTTGAAACTGAAGAAGAATTTATTATTGTTCCATCTTCAAATATTATTGAGTTTGTTCCAAGATTTGTTATTGAGAATCCACCCATATCAATATGTTGAAGAGAACGATATTTTGACCAATTTGTTCCTGATTCTTTATTAGTTATTTGATATTGGATATTTGTATCTACAGAATTTAAAGCATTACTAGCAATGTTTAAATTGTTTTGAATGTTTGTTTCAGCATTGTAAGCTCTATTAGTTTCTGCATTCATTTCTGCTCTTGAAGCATAATTTGTCTCTGCAACAGTCACAACAGAAATTGATGGCAATGAACAAGAATTTAATAAATTAGAACCACAATTAAACTCCCAATCTGGATTATTATTTTGAGATACAACTTTATATTTTACCACTATACGAGCATCAATTGGAATAAAAACATTACTTGAACAATCAATCGACATTAAATAAGTAGTAAGAGTGCTCGATAAAGTTATCGGTTGGCCTCCTGTAAAGAGTTCAGGTTCAGTAGTATCAGCATATCTAATATATAATTCAGGTTTTACTATTAAAGTCTTTCCACCGACTGATGTTGTAATCCTCATTCTTCCGCTAATAATTGCAGTACCTTTATTAATTCTCGTAATAAGATTGGTATTACTTATCCATTTTGCTAAATATTGACCATTAGTAACCCCTATATTTGTAATTACTGTATCTGCATGAGTAGGAATAAAAGTTCTAGCATCATAATAATTCGTAAAACCAAAAGATTTATTTGTACTAGCATATAAAACATTTATATTTCCAATTGCATTTAAAAGATCTTGTAACGTTGTATAATCATTAGTTACTAATGCACTTGGACCTTTTAAATTACCAATCATAATATCACCAGATTTAAGTACACGATTACTAACAGCTGTATTAAGTGCTGATTCGGCTTGTTCAGCACGACCAACTTCTGATGTAATAGCAATATTAACTGCATTACTAGCTATATTTAGATTATTCTGAATATTAGTTTCTGCATTGTAAGCTCTATTAGTTTCTATATTAATCTGGTCTTGTAAGTTTGTATCTACAATATGCAACGAATTACTTGCAATATTAATATTATTTTGAATGTTGGTTTCTGAATTATAAGCTCTATTGGTTTCTATATTTATCTGAGCTTGTAGATTAGTGTCTACAGAATTTAAGGCATTACTAGCTATATTTAGATTGTTCTGAATGTTAGTTTCAGCATTGTAAGCTCGATTGGTTTCAATGTTAATCTTTCCTTGTAAGTTAGTATAAACTATATACAATGCATTACTAGCACCTTCTATAGCAATATTTAAATTATTTTGTATGTTGGTTTCAGCATTATATGCTCGATTGGTTTCAATAGTTATTTGCCCTTGTAGATTTGTAAAATTAGAATATGTTACATTTGTTGTAGAATATTTATTACTTAAAGAAACATTATTTTCAAAATATTCTAAAGCATAATTAGTTCCATTATCAATTCTCCAACCACCACTTTTTGTAGTAGTGTTTTCATCAACCTGTGCATATAAGCAAATAGGTGATATTGATAATAAAATTACTGCTAATATTTTTAATATTTTATTCATGTTTTAAATACTTAATTTATAATTATTCAGATTCCCACGTACCTACAACAGATTTCGCAATCCACTTATTTGTTGTGACAAGCATTAATTGAACGCTTGCATATGTTTCGCTTGTAACCGAAGAAACTAAATTGTTTGTTGAATCTAAAATTATATCATTTGAAGTTGGTATTATTTTTAAAGTACCTGTTCCAACCCGACTAATCGACATTGTTACTCCTATTAAAGCAGTATTTCCAGAAGGAAGTGTACAAGTTTCAATTGTAGGAGTACTTGAATTAAAAACTAAATTTCTTCCATAATCAATATCACTAATAATATAAGCACCACTACAATTGTTTACTTTATTAATTGTATATTCCCAATCATGTTTTCCATCCAACTTATCAGCATCTAATCCAATATTCAAGGTATTGTTATTAATTGCAACATCTCCAACACCATTGCCAGCATGATGTCCATCTACGGTATCAGCATTACCAATTCCACCACCACTTAATAAAATAGCATCAACAGCAATAAAAGTAGCAACCCAAGCATTTGTGTTAATTCCTCCACCTGAACGAACTCTCCAAGAAAATTGATTAGTTGAAACAGATATTACTTCTGGTTGTGCTAAAACATCTACGCTTTGATTTGGACTCCATGACATAACAACACAAGGAGGAATACTAAAGGTTGCATTAGAATAAACATCTGTTAAATAAAAAATATTAGTTGGTGCAAGATTTGTTGTTACTCCAGCTATTACAGTTCCAATCCCAGGTGGAGCTGTATTAGCAAATGTAACTCTTATTTTTCTTTGACCTACTAGTTCAACTAAATTAACTGGACCTTCTGCTTTTTCAACTTGATCAATTAAATTGGTATATCCCGTTAATGATCTTATCGTAAACATATTAACTATATTCATGTTATTCACATCATTTAAATCTTTGGTATGCATATTAACATCAGAATAATGATGAACATTGTTTGAAAAGGTGTTTACACCCGTATATGTAATTTTGCCTGGTTCAACTTTTTCTGAAGCAGAATACCCAATTAAAGGTACGAATCCAATTATTACTGCTAATATTTTTATTAATCTCTTCATTTAAATATTTAATCCTTGTTAACTAATTGTATAAAGTGGTAAATATCTATCTAAACCATTTACTCTCATGTAAAGAAATTCACCAGTACTAGTTAAGACTCCATCACTTGTTAATGTTCCTACAAAAGATATTTCATCACTTACACTCAAATGTAACGTTGTTATATAACCAGAACCACTAACATATAAATTTTTAGTTACTATTAAATTTCCATCAGAAGAAATATCTCCAGTTGTATTTAAGATTCCATCTAAATATTCATCTCCTGTAACTGATAAATTACCATTTATATTAACATCACCAAAAATGTCAATACCACCAGAAATAACCATTCCGTCGTCAGCAGTAATATGATGGGCAGAAATATTGTTGATGAATGCAGTTTCTGCAACATATAAATTATTATTTGTATATAGACTTCCTAAGAAAGAAGCCCAACCAGTACCACTTAATTGTACACCAGATAATAATAATCCTTCAGTAAATGGATATGGATCTCCAGGAATTTCTAGGTTAAAATCATTACCAGAAATTGTAAACCCATTTAATTCATATGAAGAAATATTAATAACATTAACTAACACATCATCTGCTGTAAGGAACGGTGTATAAATTGAATCCGCCCATAAATGATTAATAACACGAGCATTGTTATTTGCCCAAACAGAATAATTCGCAGCATTAAAATATCCACCAATAGAGGAAAGAGAAGGATTAGCAGAAATCATACCCATTGTAACAAACGAACCAACAAATGGGGAATCTGGAGAAGCTATCGGGTCATGACCACCATCAGGAAATGTAAGAGATTCATCTGTACTATGATTTTTTCTATGAAATTTTTGATGATAACGATTTGACATACTTATTATCCTTCAACGAGATCCAACGATAAACTATTTATCGGGTCACAAAATCAATTTTAATGATTGTGCAACATTAAAGAACTTTCAAATACTTATCTAAAAAGAACACAATTTGCTTATTTAAATATTAAATAATATATTTTTATTAAAACGACTTTCCATTTATGTTTTGGATAACTTCAGGAGATAGTCCATTATATTTTCCAACAGGAAATATATTTATTGTAACATCATCTATATAACTTGTTGAGCTTCCTTGATATACACTAAAACCATTAAAAGATGGAAAATTACTGGTAAAGTTTAAAAAATCTGTATCAGAAACATAAACATTATTTGTCCAAGCTTTTAATTTCCATGTATGTGTTAAATATTGTAAATATACTTGAATTTTAACAAAACTTCCAGAATTAGTTTGTGTTACAATATTTTTAGCAGAAGTACCATTTACAAAATTTGTAACAATTATCCAATTTGTTTTATTACAAACAACAAAATAACCATTACTATTAATGAAAAATTGTAAAGATGAATTAGTTTCTATTGTTGGATAATTTGTACTATCATAAAAACTTGGTAAAATATGAAATTTAATTTTTATATTTTGACCTAATGCAGCCGTTGTTTTATTTGATAATGTAGTGTCCATTGGAATTATTACAGCTTTTGTTCCACTATTACATATATTTGTTTGAATTTTACAACCAGTATTTGATGCATACCATTTATTTGTTCCATTTATTAATGGGGTTGAATTTGTATAATTTTCAAACATATCAACATAAGGATTAAAATATATAATATCGGTTGCATAACTATTAAAACAAATAATTATATATACAAAAAACAAAAAATATTTAATATAATATTTCATATAAACAAAATAATTATGGAGAAATTTCAATAAAAGTTCTATCTGGATTAAATAAAATATTAGATGGATCTATTGCATATCCAACTATTCTAACAACACAATTATTATTCGATGGAATTGTTGTCGTTAAACTATTATCATTTGTTCCTACATAAATAATTGTTCCACTAGTAAAATTCCATACATTTGGAAAAATACCATTTACCAATAAACCATTCGTAGAAACACTTGAACCTAAAGCAAGGCCAAGAAGTCCTTTAGAAGTTGAATTTGTACTTGCATTAG
>Ga0265297_10012661_pt1 | contig 10085 bp, 7 predicted proteins | sample Munlanlwell13791_FD_192502 | JGI IMG/M metagenome (GOLD analysis project Ga0265297, IMG submission 192502) | Leachate microbial communities from a municipal landfill in Southern Ontario, Canada - Leachate well 137-91 | ecosystem: Engineered > Solid waste > Landfill > Unclassified | place...
AAAGGTTAAAGCCAAACGTTTTTGGGGTTTTAATCCTTTAAGATACATAAGCAGGCTGGCCATCGTCGGCAAAATCCGATTGTTTAACATCGGACTCCCGAACAACACGGCTCTTGAAGAGACGATCTCGGCAACGACATCGGAGATATGTGTGTTTTGTAAATTCATGATTTTGACCGGAAGGTTCTCCTGCTCCAAAAAACGGCTTAAGGCCATCGCCATTTTTTCTGTTGAATGCCACATCGTATCGTAGACAATAATCACTCTTTTTTCGGTCTCATGCTGAGCCCATTTTCGATACAAATGAATGATCCCTTCCAGGTCTTCCTTCCTGCGCCAGATCAATCCGTGCGAAGGGCAAATCATCTCTTTCTCTAAAGGCAAAATCGCCTCTAGGACTTTTAGAACCTGGGCGCCAAAAGGCATAACGATATTGCCGTAATATTTCGCGGCCTCGCGATAAACAATATCTAGCCCCACTTCATCGGCAAAACGCTCGAAGGAAGCATAGTGTTGGCCGAAGGCATCGTTAGGGAACAAAATCTTGTCTTGCTCGGAATAGGTCGCCATCGAATCCGGCCAATGAACCATAGGCATAAGGAAAAATTTCAATTGCCTTTTCCCTATGTTTAAAACATCTCCCGTGCGGACTACTTTAAAATTCCAGTTCTTCCCATCGGGTTGATTCCCGGGAAAAAAATGCCGTTTGAGGCCCTCGGCTCCCTGGGGAGAGCAGACCACTTCGGCTGACGGGCAATTCTCCAGCAGGCGCTCGATGCTCCCCGAATGATCCATTTCTGTGTGGTTGGAAATAATATACTTTATCCGGGCAGGATCAATGACCTCGCGGATACGCCTCAGCATCTCTTCAAAACCGTAATATTTAACAGTATCAATGAGCGTTGGCTTTTCATCAAGGATAAGATACGCGTTATAGGACGATCCGGAAGGAGTGGAATAGCCATGAAACACTCTTAAGTCCCAATCAACATACCCGGCCCAATAAATATCCTCTTTTATTTTGTGCATTCCTCTCCCAATCTTAAGACTTCATTCCTTCTTAATATCCTATTCGTCTAAGATTTCAAAGTTGTCCTTTGAGACCCCGCATTCCGGACAAACCCAGGTGTCCGGGATATCCTCAAAAGATGTCCCCGGGGCAACCCCGCCGTCAGGATCTCCGACTTCCGGATCATAAATATATCCGCAAACCGTACATTTGTATTTATGCATATCTCCCTCCTGGTAACTAAGCCTTTTCTGTTCGCGGGACAAACCCCGTCGAGCCAAGAGCAGGCCTTGCGTTTCTTGAAAACCTTTTTCTATTTAACAGGCGTTATTATATCGGAATGATTCCTGCTGTCAAGAATAAAATTCTGGCCCTGGTGCTGTCCCCCAACCAAACACCCTCTCCCCGGTTTGAACAGAACTTTTTTTGCGCCCCCAGCAAAAAACCCTGATGAGCTCATCAGGGTTTCCCAGCAATAATTTTTTGAAATTTGTTTGGCTTGCAGCGCGCAGGCCCACCGAAAGCGAAGATCAGACCAAACCACTGCCCCGCTTGGACTCGAACCAAGATACCGAGATCCAGAATCTCGTGTCCTACCGATTAGACGACAGGGCAAAAAGGAAAAACGCGATCAGGTTACAGTTTTTCGAGAGCAAAACAGCCGAGCGCCTTCACCAGACATTCTCTTTAATCCAATTATCCATTGCCCGAATATGGCCAAAAAATGATTTGCCGGGGCCATCGGCTGTTGCCGTCGCGCAACCGCTTAAAGATAGGCAGAGAACAAAAATAATGATAACAAGCAAATTTCTCACTTCGCCCCCCTTTTTCTTGTTAAAAATTATTGCACAGCCTCTTTTAGCCTCTTGACCGTTTCCTCTTTTCCCAAAAGAGCCATAGTCTCAAATAATCCGGGGCCGACTGTTTTTCCTGTTAAAGCCACCCGCACCGGATGGACCAAATCTCCAGATTTTATCCCTAGCCCCGCGACTACCGCTCGAAAAACCGTCTCCGCAGAACCCGGGTTAAAATCTTTTATGGTGTTTAATTCTTCGCTCAAAAGGCCGAACTCTTTTGCCTTTCCCGGCAAAGAAAACTGGTCACGAAGGTCGGGAGAGATCTCCCTCTTCTGCAAAAACAAAAAATCTGTCCATTCCAAAAAATCCACCAAGGTGGACATCCTCCCCTGATACAAACGAATAACCTCCTCCAATCTTTGGCTATCATATTGCTCGCCTATAAAACCCTTCTCGCGCAAAAAAGGGACCAACAACTCCCGCAAGACCCCAGCCTCTTTTTGTTTAATGTGCTGCGTATTGATCCACTTTAATTTATCTAAGGAAAAGACAGCCGCCGCCTTATTGATTTTCTTTATCGAAAACTTTTTGAGGGCCGTCCCCATCTCGATGACTTCTTGATTATTTCCCGGAGACCAACCCAAAAGCATTAAATAATTATTTAAGGCATCCGGGAGGAATCCCTCCTTTTGATAATCGCTAACCGCCACCGCTCCGGTCCTTTTGGATAACCTCGCCCCATCCGTTCCCATAATAAGAGGAAGATGCGCAAATTTAGGCAGCTTAAAACCCAACTCTTCATAGATAACGATCTGTTTGGGAGTGTTAGAAATATGATCTTCCCCGCGAATAACATGGGAGATCTCCATTAAGGCATCATCAATAACGCAGGCGAAACTATACGTCGGCGATCCGTCCGATTTTATCAAGACCTGGTCTTTAATCGTTTCCGTGTCAAACTGGATTTCTCCTCGAATGAGATCATAAATCTTAATTTCTTTTTTGGGGACTCTCAACAGGACCGCCTCCCCCTCCTTGTAGGCCTTGCCCAAATGAAGGAGTTTCTCCGCATACTCTTTATAAAGAGAAAAGCGTTCGCTCTGAAGATAAATCTCGTCCCAGTTTAATCCCAGCCAGGTTAGGCTTTTTAAAATTTCCTCAACGAATTCTTTCTTCGAGCGGGATAAATCCGTGTCTTCTATCCGCAGGATAAATTTCCCCTGCTGAGACCTCGCATACATCCAATTAAAAAGCGCTGTTCGCGCTCCCCCGATGTGCAGAAAACCTGTCGGACTGGGAGCAAATCTCACTCGAACCATTATGATGCCCTTTGCTGATCGTTTATTTTCTCGTAAAATTATCTTCCGGACTCTCGTGCAGGGATATTAAAATGAAGCTTGCGGCTAGAAAAATGTCTCCAAAATTTTAAGGAAGGGAAAACGGCGCTCCCTTGCCGACTAATTTTTCCACGGTCTCTTCAAGCCGTTTTTTTTCCTTTTCGCTGCAGTCAACAAATTCAATGCCCGTATCATAAAAAAGTGGTTTTTTCTTTTCGTCTTGCTTGCGACGAATAGACCAAACCACCTTCCCTTTCATTCTCAAGTGTTCTTGTGCGTCTAACAAATCCATCTCAAATTCCACAGGAGTGAACATCTTTATGCCTTTTTTCAAAATGACACAAATCCCCCCGCTGCCAATATTCTCGGTGTGAGTCAGAAGTGTTTCCCTTTCCCCCTGGTCGTACTTGATGACAACTAAGCAGGGAAAATTTACCCGGGGAAATTTTCTCCGGTTTAACCCATCCCAGGACATCATTCCTTGCTCCTCCTTTGTATACGGGTTATCTGCTGTGCCCGGCCGGTCTTTTCATCAACACTAATGACCGCGCCGTGCAGCCAAACATTGTCCGTAGCTATTTCAAACTTAAGAGGCATGCTTGTCAAAAAACGTTGAATGATGATTTCTTTCTTCTGCCCGATGACAGAATCATAGGCTCCCGTCATTCCTAAATCGGTTATATACGCCGTGCCTTTGGGAAGAATTTTCTCGTCAGCCGTCTGAATGTGTGTATGCGTTCCCACCACTGCCGAGACTTCCCCGTCCATAAAAAATCCCATTGCCATCTTTTCACTTGTCGCTTCGGCATGAAAATCAACGACAATGATATCCGTCACCTTCTTGGCTTCTTGTACGATCTCCTTCAAGGAACGGAAAGGACAATCCACATTATACCGCATGAAAACCCTGCCTAAAAGATTTATTACCGCTATCTTCGCTCCGGAAGCAGAGGTTACGATGGTCCACCCTCTTCCCGGGACTCCCGGAGGAAAATTGGCCGGACGGATGATCCGCTCATTTTGGTCCAGATAATCTAGGGCCTCTTTATTATCCCAGACATGGTCACCTAAACTAATGACATCACATCCTATGTCCAGAAGATAGTTGGCGACTCTCGGGGTGATGCCAAAGCCTCCGGCTACGTTTTCTGCGTTAACAATGACAACATCGAGATTGAAGTCTTTCTTTAACTCAGAAAGGCTTTCTCCCAGGACATTCCGCCCCGGACGCCCGACAATATCTCCTATGCATAAAATATTCATTTTTTCTACTGATCGGAATCCTTTAAGTTAAAAAAAGAACTCCTAACTGTTATTTCGCGTATTCGATGGATCGTGTTTCCCGGATCACAATAACCTTAATTTGACCGGGATATTCCATCTCCTCTTCAACTCGTTTGCGGATATCCCTTGCCAAAACGATGGATTCATCATCGTTGATCTTTTCCGGATCCACGACAATTCTTATTTCCCGGCCGGCTTGCATGGCATAGGCCTTTTCCACGCCTTTAAAAGAATTAGCTATCGCCTCAAGGCTCTCCAGGCGCTTGACATAAGTGACTAATGTTTCCGCTCTGGCTCCCGGTCGTGCCGCACTGACCGTATCGGCGGCGCAAACCAAAACGCCATATAGGGAACTCATCTCGACTTCTTCGTGGTGCGACTCTATGGCCTTGACCACATCTTCTGTCTCGCCGTATTTACGAGCTAAATTCGCGCCCACGATAGCATGTGTCCCTTCCTCAACATCCTGCCCAACAACTTTTCCGATATCGTGCAATAACCCGGCGCGGGTAGCTATTTTGGGATCCAATCCCAGCTGGATAGCCATGCTGCCGATCAACTGGGCCACTTCCTTGGTGTGCTGAAGAGCGTTCTGCCCAAAACTTGTCCGGTACCTTAGCTTACCGATAAGCTTCAAAAGCTCCGGATGCATATTATGAATTCCCAGCTCAAAAGCCGCCTTTTCTCCCTCTTCCTTGATTTTGCCCTCCATGTCTTTCTTGGCTTTCTCAACAACTTCTTCGATTCGGCCAGGATGAATACGACCGTCAGAGATAAGGTTTTCCAGCGCCATACGGGCAATTTCCCTTCTCACCATATCAAAACCCGAAATAGTTACCGCTTCGGGAGTATCATCAATGATGATGTCCACTCCCGTGGCCATTTCCAGAGAGCGGATATTTCTTCCCTCTCTCCCTATAATACGGCCTTTCATCTCGTCGCTCGGAAGAGGAACCACGCTGATGGTTGTCTCTACAGCTTGATCCGAAGCACAGCGCTGAATAGCCGTACTGATGATCTGTCTGGCCTTCTTCTCCGCCGTATCCCTGGCTTCGTCTTCCATTTTTCTTATCATTGTTGCCTTTTCATGCGTTAGCTCATCCGATAATCTGGAAAGCAACAATTGCTTGGCTTCGTCGGGAGTCAACTTGGAAATTGCCTGCAGCCTTTGCTTTTCTTCCTCGATAAGTTTTGTCAACTTCTCTTCTTCCTGCTTAACGCTGACTTCCTGCCCATGCAAGGCGGCGACGCGGCCGCTAATGTCTTTCTCTTTCTTTTCCAGCAAATCAACCCGCTTCTCCAGCCCTTCTTCTTTTTGCGCAATCCTTTTTTCGGCCGCAACGAGTTCTTCTCTTCGCGATTTAGTCTCTGCTTCAAAATCTTGTCGCAGTTTCAACATGAGATCTTTCCCCGCCAACTCTATTTCCTTGCGGCGGGTTTCCGATTCTCTTTCCGCCAAGGCTTGCATCTCTCTGGCTTGCTTTTCTGCGACAAGAATCCTTTTGCTTGCAAAAAAGTGCCTCAATAGATAGCCGGAGAAGAAAAGCACCATCGCAGAAAAACTAAGAATAACGCTTTTCAGGATTGTGTCCATTTCTGACATTATTTCCTCCATTATGTACTCCCCTCTATGATAACAACAATAAATTAGGACAGGACAAAAAATTAACCTTTAAGTCCTCTCCGCCTGAAAAATCAGTTTTTTACTGGGATTAGTTGACAATCACACGAGAAACCGGCATGTCGTGTTCTTGATGATGGGGCAAGCTATCTAAGATTTGGAAATCGAAAGCCAAGCCAATGGAGGAGATTCGAGAGGGCAGGGCCCGAAGGAAACGATCATAATATCCCTTCCCCCGACCCAAACGATTATTTTCCTTGTCAAAGGCTAGTCCTGGAACAACAACCAAATCTAGTTCCCGAAAATCCAGAGCCACGGAAGACTCTTGCCTAGGCTGTTTAACTCCGTAAGGACCTACTTCTAGCCCAGAGGCGAGACTCTGTATTCTTCTCGGAACGATACTTTTTTCTTCTATAATAGGTAAAGCGATCTGCTTGTCCCTTTTTTGAGCTTGCTTCATCATCTCAAACGTGTCAACCTCCCCATCAAAAGACGCATAAAACAATATTGTTTGTGAACACTGAAATTCTGGCAAACTAAACATCTTTTCCAGAATAATCCGGCTTTTTCTAACTCGATCTTCCTCCTTTTGATTTCGTAGCAGAGTTAAAATTTTTTCCCGAATTAAAGTTTTTTGGTCCTTTTCCATTACGGATTAACAAAACACCTCGTATCGCTTTATTTTGCTTCCTTTCGAGGGATTATCTTATCATTTTTAGTTCCGGTTGGCAACCGTAAAAATTGTCGCCGAAACAACTGCGCAGAGAAATTTTTCGCTGAGAACTATTCCAAAAGCTTCTTCATTCGTTCTTTGATCTCTTTCTCAAAACCCATCTCGGTCGGTTCATAATATTTCGTTTTCTTAGACAGATAATCCTGCTTAACATAATGCCCCTCATAGTCATGTGCGTACTTATAAGCCTGGCCGTGCCCTAAAAACTTTGCGCCCGGATAAGAGGCATCTTTTAAATTGCCGGGAACTTCTTGCGTCTTATTGTTCCGAATGTCCTGTGATGCCTTCTCGATTCCCAGGTAGGCGGCATTCGATTTTGGCGCACAGGCCACATAGACCGCCGCTTGAGCTAAAGGGATCCTGGCTTCGGGCAGCCCGATAAATTCCGCTATATGCAAAGCCGCCCCAGCCAAGATCAAGGCCTGAGGATCCGCATTCCCCACGTCTTCCGCGGCACAAATACAGATGCGCCGTGCGATAAACCTGGGGTCTTCCCCGGCGTATAACATTTTAGCCAGCCAATACAATGTTGCATCCGGATCCGAACCGCGCATGGATTTAATAAAAGCCGAGGCCGTGTCATAATGGGCATCGCCGTCTTTATCATAATTCACCTGTTTTTTCTGTATCGACTCCTCGGCCATTGCCAGAGAAAAAAGAATGACCCCGTCTTTATTTTTAGGCGTCGTCAAACAGCCTATCTCCAAAGCATTCAGCGCTCGCCGGGCATCGCCATCACAGACCCGGCAGAGAAATTCCAAAGCTTTTTTCTCGGCGACAACCGGATAGTGACCCAAGCCTCTCTCCTTGTCCTTAAGCGCCCTCTCCAGAATAAACAGTACATCCTCTTGAGTTAAAGGGAATAATTCAAAAATCAAAGATCGCGACAACAACGGACTGATCAAGGAAAAAAACGGGTTAAAGACTGTGGCGCCGACTAAAATAATATTGCCGTCTTCCAAGTCGGGCATGAGCACATCTTGTTGTGCCTTGTTAAAGCGATGGATCTCATCAATAAAAAGGATCGTCTTCCGTCCCGCGTTCATTCGCCGGTTCTGACTTGCGGCCAAAATCTTCCTAAGCTCATCGACATTGGACGAAACCGCATTGATGCGTTCAAAAACAGCCTGAGTGGCAAGCCCAATGCAATGGGCCAAGGTTGTCTTTCCGCTCCCCGGAGGTCCATAGAGGACAATCGAGCTTAAGCGGTCAGCCTCTATTGCCCGGCTCAGGAGTTTTCCTTCTCCCAGGATATGCTTTTGTCCAACATATTCTTCCAGGCTTCGTGGCCGCATGCGATGACTCAAAGGCGCGTTCATCGCAGAACCTTGTCCCTGCTCACCTTGAAACAAATTTGCGCCGGAAGATTGAGAACTTTTCTTCATTGCCAAACCTCAAGCACTCGGCCCTTTCTCATTTAAAAAACCTTTACGTTTCCATAAAAAAATCCCCGCGGTGCCGTTAGGGATGTTTTTATCTAAACCTCATTCAACAAGTGGGTGCCTCTCTAAAACATCCTCAGATATCCTAGAAATTTGGCTCCCCATAAAAAAGCGTTGGTTTAATATTGACATCCCCCCACGAACATCGCAGGGATTTACATTTTCATCTTACCACTTTTTAGCAACATATTCAAATGATAGGCAAGGAGCGCCTATCTTGGGATGGCCCCCATTTTGTCCAAGAGAGATTGACGGATGCCCTCGTGTATAGAGGCGATCTCTTCCTCGCGCAATGTCCGCTCTTTTGACAAATAGGACAAAGAAATGGTCAACCCTTTATAGCCGACGGGGAGTTTTTCTCCCAAATATTGTTCAACGAAAACAATCGATTCCAGAAACTGTGGCTGTTGTTGGCAGATCGTTTCGCGGATAGCGCGATAACTCACTTCCTTTTTGACGGCCAAGCTGATGTCCCGTACAATGCCGGGATATTCCGGGACAGCAGAAAAATGTTTCTGCCCCTGGCTGTTTTCAAAAAGCCACTGCAGATCGATCTGCGCGAAATAGATCCCCTTCGGTTTGATATCCCATTTCTCGAGGACCGCGGGACTTATTTTCCCCAAACAGCCTATTTCTTTTAAGCCGCATTTTATGGTAGCCGATTCCTTCTTCGCGAAAACAGAATCGGAACATTCGTGAAAATCAATGCGCCCGCGGATTCCGGTCTCCGAGAAAATCTGCTCCACAACGCCTTTGAGATCATAAAAATCGACTTGTGCCTTTTTTGTCGTTCGCCAATCCAGAGACATGTTACCCGTCATCATAATGCCCAGAATTTCTTTTTCGCCTTTCGCAGAATAAATTTTGCCTAATTCAAAAATTTTTAAATCTTTTTGTCCTTTGTTTAGATTCGAGGACAAAACAGACAAAAAGCTCGGCAAAAGAGCCGGCCGCATCATTTCCTGGTCTTGGGTCAGGGGATTCTGGATTCTTACGCTGGGGACAGAACCTAGGCCCGTTTTCTCTAAGAAATTTCTGCCAATCAAAGTGTAGGTAATAACTTCCAACAACCCCTGAGCGACCAAGCCTTCCCTCAAGGCATCTTTGTCCTTCTTATTGTTCCTTGACGAGATATTGATTGCTTGAATGCGGGGGACGGATAAGGACAAATTATCATAGCCGATAATCCGCGCGACCTCCTCCGCGATGTCCTCGGCTTGCCGGACATCCGTTCGGAATAAAGGCGGATTTATTTTAAAATGGGTCTTATTGGTCGAGACCACCTTAAAGCTTAACTTTTCCAAGATCTCCTTTATCCGTCGAGCGGGAATATCCTCACCCAAAAGCAAGCCTATCTTTTGCAGAGAAACATTGATGCCGGGACGAGAGGGCTTCTTGGAAGCTGTAAAAACATCCTGCCTTTTCTGAATGATGCCGCCCGCCAGCTGCTGGATCAAAGATATGGCCCGAGCAGAACCCCGCTCAACCGTATCCGGGCTGATGCCCCTTTCAAAACGATAAGAAGAATCGCTGGACAGTCCGAGTTTACGAGCCGCCCTTCGAATCAAGACCGGATTAAAGCAGGCGCTTTCCAAAAGGACGTTTTTCGTCCCGGCCGAGACCTCTGAGCCCGTTCCCCCCATTATCCCGGCGATAGCCACCGGCCGCTTAGCGTCCGCGATGACCAAAATAGACGGATCGAGCCTTCTCTCTATGCCATCCAGAGTAACAATGCTTTCTCCCTCTTTCGCCCGTCGAACAATAATTGCTCCCCCCTGAATTTTATCGTAATCAAAGGCATGCAGCGGCTGGCCCATCTCCATCAAACAGAAATTTGTCACATCAACAACATTGTTGATTGC
>Ga0265297_10012662_pt1 | contig 10085 bp, 7 predicted proteins | sample Munlanlwell13791_FD_192502 | JGI IMG/M metagenome (GOLD analysis project Ga0265297, IMG submission 192502) | Leachate microbial communities from a municipal landfill in Southern Ontario, Canada - Leachate well 137-91 | ecosystem: Engineered > Solid waste > Landfill > Unclassified | place...
AGGATACACATTTTCTCCGTTGTTCATTACAATCATATTCTTCAGCCTGCCTTTAATGTAAAGGAAGTTATTTTTATCAAACATCCCAAGGTCTCCTGTTTTGAACCATCCGCTTTCATCAAGTACCTTTCTTGTTTGTTCCATATCTTTATAGTATCCCATCATAATATTTGCACCTCTTGCCCATATTTCGCCCTCACCGGTAATTTTATCAGGGTTTGCAATTTTCAATTCAACACCTTCCATGGCCGGCCCTGTTGATTGCAACCGGGTAAATTTTGGGTTTGCTCCTGCAAGCAGCGGAGAAGTTTCAGTTAACCCGTAACCAATGGCATAAGGGAAACGTGCTTCTATCAGGAAGCGTTCAATAGTTTTATCAAGCTTAGCGCCCCCAATTCCAAAAAATTTTATTTCCCCGCCAAATGTCTTCATCAGTTTTTTTCCTGCCAACAAATGAAGTATCTTTCTGAAAAACGGCAATGAATATAAATAGCTGATCAACTTCCCCTTGGTGAATTTCGGAAGTATAGAATTCCTGAATATTTTTTCAATAATTAAAGGAACAGTCAGCATAATGGTAGGCCTGACCATTTGCAGTGCGGGTAGCAATATGGCCGGTGTCGGAGGTTTGGAAAGATAATATGTACAGGCTCCGCTGATCATTGACAATATCAACCCGAGGGTGTTTTCGTAAGTATGTGAAAGAGGAAGCACTGAAAGAAAACGGTCGTTTTCATTTACAGGTTGAATAATCCTTGATTTTATTGCGTCAAAGCAAATATTTTTGTGTGTGAGCATCACACCCTTTGGATTCCCTGTGGTCCCTGATGTGTATATGATTGCGGCAAGGGTGCTCTCTTCAACAGTATAGTTCTTTTCCGGTTTTGATTCGATGTCAAAACGTACATTTTGATTGCCGGAATCCGCATACGAAAAATCATCTATAATAATAATATCCTTGGGCAGTTCATCTTCTATACCTTTAAGTTTATATCTAAGATTCTCAGAAACAAATAACATCCTGGTCTCAGAATGGCTAATGAATTTTTCAATTTCATCTGTATTAAAATCCGGCAATAAAGGGACAGCTACAGCACCCATGAAAGTAATTGCAAAATATGCAATCCCCCAGTTAGGCATGTTGGTGCTGAGTATGGCAATTTTATCACCCTGTTTTACATTTAAATCCTCGAGATATGCAATGAGTGCATAAATCCTTTGATTCATTTGTTTGTATGTAATAGGGCTTTTATCAACAAATGAGAGCGCGTTATTATCAGGAAACTTCTGAACCGAATTGGAAAATAAGGCAGGAAAAGTCAATGGAATTTTAAAGTTCGCCATCAAAAATTAAATTGGAGTGCAAAATTACTAAAAAAATCAACATCCATTTAATTAATATTTTAAACAAAGATAAATATCCGCAGATTAACCATCCTGTTACACTTTTTTACTACGTTTACGCAGGGTTTCATCAAGAATTATTTTTCGCAAACGTATTGATTTAGGAGTTATTTCCACATACTCATCATCCTTGATATATTCCATGGCTTCTTCAAGAGAAAACTTTTTGGCAGGAATAATAACAGCTTTATCATCAGAGCCCGATGCACGTATGTTGGTCAGTTTTTTTGTTTTCGTCAGGTTCACCACAATATCATCGTAACGGGAATTTTCTCCTATAATCTGGCCTTCATATATTTTATCATTTGGCTCAACAAAAAAACGGCCCCGGTCCTGAAGTTTATCAAGTGCATAGGTAATAGCCGTGCCTGTCTCTCCCGATATCAGAGAACCGTTTCTGCGATTTGCGATTTCTCCTTTCCATGGTTCAAACGCTTTAAAGGTGTGAGCAATCACGGCTTCGCCTTCTGTAGAAGTCAGCAAAGTATTTGTCAATCCGATAAGGCCCCGGGCGGGTATGTCAAATTTCAATTCCATACGGTCATTGCGTGTTTCAAAATTCACAATTTCCCCTCTGCGTTTGGTCACTATTTCAATAACCTTTCCTGAAAATATTTCGGGCACATGAATGGTAAGAGATTCAACAGGTTCATGTTTTAAGCCTTTGATGTCCTTTATAATTACCTGAGGCTGTCCAAGCTGAAATTCATACCCTTCACGCCTCATGGTTTCCACCAGGATAGAAAGATGTAAGATTCCCCTTCCAAATACCAGCAGTTTATCCGGAGAATCTGTTTCTTCCACCCTGAGGGCAAGATTTTTTTCCGTTTCACGAAAAAGCCTTTCGCGAAGGTGCCTGGAGGTAACATAAACACCTTCTTTCCCAAAAAATGGTGAATTATTTACGGTGAACAGCATGCTCATAGTGGGCTCATCAACGCTGATAGGCAAAAGCCCTTCGGGGTTTTCGAGGTCGGCAATGGTATCACCTATTTCAAAATTTTCGGGGCCAAGCACAGCGCAAATCTCACCAGCCCCAACTTCATATTTAACCTTTTCTTTACCAAGACCTTCAAAAAGATATAACTCTTTGATAACTGTTTTTGCAATAGAACCATCGTTTTTCACAATAGAAAGTTGCATTCCTGCTTTGATGCTGCCACGAGAGATCCGCCCTACTGCAATACGCCCAACATATGATGAATAATCGAGTGAGCTGATTTGAAGCTGTAATGTTCCCAAGGCTTTTTCGGGTGGTGGAATGTGTTTTATAATCATATCAAGTAAATAGCTGACATCGCTTGTTGTATTTCGCCAGTCAGCAGACATCCACCCCTGCTTGGATGAACCAAAAACCGTAGGAAAATTAAGTTGATTTTCGCTTGCATCGAGGTTAAACATCAGGTCAAAAACTTTCTCTTGTACCTCATCGGGAGAGCAATTTGGCTTATCAACCTTATTAATTACAACTATCGGTTTTAAACCCAATTCAAGAGCTTTCTGCAACACAAAACGTGTCTGGGGCATGGGGCCTTCAAAAGCATCTACAAGCAACAGCACGCCATCAGCCATATTCAGTACACGCTCTACTTCTCCTCCGAAATCAGAGTGCCCGGGAGTATCGATAATGTTTATCTTCACACCTTTGTACCTGACAGAAACATTTTTTGATAATATAGTAATTCCTCTTTCCCGTTCAAGGTCATTAGAATCAAGTATCAGCTCTTTCTTTTCCTGGTTGTCCCGAAACAATTTTACCTGGTAAAGAATACGGTCAACAAGAGTGGTTTTTCCGTGGTCAACATGCGCAATGATTGCAACGTTTCTGATTTGAGTCATTTATAGTGATTATTAGCAGTTCAAAAAAAAAGAATTTGCAAAAGTAGGCTTTATATTTGACATTTAGCATCAGGTAACTTTAATGTTATTGCAATATTCATTTTTAAAAAAAAGTTAATAGGAAAAAACTTATTTTTGATTTTGTTTCAGCATTAGGCAAATTGTTTTCTTTTATTTGTAAATTGCAAATAGATTGAAGATAAAATGGTATAAACAAGAAGTACAAAACTCAAGCTAATGATAACGTATCTTCAGCATCGAGAAATAGATAAAACCAAGTGGAACAGATGCATTGAAAGCTCTTTGATTTCAAACCTCTATGCCTGTTCATGGTATTTGGACTGCGTGTGCGGGAGATGGGATGCTTTGGTGGAAGATGATTATGATTATGTGATGCCTCTGCCCTTACGTAGAAAATTCAACATGCAATATTTGTTTCTCCCCTCCATGATTCAACAATTAGGAATTTTTTCATCCGAAGAAATTACATCCAAAAAAGTTCAGGAATTTGTAAACAACATACCAAAAAAAATCCTGTACGGCCAGATAAACCTTAATCACAACAACCCCGTAGATAAATTAATAATCCCCTCACAAACACAAATAAATCTTGAGCTAAACCTGAATAAATCATACGATACCCTGAGAGAATCTTATTCAGAGAACCTTAAACGCAACTTAAAAAAATTTTCTGAAGAAAAAATTAAGGTTATAATAAACCATAATGTGGAAAACATTATCCAGCTTTTTATTGATAATAAAGGAAGTGAATTAAAAAGCCTTCCGAAAGATTTTTACCATTCGCTGCGCAATATTGTTTATCAACTCCAACTCCGGGGGCACTGCGAAACATGGGAAGCTTATGTCGGTCAAGATTTACATGCAGGGATAATATTTGCCAAAGGTTTTAAGAAATTTATATTCCTGTTTTCAGCAACCAGTTTAAAAGCAAAAGAGCTCTCGGTAATGCATTATCTGATTGATACTTTTATAAAAGCGAATGCTGAAAAAGATATCGTTCTCGATTTTGAAGGCAGTAATTATCCTTCTCTTTATCGTTTTTACAAAAATTTTGGCGCTGAAGAAGTGAATTACCATCAAATCAAAATCAACAGATTGCCTTGGCCATTAAATTTATTTGCATAACATCAAATCCAATATAAAAAAAAACTATTTTAGCACCTGCATAACATTAAAACATATGGTAAAAATTTTAGGAAAAAGTAATTCCATACTCAATCAATTCATTGCTGAGATTCGCGATAAAAATATTCAGAAAGACAGCATGCGCTTCCGCAGGAATTTTGAACGCATCGGTGAAATTTTTGCTTATGAAATCAGCAAACAACTTGCTTATGAGACCAGGGAAGTTACCACCCCTCTTGGCGTGGCTGAAGTCCCCGTCTTAATTTCATTTCCGGTGCTGGCCACTATACTTCGTGCCGGATTACCCCTGCATCAAGGCTTACTAAATTTTTTTGACCATTCCGAAAATGCATTTATTTCTGCCTACCGATATCATTATAAAGACGGGCAGTTTGATATACGGGTGGAATATACTTCCAGTCCGGAACTCACTGACAAAGTATTAATTCTTTCGGACCCCATGCTTGCCACCGGAGCATCTTTGGTGCTGACTCATAAATCCCTGCTTGAAAATGGCAAGCCTAGCCATACGCATATTGTAACTATTGTTGCAAGTACACAAGGTGTAGAATACATCAAAAAGAATTTCTCCTCCAAAAATACGACCTTATGGATTGGCGCACTTGATGATGAACTCACCGCTCAAGCATATATTGTTCCCGGACTCGGCGATGCCGGAGACCTGGCTTATGGCATTAAAATATAAAACTTATTAACAATATTCATTTTTATCTGACTTTTTTATAATTTTGTCATTGAATTTTGTCTTATTTATAACAAATGACACCTTTGCTCATCCTCCTTCAGGTAAAAACATTCTTTAAAATTATACAGATAATTGTTCTCAGCAGCATCAGGCTCATAGTAGGGCCTCCTGTATCCATCGAAATAGGCCTGAACTACCTTGAAACTTTTGCTGCCACTGCAGCCGGTGGCATAGTGGGAGTTTTTATTTTTTATCACCTTAGTGGTTGGATGATACGCGCTTTCAGAAAAAACATAAAACCTTTTTTCATCAGGTTATTTCAAAACCTGAAACAGAAAAGGAAGCCTCAAGGTGTTCCTGTTCAAAACAAATCAAAGACAAAACGGCTATCTTCGTTAAACAAAAAGATGTTTATGGCTATCCGAAAAAAATGGGGCTTGCTTGGAATATGCATTCTAACACCGACAATTTTCTCCATCCCTCTGGGCTCATTTCTTGCAAACAAATACTATTCCGGCAACAAAAACACCATAGTTTACCTTGCAATATCTGTAATAGCGTGGTCTTTTATTGTTTCTACGGTGTATTTCTTTTCAACCAGTGAGGGAGGCGAGTTCCTGGCAAAATTATACTTTAAGCATTTCCAGTTCTTTGTGTAAAGTTTCCCAGGTATCCATTTTGTTTTTCAGTTCGGTTTTTATTTTCTGGTATTTAGTATAGATTTCCAAATCGTTTAATGCATCTTTATATTTTTCGGGGTCTGTCAAAATGCTATCTATTTGTGCTAATTCCTGCTCCAGAACAGTGATATCCTGCTCACAGGAATTAATTTTATTCATCAGCCGTCTCTGTTCTCTCTCAAATGTTTTCTTCTTCTCCCTAAGGATTTTATTATCGGGATCAGAAACAGTTTTTTGTATCACTGAGCCATCCACCTTTTTCATTTCCAGTTCTTTGAGGGAATTTATTTTTCTGGTATCCAAAAAATAATAAATGTCCCCGAGATACTCTTTTATTTTTTTGTTTCTGAACTCATAAACTTTCTGAGTAAGCCCCTGTAAAAAGTCCCTGTCGTGTGATACAATTATCAATGTACCGTCAAACCGTATAAGTGCATTTTTTAAAATATCCTTAGATATCATGTCCAAATGGTTTGTTGGCTCATCCATAACCAGAAGATTCACCGGTGTGAGAAGCATTTTGGCAAGTGCCAGTCTTGACTTTTCACCCCCGGATAATACTTTTACCTTTTTATCAATAGTGTCTCCGCCGAAAAGAAAACTGCCAAGCAAGGCACGGACTTTGGGCCTCATGTCTCCCGTGGCAACATCATCAATAGTTTGAAATACGGTTTTCTCCATATCCAGCAAATCGGTCTGGTTTTGAGCATAATACGCAGGTATCACATTATGACCGAGTTGAAACTTACCATCAAAATCCACCTGATGAAGCAACATTTTTACCAGAGTAGTTTTCCCTTCCCCATTACGTCCGACAAAAGCAATTTTCTCCCCGCGACTAACTGTCAGGTCAATTTTTTCCAAAACCGATTTCGCATTGTAACTTTTACTAGCATTACTCAGTTCAATTACTACCTTTCCTGATGGTGGAGCTTTAGGGAATACCAAGCGGATAGCCGAAGCATCTGTTTCGTCAATTTCCACCACAATAATTTTTTTCAGCATTTTCACTCTTGATTGAACCTGACGAGCCTTGGTTGCTTTATAGCGGAAGCGTTCTATGAACCGTTCTATCTGTTCAATCTGCCGCTGCTGATTGTTATAGGTGGCTAATTGGTTATCCAACCGTTCAGCTCTCATGTCAATGTATGCCGAATAGGATGCGTTATAATCAAAAATATTCCCAAGTGAAATCTCAATGGTTCTTTTCGTAACATTGTCGAGAAAGGCCCTGTCGTGCGATACTAGCATAACAGCGCCTTTATAATTAATAAGAAATTCCTCCATCCATTGCAAAGATTCGATATCTAAGTGGTTGGTGGGCTCATCAAGAAGAAGTAAATCCGGCTGCTGCAGAAGCAACTTGGCAATTTCAACCCTCATCTGCCAGCCGCCGCTAAATTCGCTCATTTTCTTTTGAAAATCGATTGTTTCAAATCCCAGACCTAGCAAAACTTTCTCGGTATCCACCTGAAATGTATCGCCTCCGAGTATTTTTAATTTTTCAACACTATCATTCAAGGTGTTAATTAAACCTATATACTCCTGAGAATGAACATCCGTGGCAATGGTTATGTTATGGGTAAGTTTATTTATTTTCGCCTGAAGTTCGAGAATATAAGAAAAAGCTTTCAGGGCTTCTCCGAATACTGTCTCAGTGCTTCCCGTCTGCAATTCCTGAGGCAGGTATCCTATTTTTGTCCCCGTAGGATAAGCAACAGAACCTTTTTCAGGCTCTATAAGGCCGGCCAGAATACGTAACAAAGTCGTTTTACCTGCACCGTTTTTCCCCACAAGCCCAATCCTGTCACGCGGATTGATAAGAAAAGAAATATTATCGAAAATATATTCCCCGCTGAAGTGGATTGAAAGTTGGTTGACAGATATCATAAGTTAAAACAAATCATTTAGTACCCTGTAAAGCCTTTGTGTGGGCAAGCCCATCACATTGTAAAACGAACCTTCAATATACTCAATACCGACAAACCCTATCCATTCCTGTATTCCGTAGGCTCCGGCTTTATCATAAGGCTTGAAGTGTTTAACATACCATATTATTTCCTCGGCATTAAGGCTCCGGAATTTAACTTTTGATGCAGCAAAAAAACTGTACTGCAGTGTATTTGTCTTAATACATACTCCTGTAAAAACTTCATGTGTTTTCCCCGATATCCTTTTGAGCATTTCGATGGCAAGCTGGTAATTATCTGGTTTGCCAAGCAATGTATCTTCTAACCATACGATAGTATCCGCAGTGACGATTAATACTTTATCACCAAATTCTGCAGGAACAAATGCCGAAGCTTTTTGCTCCGCAAGATGAAGTGGAATTTGTTCCCGAACCAGCCCACCGGGGAAATCTTCATGAACTTCCCGAACAATTACTTCAAAATTTAAACCCAGACCTTCTAATAATTCTCTTCTTCTTGGTGAAGATGATCCGAGGATGATTCTGTAATTTTTTAATTTTTCGTTTAATATCATTACTGGCTTATGTATAATACTTGTGTGGCTAACAAACCTGCGATAATTATCAGTTTGGCTAAAACACTTAAAAAATGAAAATGATTTTTATCATTGGCCTTTACCAGCTTTATCAAAAAATATACAAACAATATTTGCACTACAAATAAATACAGAGAAACAATAGAAAATGTTTCGAATAACAAGTATTGGGTACATAAAAGCAATATCATTGTAAAAATAGTCAGCCACAAGATGATTTTTTTGGAAATTCCAATTCCGAGTTTTATCACAATAGTTTGGTACCCAGCTGAACTATCTCCTTCATAATCTTCAGCATCTTTAACAAGTTCGCGGATAAAGGTTGTTAAAAAAGCGAATAGTGCCAGGCCCCCAACCCATATAGTGATTGTTCCTAAGCTTCCTATCAATGAGGCGAAAACATCCGGATGCATTTTTATGATAAAAAACTGAAAAAGCCAAACCACAAGTATCATATATGCTCCAAGCAGCGCAACTACCAGATTCCCGGTAATAAACTGCCTTTTATATTTAAGTGAGTAATAAAATAACAATAAAGCAATTATTACAAACAAAAAACCAAGTTTGACAGACCCCGCTTTATATGCACAGTAAAAACCAATAGCTCCTGCGATGATATTCAATACCAGGTTCATGTTATAAGCGCGCCTCTTATGAATACGTGCAATTAAAACATTTTTCCCGGGTTTATTCACGGCATCAACATCTGTATCATAATAATCGTTTATGGCATAACCGGCAGCCGCAAGAAGGACATGGGCAAAAACAAACAGTGCAAAATCTAAATGGTTCACAGACATAACTGCTCCGCTCATCTTTATCCAAGGTAGTATTACGCAAAATAATGTCAGGTATTGTGCTGCGGCAATAATGAGCAGGTTTAAAGGACGTATCAGTTTCAGATAGTTCAACATGGAATTTATTTGCAAAAATACTCCATTTTTATTTTTAAACCTGCATATAATACAATTGATGAAGAAAACGTGCGGAAGCTAATTATAAGGAGGTTCTGAAAGAATTACAAATTATTGTTTTTTATTAAAAATTTGTTCAGATTTCATTTTATACTCAGTGTATGACTTCATATCTCCCATAAGGCGGTATGTTTCGGCAATATTCATATAAAGCTGATGTTTGTCGGGTTCTAATTCCAGTGCTTTACGAAAATAAAATAATGATTTTTCGTAGTTACGCCGTATGCCAAAAACAATTCCAAGGTTTTCAAGTGATGATTCATCATCGGGTTTGATTGTTAAAGCCTTCTGAAAAAAAGCTTCGGAACTATCAAGATTGTGTAGGTCCTGCCCATAAATCTCGCCCATTTTGCTTATAGCTTCCACATAATCAGGTTTTAATTTCTGTGCATGATTCAGAAAAGATAAGGCGGAATCATATTTCTGCATGCCCCTGTATGCAAGGCCTAAGCCGAAATAGTTCTCAGGTATATCGGGTTGGTATTTCAACAAAAGGGTATATGTTTTCGCTGACTCATCATAGACGTCTTTATCATAAGTATATTGTGCGAGGTGCAGTAAGTTGTTAAGGGCATGGTTATGTTTCGGGTTATATGCAAGGCAAGCCGCATAGCAATTTCGACTAGCCGCATATTCTTTTTGTTTGATTTTTGCATTGCCGAGCAATATCAATGCATTAAGATTTTTGGGATAAATTTCCAGAGCTTTGGTAAGATATTTTACCGATTGTGTTATATATTTATTTTTTTGAATCTCGTTGTCATTGGAGTCGGCTTTTTCGAGCAACTTGCCTCCTGCAGAGGTGTTACATTTTGTGCTGTTTGCCGAGAC